>ERZ772882.2606-NODE-2606-length-15874-cov-3.706303_pt1 | contig 15874 bp, 16 predicted proteins | sample MGYA00580576_ERZ772882 | MGnify/ENA primary metagenome ERZ772882 (study PRJEB29015, sample SAMEA2737658) | human gut metagenome | biome: human gut; feature: human-associated habitat; material: faeces | place: China | collected 2012 ... | reverse complement strand
TTACAGTATATCCTGATATGAAACTGAAAGACAGTTCAATCAAACAGAATTTCTTCGTTTTAGATAGCATAGAATATGGAGATGGTATAATATTCCGAGAAAGAGTTTTGGATAAAGTGTTGAATCTGTATAAACCCGAAATTTACAAATTATCAGACTACTCAAAAATATGGAATAAAAGAGGCTGTTATCTGTATGGGAATGAATTTATGATTAAATAAAATCCTTTTAGAGATATTCTCAATACCGATAACTGTCTGATTTTTAAGGAATCGTTATGGAACATAGCATACTCCATAACGATTCCTTTTTAACGAATTCTAATCCAGCTTCCGACAGTTTAAATTATTACCATAACATTTCCTTTTCTCAATTTTATGGAATACATTTGCAATAGACCGTTTGGTCTATTTTAACCTATAAATAAACGAATATGAAACATTTAGCAGAGAAAATAAAAAGAATAATGACTGCATTCGACCGTAGCCACTATGACTATATGATGTTTAAAGAATACGGAATTCCTGATTTTTCCAAATTATCACAAGAAGAACGTTATGCTTATGAAACGGAAGAACAAGAAAGAGAAGAATCATTGATTTATATTGCAAAAAAACTGCTTCCTTTAGTACAGGCTTATATTGAAGCAAAGCATCTGCCAAATTATTATAATACTTTTCTTGCAGAAATTACACCATTCTACGAAACAAAAAGAAAAATACTATCAGATACAGAAGAGATGGGGAGCGAGCTGATGCTTGTTCTCAGAAAATATTTGGATGCTTTCGATGATTTCAGCATTATAGGTGCTCGCAAAGAATTTGACATTCTAGAAAATATATTAAATAGTACAGCTACACTACTTAACGCCCTTGGGAAACGACCAACATCAGAAGCTGATGTGTACAAACCTATCAAAGACATCTGTAAAGCGGCATTTCCTGACAATAAAGATTGTAGTCATTATAAATTTCAGCAAACAGCCAAATGTTATAATCCGGATATATTGATACCTTCATTAGAGTGTGCAGTCGAATTCAAATATGTGAATGATGAAAAAGAACTCAACAGGACTATGGACGAAATTCTGGCAGATGTTGAAGGCTATAAAGGGAATCCTTCGTATTCTGTTTTCTACGCTGTCTTTTATGCGACAAATTCCATTTGTTCACCTCAAAGATTCAACTGTATGTGGGCAGAAAAACATTTCCCGGAAAACTGGAAAGGTATTTATGTTCAAGGTAAATGAGATTCTTTATCCATTTTAAAAATACTATATATGTGGATAGTATAAACTTATATAACATAGTAATCACCTAACCATCTCATCTGTATCATGTAGTTCGAAATATAAAAACACTTTACTAGAAAAAAAATAATCAATTATAAACAACATATTATAAGTATGAATAACATAAAAGGTTTTGTCTTCTATGTAGATATATTAGGATTTACAGCATTAACTCAAGATAAAATCCAGCTTACAGAAGACGATTTTAACATCTGGCAAGTCTATAAACATTTTCAGACTTCAGGGAATCAGGAATTTGCTGCTAATATATTGATAATATTTCGTGAAATCCTGACAAACTGCCAGAATAAGTACCCTAAAGTGAATTTCACCCAGTTGTCCGATTGCGCTTTCGTCTGGTCCGAAAACATGAAAGATGTCATACTATCATGTCATACTATCATGTGGGATTGTTTACAGAATGGAATTTTATGTCGGGGTGGAATTGCCTATGGAGATATTATTGAGGACAACAACAACAATTTAGGACAAATGCTGCTGGGCAATGCCGTAAGCAAGGCTGTCAAGTTGGAACAGGCAGGAGCCAAAGGTTGTCGTGTCTTAATGGATCAGGAAGTTCCAGCATCCTTACATGATTATGACTCATCTTTTTGTGCAGAAATTTACAAGTTATTCCAACCATTTGAAAATCCTTTAGACTACAAAATTTATGATGAGTTCAAATGGTATTACTCCCAGAGTCTGAAAAATTTAAACACGACTGAAGGTATAATTCAGGCAACAGTCGAAAGATTATGCCTCGCTGCAAAATTACAATATCATCCCAGATTTAACTGGAATGTCCGGTCTCAAGAGGGTAATATCCATGTAAAATCATCCATGCGATTTACTTCAGCCAATGAACAGAATGTTTTTAATATAGAGCATACCTTTGATTGGAAAGAAATGGTAGATTTAAAAACACGAACTGAAACAAATTATATTAGAATCTCTAAAAAAATACAGGATGAAGCTTCATCCTGTACCATTACAAAAAGAGGATTTATCAAGTTTCCTCCAGTACCATAAAAATAACTAAAAAACTTTACATTATGGATATTTTTTCTAAAGACATTATTATACCTATAACAGCTGCCATTCTGGGTATTGCCGTTCCTTTGTTAATTAGCGTCATCCAAAGAATAGACGATAAGTATAAATCTACTCGCCTAATACAGATTTTCATGAATGAAAAAAGCACAAAGTGCTTTATTGGACTGTTGATTATTACCATACTTTTACTGTTCTATCAGCTGGTAGCTCCGCCAAACGATTATAATTTCGGGATTTTTACAAAATACATAGACTATTCTGCCATTATTTTAGCTACAATATTCTGTGTACTATTGACAATCAGCATATTTATGATTTTCACGCTTATCTATATCTATAACGTGCCTGAAAGGTTACAAAAGCATCTTATAAAAAGAAACAATATCACACAAGAGACCAGAAAAGCATGGTTCGAGTTTTTTATTGCCATGCTTAAACAAAATAACGTAGATGTATTACGCAATTGTTATCAGGAATTGTATGACTGGATTGTATCTTTACGTGCAGGTAAACAATGGACTGTAATGGAGTATCCGCCAGAGTTATACGAAGGTATTGTCTCAGTAAATGAGCAACTATGTATGCAACAAAAGGAAGCGGTTTCCATAAAAAACGGTAATGACATTGTTAATGCAATGCTGGATGATTTTCAGTTTACAATAATGCATCAGAATACCTACCGCACAATCTGGACTTGCTTGAACCAGCAATTATTTTACAAACGCAGTGAATGGATTCTCAAATATTGGAATGCTACCCATTCACACCTGCTTCGCTATCTTCCATCTATCCAACTTAATGAACGTATAAACGTTTCCTATAACACGTCTGGACAAGTTATTGCTGACAGTAAAATGGTAGAATTAAGACAAAAAGAACGAAATGAATTTAAGGAGTTTCATATCGCATTAGGAGGACTTTTATTATTTAGGAAGGAACATGAACTTCTGAATCAGCTTCTGTATTTCACAAATAGCCAGCCCCCTCACTATGTACTGATTCCAGGTTCACTAGCTGAAATCATTCCGCTCTATATGGATTTACTTTCATCAAGTCCCGATTCAATGTACAAGTATGAGCAGAAATATCCTTTCTTTGGCCTTCAGGCTGGCGTACGCAACAACAGCATCATTAACGGTTGGATACAGAAATATCTGTATATCCTAATGTTACGTCTGTCAACCCTTAACCGTTCTTATACTTACGAAGATTTTTATGCACTGCCAGCTCTTCCAGAATCTTTGTCAAAGAAGCATGAATGGTTAGATAATGTCCCAATTATTCTAAAACAGATAGAACAGAACTCCATTCCACTGGAAGAAGTTAAAACAATACTACCATTGGATCAGTCACAGATTTATAGGATTAAAAATAAATTGAAAACAGAACTGGAAATACTTGCGCATTCACTCACTTCCGCAATCCAACATCAAAAAATTACTCAACAGTTGTCTGAAGACGAAATTCATGATTTTTATCAGATAGCATCAAATAGTATTGACCAGGAAATGGAGTGGATCACAAAAGTATCTGACATAACCACTGATGAAGACATCAGCTACAACAAGTTTGATTGTATTGGAAAAATACGGGAGTTAATGCCAGCAGAAGCATTCTGTATAGACAAGACAATAGGATATGTCAACTTCAAGGAATCTTTCAGTGCCGCGACCTTACATTCTTTCAGAAACTGTTGGCTCCGAAGTTTCCAATATCTATCTAAAAGAGAATACAGGGTTTTCCCAGAAAATCTTGACAAGGCCTTTCAGGCTTTAAAGTTGACCGACGAACAGGTAATCATCGGATTTCATTTTAACTGGTACAATGCTTACCCTCAGAATTTACAACAGGAAAACGATTATCAGTTCAAATCCCCAGACAATAGATTATTGTATAGTTTGCCAGGAGACTACACTATAGAATTTACAAATACCGTAATTATTCTAAATAGGTCAGACTTACCCAAACTGAAATTAATTGATCCGCCTTCTGCGGTTAAGGATAAGTTCCATTTGGAATGTATCAATGAGCAATATAAGCTGTATGCCTCTGTAATCAAATTAGCTGAGAGCAGAAATCTTCTTGACGAATATATCAGAACTGGAGCATATCTAGAGGAAAAACTCAAACAGGCTGCATTGGTGTGTACAGAGCTGAATGCGAAAATATTGTGGAAGGAAAATATACCTATTGTTATGATTAAAGTGCTTGATAGATTTATTGATAGTGGCAATGAAAATCTTTCCGAAATCCGTCCTTTTAATGCCGGTTAATTTTGTTTTTTAACATGACAGATTTCCGCTACATATCAGACTTATACTTTTTATGAAAAATCGTTATGGAGTATGCAATATTCCATAACGATTTTAAAACATCTAATTGAAATATACTATTCTTGAATAAACAACAATCATCTTTTCATTCTCAAATATAAACTATATATTTCAAATAAAAAGCAGGACAAATTTCGAATAACAAGTTAACCTTGCAATGATTTTTATCAAGATTTGGAACTCTTATCCAAATACCAATCCCTACATTTGCATCGTTAACAATATGTTTCACTTAATTAGATAACAAACTATGAATAATAGCAGAAAAATTGAGTTACTGAACGAACTGGCTTCCAAATTGACACCGCAAAATGTTGATTACACACCACATAACGGCAATTACTGTGTAACGTTAGTGGCAGTACAACCTGTTGACTTTTTCAGTAAAGAAGAACGTAATTTCAAAATTCAAGGCCGTTTGGACGAAGGCAAGACGATTTCAGCTGATTTAATTGTGGAAGGTGAAAAGCTCTTTAGCATAAATCATCTTCCTTACGTGGCACACGAAGGCGACAGAACCCCTATATACAAGATTATCCGTGATTCCATTTTCTGCGCTTACGGAGCCTTGCAGCTTCCCAGCTTGCACCGTTCTATGAGGAAAATCGCTTGGCAGGATTATCCATTTATGAAAAAGGATCATGAAGAACAAGCCAAAGCGGAAATCCGATTTATGAAAAAACTGGCAGCTATAAACAATAATTCCCAATCTTGTACTGGGGCACGGACTGCACTGATACATCATACATCCTCACGTTTAAGAGATTGTCTAATATACTACAAGGAATACGAAACCCAGACATACGAAAAAATACAGGATTCCATGAAAGTATTGCAGCCATTCATCCCTTCTAAGGAAGACAATGAAAATGCTGTTCCAGACATGTTTGTTTGGGAATATTATCCGGATTATCCACGTGAAACCTTCCATAGTCAGGTAGTCATGCTTAACGCCAAAAGTAAAAACAAGAAGCAGTTTTGGTGGGATTATCTGAAACTCAATATCTTTTTGGGCGATCCGGAATATCGTTTTGGATACTATATGCTGATGAACAGATGGCAAATTCCTGTAATTCAAAGATGGATTGCTGAATACCATGAAAAAGGTCTATTCGAATCTCAACGTGCAAAAGATTATCTTCTTTTTTATCTGAAAGCAGGCGAAAAGACTCCAGTCCGCATCCTGAACTCTCAGGGGACACAAGTCAAGGTAAAAATGATTCCAAGATAAATTCAATAACATATCGTTCCTCACAGGGAAAAACAATAATGTATTTTGTCCATATATCCCAATTGGCAAGATGCATTATTGGCTTTTCCCTTTGTTTTTATATAGAATATTTATATTTTTGCAATAAAAACCGTCTGGTCGGTTTTTTATGGTAAATAAAAGGATTTATTGCAGAAGATGGAATACAAAAAGACATAGAGGAACATCTCAATTTGAAATTCCACTTTCTGTTTGGGTTCCTCTATGCCAAACAAACCGACTAATCGGCTTATTTAAAACAAATATAGAAAAAAAAGAGCTACGATAAAGGATAAAAAAAATAAAAAGATGTAGCACAAGGTATTATGAAAAAGCTTTTTGATTCATAAATGCCTTTTATTCACTAGGTTCTTTTACAGATACATACTAATAATATGAAAATAAAATGTATTTTCACCCCAAAAAAAACTACTTTTGTGAGATATTAAAAACAAATGTCATGAAAGGAACAAAAGGTTCAGAAACAAAAGCATTAATCAGAGAGGCCGCATTAAAACAGTTTCTGACAAAAGATTACAGCATGGTCCCTCTGAAGGATATAGAAAACAGTCTCAGTTTGTCAAGAGGATGTATGTCATATCATTACCCGACAAAACAAGAATTGTTTATTGATGTAATCAACTTCTACATCTTAGATGTGCAAAGAATAAAACAGGCATCAAACAATCTGTCCAATCTGTCTTTATTCGAATACCTCAATCAATACATTAACAATATTGCAAAGGTAATGGAAAACCTTTCCCACATTGTTCTACCAGAAGCAAATATTAATGGAACACGTGCGTATATGACTCTGATTTTGCAAGCTGAAAAAAATTATCCCGGATTTCATCAGGCATTGAATGAAATTGAAAGGAATGAATTAGCACAATTAAAACTTGTTGTTGTTAAGGCACAGAAAGAGGGTGAAATACGTAGCACTTGCAATACCGATTTGCTTGTTCAACAAATCAGATTGATTTTCTTGGGTAAATCATATCAAGATTCATTAAGGAATGGACTGGATGTGAATGCTTTAAGAGAACAATTGTTTTTTACATATTTCTTAATCAAAAACAAATAAAAATGAAAAATGATGTTTTTATTACGGGAACATCTTGCTATTTCCCTAATAAACCAGTCTCAAATGAAGACATGGAAGACTTTTTAGGATTGATTGCTGGAAAACATTCAAGAGTCAAACCTATTATTTTAAAACAGAATGGTATCAAACAACGTTATTATGCACTCACAAAAAATCAAGAAATTACACATACAAATGCAGGAATGGCAGCAAGTTCAATACGACAACTATTACAGACCGCTTCTGTTTCAGAGCAGGATATTGAATTGTTGACATGTGCGACATCAAGTCCAGACCAGATGCTTCCATCTCATGCCTCTATGGTTCATGGATTACTAAGAAATAAGCCGATGGAAATATTTTCTGCTTCAGGTATCTGTTTATCATGCCTTCAGGCATTCAAGACAGCCTTTTGGGCAATCGCTACTGGAGAAAAAAGAAATGCAGTATGTAGCACTTCTGAGTTAACATCTGCAACTCTTCTCTCAAAAAATTATGATATGGAATATGAAAAGTGCGCAGACTTAGGTACACAGCCCTATATGGCACTTGAAAAAGATTTTCTACGTTTCATGTTAAGTGATGGTGCCAGCGCTGTATTGCTCCAAAATGATCCAGGAAAAGGAAAAGCTTTAAAAATAGAGTGGATTGAGATGACTTCATTTGCAAATGAACTACCCACATGTATGTTCATGGGAGCAGAAAGTAACGATGACGGAGAACTGAAAGGCTGGAAATCATTCAGTAGCCAAGAAAGGGTAGAACGTTCATTATTTGTCGTAAAACAAGATGTAAAACTATTAAGAGATAATGTCGTACGATATTGCGTAAAACATATCAAATCTTGCCTGGATAAACACAATATATCACCAGATACAATCTCATATGTGCTCCCTCATCTTTCCTCAATGTTCTTTTATGATAAACTTATAAATGAAATGAGACAAGCAGGAATCGGAATTGACGAAAGCAAATGGTTCACAAATTTACCAAAGGTCGGCAATATCGCTTCTGCAGCCATATTTGCGATTTTGGATGAGTTCTGGAACACACACGAACTTAAATCTGGCGAAAAAATACTACTGATTGTTCCTGAAAGCGGACGTTTTTCTTATGGAACAGTACTATTAAGTGTGGTTTAAGTTTGGAAATAAACAATAAATCACTTATTTTTGCACAGATAAAAAAAGACATAGTATAGTATCATATATCATCTTTCAAACGAAAAGTGGAAAATTTCAAAGAGATAAGATGGAATATGACAGCTTGCGCTATATTCATATATAGCACAGGTGCGTCAGCTTCATCTCTAAGGTATTCCACTACCGCGTTTGGGTTGTTGATTGCATCTGTGCTATTATTTTATATAACGTAGCTATGAGATGGACCCTAATTTAAGACAACGAATAATTAATGAAGCGTACAAGCTATTCATTTCTAAAGGAATAAAGCACACCTCATTTTGTGATATAGCCGTAGCTGTAAACAAGTCTAAAGGAGCGGTCATGCATTATTTTCCATCAAAAAATCAATTAGTCAACACGGTTATAGAAAATTGTTTCTTTCCTTCATCTGCCCTATCTCCAGAAATGGAACTTTTGGCAGATAAAGAATGGAGTGAGTTTATCCAGAATTACAAGAACCCTATTGAACGGGCAATCCATAATTTCCCAGACAAACAGGATAAAATCGGATTACTGCATTATATGCAATTCATATCCTCAGCAAATGAATATATGAGTGAATTTCCACAAAAGTATCAAAAACTCCTTGCTGAAGAACAACGTTTCCTTTTTAATGTCATAAGTAAAACAATCACCAAGCATAATCTGATTGTTAATGATATACAAACATTTAGCCGACAATCATTTGAAATGTCAATCGGCAATACCTTTCTGAAATTGATTTCTTCCAAATAAAGACTTACACTCCTGGTAAAAATAGAAATTCAATTTGATTAATCAAATATAGTCTATCCCTTACATCAAAGGTAAATCCCAATCCTGATTTGCCAGCCGCATTTATTCCTTTTTTCAGGAGAATTTTCTTTATGGCTGACGCCATGAAAATTCACCTGAAAAAGAATGCGGCGGCAAACGGATTGGCATTAAATGAAAGATTACAGGGATTAACTGCGACCGACGTGACGCATAGCTGTAAATCAAAGGCGGCTATCCTTATATTCCATATATGGCCTCATAAATACTATGAAAATCCGCCTTACTCAATAATAAAAACATAGCCTGCTTATCAACTCCCAATATAAGACAGGGATTTCAGCTCCCTCCGATCTGCATAGTCCGGTGGCTTCGCTATGCTTTTACTCCTACCCTTCCTACCTCTTTTCATTCTTTTTTCCTGCTGTTTCTACATTCATTCCTATCTCCAGCATGACATCTGATGACATCTAATGACTTATGATGCCATCTATTTATAAATCAATCATTTATTCAATTTATCACTTTACATTTGGACTGTAAAACAAATCAAGTAGTCACTCAAAACAAAAGATTATGGCACAAGAAAACAATCCTGACAAGGAAAAAAGGCAAGGCCGGACTAAGAAATCAGAAAAGCCTTATGTGGAACAAATTGACGAGCTTTTGCTGGTACATAACAAGAATGACCCAAAGGAGGGTTTGGGAGTAATCAGCAAGATGGACGAGAAAGGCAATTATCAGACGGTTACACCGGAAGAGAAGAACGAGAACTCATTCCTGAAATTCGATAAGAATTCGAGTATCCTTGAAAACTTCATCAAGAATTTCTGGAGCCAGCTGAAGGAACCTACGCATTTCAGGCTTATCCGCATGACCTTCAACGATTACAAGCAGAACAAACAGGCTCTCAAGGACCTGGCCGAAGGCAAGAAAACAGACGCGGTAAAGGAGTTTCTGAAACGCTATGAAATCGTACCGAAAGTAAACAATCAGAAAAACAGTCAAACAAAAGAGGAGGAAACAACAATGGCAAAGAAGCAGGAACAGACAGCGCAGGCACAGCCTGAACAGGTATCACAGGTGGAAGCTGCCGCACAGGGACGTGAACAGCAGGAACCGCAACGCCAGCAGACACCCACGTATCGCTACAACGAGAACATGATCAACTGGGAAGAACTGGGCAAATTCGGCGTTTCCAAGGAAATGCTGGAACAATCCGGACAGCTTGACAGTATGCTGAAAGGATACAAGACCAGCAAGACCATGCCACTGACACTCAATATTCCGGGAGTATTGACCGCCAAGCTGGACGCACGCCTTTCATTCATATCCAACGGCGGGCAGGTCATGCTGGGCATCCACGGTATCAGAAAAGAACCGGAACTGGAACGTCCTTATTTCGGACATATCTTCACGGAAGAGGACAAGAAGAACCTGCGTGAAAGCGGGAACATGGGACGCGTGGCTGACCTTAACCTACGTGGCAACACAACTGAGCCGTGTCTGATTTCCATCGACAAGAATACCAACGAACTGGTAGCCGTCCGACAGGAGCATGTCTATATCCCGAATGAAATCAAAGGGGTAACCCTGACTCCGGACGAAATCCAGAAACTGAAAAACGGAGAACAGATATTCGTAGAGGGAATGAAGTCCAATCAAGGGAAGGAATTCAATGCCAATCTGCAATACAATGCGGAAAGAAGAGGCATCGAATTTATCTTCCCGAAAGACCAGGCCTTCAACCAGCAGACGCTCGGCGGTGTACCGCTTTCTCCCATGCAGCTCAAAGCGTTGAACGAAGGACACACCATCCTTGTAGAGGATATGAAACGAAAGAACGGCGAACTGTTTTCTTCCTTCGTTACCATGGACAAGGTTACAGGCGGGCTCCAATATACGCGCCACAATCCGGAAACGGGAGAAATCTACATACCGAAGGAAATCTGTTCGGTACAGCTCACACCGGAGGACAAGGAAGCGTTACGAAAAGGGCAGCCCATCTATCTTGAGAACATGATCAACCGCAAAGGGGAGGAATTCTCGTCATTCGTCAAGCTGGACCTTGTAAGCGGAAGGCCACAGTATTCCAGAACTCCGGACGGTTTCAACGAACGACAGGCACCTACCATCCCGGCTGAGGTTTACGGACACCTGCTTTCGGCACAGGAAAGAGCAAATCTTCAGGACGGAAAGGCTATTCTCGTAACGGGTATGAAAGGCCCCAACGGCAAACAGTTCGATTCATACATAAAAATCAATGCCAATACCGGACAGATGCAATTCTTCCAGGAGAATCCGGATGTCCGTCGCAATACTTCACAGCGTGCTTCACAGACTGACAATACCCAGCAGCAGGAACAGAAGAAGGGAGCAAAACAGGCTGTCTGAGCAGAACAGAATTCAAATCAATCAAATCATCAATTACTAAAAAAGGAAAGAACATGAACAAGACCAATCATCATATCTACAAGGCTGAACAAATCGACTGGGGAAAACTGGAATCGGTAGGTATCAGCAGATCGCAAATTGAAAAGGACGGAAACATGGACCTGCTCCTTCAGGGAGAGGAAACCAATGTCATGTCCATTAAAATCAAGACTCCTGTATTTTCACTGACCATGGACGCCACACTCAGTCTGATTGAAGACGAGAATGGAAATCCGGTCATCAGCGTAAACGGTATCAACCCTTCAGGTGAATAAATAAGAATCCATAATGTATCATCTCTCTTTCCATACGGTAAGTCCGTATGGAAAGATATAAAAACAGAATTTATCATGATTGCCATATTAACAGACAAACCAAGTGTAGGAAAAGAAATCGGAAAAATCATCGGTGCAACCAAAGTAAGAAACGGATATGTGGAAGGAAACGGCTACATGGTTACGTGGACCTTCGGGAACATGCTGTCACTGGCCATGCCGAAAGACTACGGAACCCAGAAGCTGGAACGGAATGACTTTCCTTTCATCCCGTCCGAATTTGAACTGATGGTACGGCATACACGCACCGAGAACGGATGGATACCGGACATTGATGCCGTGCTCCAGCTTAAAGTAATCGAGAGAGTGTTCCAGGCATGTGACACCATCATTGCGGCTACCGATGCCAGCCGTGACGGGGAAATGACATTCCGCTATGTCTATCAATACCTGAACTGTACACAGCCTTGCTTCCGTCTGTGGATTTCCTCTCTTACTGACGAGTCTGTACGTCAAGGCATGGAAAATCTAAAACCGGACAGCTGTTACGACAGCCTGTTCCTTGCTGCCGACAGCCGCAACAAGGCGGACTGGATTCTCGGAATCAACGCCAGCTATGCCATGTGCAAGGCGACGGGACTCGGCAACAATTCCCTCGGACGGGTACAGACACCGGTACTGGCTGCCATCAGCAGACGCTACCGTGAAAGGGAGAACCATATTTCATCGGACAGCTGGCCCATCTACATCAGCCTGCAAAAGGACGGCATCCTTTTCAAGATGCGCCGCACACAGGATCTTCCAGACAAAGAATCCGCTACAATGTTTTTCCAGGACTGCAAGCTGTCACATCAGGCACAGATTACAGGTATCAGCCACAGCGTTAAGGAAATACTTCCACCGGATCTGCTTGACCTGACACAACTTCAGAAGGAAGCGAACATCCGCTATGGCTTTACCGCATCAGAGGTGTATGACATCGCACAGTCCCTTTATGAAAAGAAACTGATTTCTTATCCAAGGACTTCCAGCCGTTATCTGACGGAGGATGTGTTTGACTCGCTTTCACCAATCATGGCGCGTCTGCTATCATGGGAGCTGTTCCCTGCCGCTAAAGGAACTGGAGGTATTGACATATCCAATTTGTCCCGCCACGTAATAAGCGCAGAAAAAGCCAATGTACATCATGCCATCATCATTACAGGTATCCGTCCCGGAAATCTGTCCGAAAAGGAAATGCAGGTTTACAGACTTGTAGCCGGAAGGATGCTTGAAACATTCATGGCTCCATGCCGCATAGAAACGACAAATGTTGAAGCGGTTTGTGCCGCACAGCATTTCAAGGCCGAACAAACAAGAATCATTGAAGCCGGCTGGCATGACGTGTTCATGCGTTACGACATGATCCCGACATCGGGATATTCCGTCAAAGAACTCCCCGAAGTGGAGAAAGGTGATACCCTGAATGTATGCGGATGCAACATGGTGCACAAGAAACAGCTGCCGGTAAATCCGTTCACGGATGCAGAACTGGTGGAATACATGGAACTGAACGGACTGGGCACGGTATCTTCACGTACCAATATCATCCGTACACTGGTTAACCGTAAGTATATCCGTTATTCAGGGAAATATATCGTTCCGACCCCGAAAGGTATGTTCACCTACGAAACCATCCGTGGAAAGAAAATTGCGGATACTTCACTTACAGCAGACTGGGAAAAACAGCTGGCCGGACTTGAAAGCGGAATGATAACCGGGCAGGACTTTCTTAATAGGATCAGGACTCTCGCCAAGGAAATGACCGATGACATTTTCAACACCTATTCCACAAAAGAAGAATAACATCCATATCAATATAACCACAAGAATGCAGGCCGGAAGGTCTGCATTTTTTGTGTCCGTACAGAAAAGAATCTGTTTTTCCGCTTTTAAGCGGCAAAGGTCTTGGATTGCCTGCCTTTTGTCGCAAGGCTGCCCTGAAGGGCTTGGCTGGACAGGAAAAAATCATCCTCGCTACGCTCCGGTATTTTTTCCTGCCAGGCCTTGCGCAAAAAGGCAATCCAAGAGGCCGGAGGCCTATAAAATCGGGAAAACATATCCCGATGGGATTATTCATTCATAAAATTAAGGATTATGAAACTACAGATTATCAGAAAGATCGGCAGACATGCAACAGCGATATTCCTGATTACCGGAATATGTCTGCTGACAAGCAAAGGGATTGTCCCCACCGGGATGATTACGCTGCTGTTGCTTGCAGGAGGGTTCATCGGTTTCCTGTTCAGGATACTGGTCATGATTTTCAAGATTCTTATTCTTCTGTTCATTGTAGGATTATTTGTCGCATAACCCCAAAAATATACGTATATGGAAACAGTTGCTATAACTTCACAAGCTCCTGTCATGCCGGCTGTATGGCCACAGAGCGAACATATCAGACCGGTCAAAAGACGTCTGCCCAATACAGTTGATGAGCCTAAAAACATCGGCTACTATCTGGAATCTCTGCGTGATATTTCCAGCAATCCTGACAGAGAGAATGTCCTGAAAGAATTCTTCAAGGAAACTTATGTATAACCATAAAATTTTTCAATTATGTTTTTTCAATCAATTTATCAGATGATTACAGCAGGTACGGATCTGAATATCAACATCCGTAAAGTGGATAACAGCCTGAGTGTGGCAGTCATGCCAAGGCGGAACAGCCTGAAAGAGGATACGCGGCAGAACATGGTGCCGCTGGTCGTGAACGGAACACCGGCAGAACTGGATATGGGTTTCCTGCAGACCGTACTCCAACCGATACAGAAAGTACAAGGGCTGCTTGCCAATGCGGAAAATTTCGAGAGACAGGCAGAAAAGGCTACATCACAGGTCAAATCATCCAAAACTCCAATAGTACCGGCCGAATCAAAGGAAGCCAGGGAAAAACGGGAAAAGATGGAAAAGCTCCTCAAAAAGGCTGATGATGCAACCGCTGCAAAAAGGTTCTCCGAAGCAATGACATGGCTGAAACAGGCACGGGTGCTGGCTCCTTCAGAAAAACAGAAGGAGATTGACGAAAAGATGCAGGAAGTACAGAAACAGGCCAGTGCAGGAAGCCTGTTCGGTATGGCAGAGGAACCGGCGCCAGTAATTCCCCAACCACAAAGCAGCATGAACGGTCAGCCACAGCCCGGTATGCAAACAAGCATATTCCCGGAGCAGCAGACCCATACTATGAATCCTGAAGCTGTCATGCAGCCTGCTCCACAGCAGATTCCTCAGGAAATGCCTCAACCGGTATATGGAACGAACGGAGCATATATCCAACCAGCTCCAAACCGCCCCGTGATGCAAGGAACAGGTATGCCACAAGGAGCTGCAATGCAGCCCTATCCGCAGCAGCCGGCTTACCAGCCTGAGGCGGCTCCTTATCCACAACAACAGGTACGGCAGCCGACAAACGGCCATATACCGAACGGAACGGCACAGGTACAGAACGGAAACGGACGGGAATACCAGACTGCACCGGCAGCCCATGATACATTCTGCTTCGATCCGGAAGACGAAAATGACAGGGAGCTTCTAAAAGAGGACCCGTATGCGGAATATCTGGATTTTCCGGCCGAGTACCGAATGAAGGACGAGGCACAGGTAGAAATGATATACTGCTGATATATAAAAATAAATGATTTGTAAAACCAATAAACTATAAACAATATGGCACTGGAAATTAAAGGAATGAAAAGACTCTTCAAAATGAAGAAGAACAGTCAGGAAATCGTACTGGACGATCCGAACGTAAACATGTCTCCGGCTGAAGTGATGGACTTCTATTCCATGAACTATCCGGAACTGACCACCGCGACCGTACACGGACCCGAAATCGAGGACGACCGGGCGGTATATGAATTCAAGACAACCATCGGAGTAAAAGGGTAAGGACATGAAAAAAGGACAACGTAAAAATAAAAAACCATGTACACAACTTACGGAACGGGCTTTGGAAAATTTAGCCAGACTTATCATATCGGAACTCGAAAATACGGACATAAGCCGGGGCATCAGGAGCAGAAAGAAAAGAAAACTCCCTCCAGCAGAAAGCCTCATGGTTTTCTGAACACGAGAATACCTTCCATCGCTCCCGACCTGTATGTGGAGAATGACAGGGATGTAACGGTAAATGTCACCACCAAAGAGAATCTTGATTTCCTGTACCGTTCAGCCATGAAGT
>ERZ772882.2588-NODE-2588-length-15985-cov-31.745763_pt1 | contig 15985 bp, 17 predicted proteins | sample MGYA00580576_ERZ772882 | MGnify/ENA primary metagenome ERZ772882 (study PRJEB29015, sample SAMEA2737658) | human gut metagenome | biome: human gut; feature: human-associated habitat; material: faeces | place: China | collected 2012 ... | reverse complement strand
TTCATGTTTGCCGTTTTTTGGATGAATTACAAGACTTGCTGAATAAATAAAATCCAAGTTTGTCGTGGAAACGGGGAGCCGCCCGCAGGCGGCAGGGGCAGCGCCCCTCCGGAGCAGTCCGGCTAATGGCGCATAAGCGTCGAGGCAGGCTGCTCCGGAAACCCTCCCCTTTAGGGGCGCAAAGCACTTTCCTACTGCTGCACCAACGGTGCTGCGGTGGGAAAGTGCTTTTGCGTTACTTTCTCACAGAGAAAGTAACAAAGAGGTGACTTCAGCGGAAATCTATGGTATAATAAACGGGACAGGAGGTGCGAGTATGGCAGTCAAAATATCCGGTATGATGGGAACCGGAAGCATGGGGCATAATAACCGCAAGTTCATTACCGAGAATGTAGATCCGGCCAGAACCGAGCAGAACATTACGCTGTGCAGGGAAAATCTGAAACAGGTCTACCATGAGCTTTTCGATGAAGCCCTTGCGGAGTATAACGCAAAGAAAACAAAGACGAGAGATAAGATCCCGGACTACTATCGGCACATTGAAAAGAGCAAGCAGGAGCGGCTTTTCCATGAGGTCATCTTCCAGATCGGCAACAAGGACAACTGCGGCTGCGAGACGCCGGAGGGAGAACGGGCTGCGGCAGCTCTCAAAGAGTTTGCCGAGGCATTTCAAGAACGGAACCCGCACCTGCGGGTGTTCAATTCGGTCATTCATATGGACGAGGCCACGCCCCACATCCATATAGATTTCGTGCCTGTGGCAACGGAGCAGAAGCGGGGGCTTGCGAAAAGAGTATCGCTGAAACAGGCGTTGGCGCAGCAGGGATTTACAGGCCAGTCAAAACGGCAGACAGAATGGAATGCCTGGGTAAACAGTGAGAAGCTGGTGCTGGAGCAGATCGCCCAGCAGCACAGCTTTGAAGTGATCCACGGTGACGGAGGCCGACCGCATATGTCCTTGCCGGAGTACAAAGAGGCGGCGAGGGAGCTGGAGGCCGCAAGGCAGGAGATAGAAGCAGCGAGGGCGGAAGTGTCGGAGCTGCAGGCGGAAAAGGAAACGCTGCAAGGAACGGTCAAGGAGTTAAAGGCGGCGAAAAAGGTATCGCTGGATCTGGAGAGAATTAAGCCGGAAGAAACCATGATGGGCAATATCAAGGGCGTTACCTTGAAAGAGATCAAGCAGCTGAAGGCATTGGCGGTACGGGGCGCAGAGGCCGAGCAGACGGTCAAGCAGCAGGTCAATACCATAGAGCTTCAGAAGGCGCAGATCACTTCGCTGGAGCGGCAGCTCCGGCCATCCATACAGAAGCGGCTGAAGGAGGCGCAGGAGCTGTCTGACCTGAAGGACGAGAACATGGCGCTGGAGTACGAGCTGAACCGTCAGAAGGATCTCATGGCGAGACTGATGCAGCGAGTGGAGGCTGCGCTGACCTTCTTGGAGGAGAAGCTGCCGGAACAGTTTCGGCCATATGTCCAGCGGGCAAGGGCGCATATTATGCCGGAGCCCAAGCAGGAGCACAGGCATGACAGAGGTATGAGCATGGGCGGAATGAGCCGGTAAAAGCCGGACTTGCAAACGCAAGTCCGGCACGGTATAATGGCATTAGAAATTTTCCCAAAAAAAGTTTTGATAATCTAAGCGACCTGTAAGGGGTAGGGGCCCCTTATATCGTATCCCTAAAAACCCAAAAATATTCTCTCAGGAAGGGAGAAAGTCGGAGGGGAAAAAGGGGGTGAGTGGAGGCTGTGGGAATGTGGTAAACCCGTTAGGGTTTTCCATCATTTCCATGGCCGAAACAAGGGGGAAAAGGGGGAGGTGACTTTCTCTTTAAGGCCGACCAGCGGGAGGCCGCTCTTTGGCTCCCCCTTTTCCCCCTTCCCGCCGCAGCGATTTTCTTTTTGCTTCTTTTTCTTTTGGAGGTGGCTTTACATGACCGAAAATTACAGAGGGTGCTATGAATACCTGTCGGCGCAGTTTGAGCAGGTGGGCGGCTATGACTTTTACCGGGAGCTGTTTCCCGACAATGAGCTGTACGGGGTTAAGTACGATGACTTCTCTCATCCGAGTGCGGTGTATCTCTATCAGGGCGAAGATGAGCGGCTTCATCGACGGAAGATGTATCACGATACATGGGAGAAGGACTATACGGAGTTTGTGGAGCAAAATCCCTTGACACTGTGCAGCGGTCTTGTCTATCGCCGGAATAAGAACCGGCTGGAGCACGCACAGCGGATGAATGCCCTTATCTTTGATTTGGACGGGGTAGGTATTGGGGAGCTGCGCAATCTCTTTCTCCGATTTGACGGAGATCCGAAGCGTGTTCGGCGGTTGCCTATGCCGACCTTCCTTGTGTTGTCCGGGAACGGTCTGCACCTGTACTATGTGTTCAAGGAGCCGATAGATCTATACCCCAATATCAAAGTCCAGCTTAAGAGCCTCAAATATGACCTCACATTCCGCATCTGGGAGTACAAGGGAACATCCCAGCTAAAGGCGATCCAGTACCAGTCCATCAATCAGGGTTTCCGCATGGTGGGGAGCATCAACGCCAAGTACGGTACGGAGTTGGTGGCCTTCCGCACAGGGGAGCGTGTGACGCTGGATTATCTGAACGCTTACGCAATCAAGCCGGAGAACCGGGTGGATATAAATAAGCCGTTTCATCCGTCCAGAATGACGAGGGCGCAGGCGAAGGAGGCATACCCGGAATGGTATCAGCGTGTGGTGATAGAGGGCAATAAGAGAAAAAAGAAGTGGGATATAGCCGGAAAGGTACACGGCGATGATCCGTATGCCCTTTACCATTGGTGGCTGAGGCAGATCGGCAGCATCGAGGGCGGCCATCGGTATTTCTATTTGATGTGCCTTGCTATCTACGCCTATAAATGCGATGTGCCGAAGCAGCAGCTCCGGCAGGATATGCGGACAGCGTTTGAGGACTTGCAGATGGTGAAGCATGAGAACGCATTGACTGAGGAGGATATACGGAGTGCGCTGGAGGCATACGACAAGGAGTATTATAATTTCACGATTGCAGATATTGAGAAACTGACCAATGTTCGAGTTGAGAGAAATAAGAGAAACGGTAGAACGCAGGAACAGCATATGGAGGTTATGCGGGCTATTCAAACAGTTACAAATCCAAATTGGAGGAAGGGAAATGGGCGGCCATCAGCGCAGCAGCGAGTATATGACTGGCGGCAGCAGAACCCGGATGGCAGACCGAAAGATTGTATTGCTGGCACTGGACTATCGAAGAACACCGTTTATAAGTGGTGGGATAACCCTCCAACGGTGCGGTATGAGGATGGCGGTCTGACGGTCAAAATACGCCCGTCACAGGCGTTGAGCGATCTGATACAGGAGGATTTGCGGAAAGGGCTGTAAACGCCCCAGAATGGCCTCTACGCCGTTTTTTGGCGTGGTAGGGTAAGGATACTGCCCCCTCTGATTTCGAGGACGGAAAACCGCATAAATCAAGGCTTTTTCGACCCCTAAATGGTAACATAGGTAAAAGTTATTTATGGCAAGGAAACAGTGTTGACAATTTAGCATAATTATGATAAGATAAAGCATAGGAGGATGATAATATGAATATGATTCGACCTGTTTCTGATTTGAGAAACAATTTTGCTGACATTTCAAAGACCGTGCATGAAACTGCTCAACCTGTTTTTTTGACAAAGAATGGATACGGTGATATGGTTGTTTTGAGTATGGAGGCATTTGAGAACCTGCAATTTGAAAGCGAGGTGTATTTCAAGCTGCAGGAGGCAGAGAAAGAGGCGGAGCTGACGGATCAACGCTATTCTTCCAAAGATGTGCTGAAGGCAATGAAAGATGCCATTGGAGGGGAACGGGTTGTATAAATTAGAGTATTTACCTGTTGCCCGGAAAGATATGATTGAAATTGTTCGGTATATCAGCAGAGAACTGCAAAACCCGGATGCGGCGGATCGTCTGGCGGTAGAGCTGGTGAATGCAGCGGAAAGTGTGCTGACTTTTCCGTATGCTGCTCCGGCCTACCAGCCGATCCGGTCACTGAAACATGAATACCGAAAAATTTTGGTACAAAATTATCTGATGTTTTATTGGGTGGATGAAGAAGAAAGGCTGGTGACCGTTGCCCGTGTAGTCTATGCTAAACGGGACTATGGCCGGCTGTTGGAGTGATGGGAATGGAGAGGTTGGTTGAAGTTACGCTGGAGATCGATGCCGAGCTGAAAGAACAGGCAGAAAAGGTCTTTGCAGAAAATGGAATGACTTTGGAAGAAGCAACGATTCTATTTTTTGAGGAAACCGTTCGTCTGGGGCGGCTCCCATTTGAGCTTGATGATGATCTGAGGGAGTACATAGCAAAGCAGTTGGACACACCCGCCAGCGATAGTGTGGGGAGTGTGAGGCCATGAAAACGATTCGGCAGATAGCCGACGAGATAGGCGTATCGAAGCAAACGGTTTATAAGCGGTACAAAGGCAAACTGCATACGGTTTGCGCTCCGTATGCGCATACGGAGCAGGGGGTTTTGTATATAGAGGAGCAGGGTGAAACCCTTATAAAACAAGACTTTCTGCAAAAGGAGTGCTCCGTTGGAGCGCATACGTATGCGCATACGGAGCGCTCCAATGGAGAGGTATTGGAGCAGTCTGAAAATGTGGGTGTGATAGCAGTATTGCAGACCACAATCGACACGCTGCAAGGACAGCTTGCGATAAAGGACAAGCAGATCGAGGATCTGAACGCAAGGCTTTCCGAGAGCAACGCTGCATTGGTTGCCGCCCAGCAGACGGCACAGGCTGCCCAGGCACTTCACGCGGGAACAATACAGCAGCAGCTTACCTCCGGTACTGATCAGAGCGAGGGAAGTGGAGACGAGCCGAAAAAACAGGGATGGTTTAGTCGGTTGTTTCGTGGTTAGATAAACCAGAATTTGCGGAGGATAAATGATGCAATTCACAAAGATTGATATAAATAATTGGACACGAAAAGAGTATTTCGACCACTATTTTGGCAATACGCCCTGCACATATAGTATGACGGTAAAACTCGATATTTCTAAGTTGAAAAAGGATGGAAAAAAGTTATACCCAACTCTTTTATATGGAGTTACAACGATCATCAATCGACATGAAGAGTTCAGGACCGCATTAGATGAAAACGGACAGGTAGGCGTTTTTTCAGAAATGCTGCCTTGCTACACAGTTTTTCATAAGGAAACTGAAACCTTTTCGAGTATTTGGACTGAGTTTACAGCAGACTATACTGAGTTTCTTCAGAACTATCAAAAGGATATAGACGCTTTTGGTGAACGAATGGGAATGTCCGCAAAGCCTAATCCTCCGGAAAACACTTTCCCTGTTTCTATGATACCGTGGACAAGCTTTGAAGGCTTTAACTTAAATCTAAAAAAAGGATATGACTATCTACTGCCGATATTTACGTTTGGGAAGTATTATGAGGAGGGCGGAAAATACTATATTCCCTTATCGATTCAAGTGCATCATGCCGTTTGTGACGGCTTTCATGTTTGCCGTTTTTTGGATGAATTACAAGACTTGCTGAATAAATAAAATCCCAGTTTGTCGTGGAAACGGGGAGCCGCCCGCAGACGGCAGTGGCAGCGCCCCTCCGGAGCAGTCAGAAGCAGCGGTGTAAAACCGCATCGGAGGCAGCTCCGGCACCCTCCCCTTTAGGGGCGCAAAGCACTTTCATACTGCTGCACCAACGGGGCGGCGGTGTGAAAGTGCTTTTGCGTTACTTTCTCACCGAGAAAGTAACAAAGAGGTGACTTCAGCGGAAAGCTATGATATAATAAAATGGACGGGAGGTGCAATTATGGCAGTCAAAATATCGGGCATGATGGGTACGGGCAGCTTGGGGCATAATAACCGCAAGTTCCATACCGAGAATGTCGATCCAACAAGGTCGGAGCTGAACATTACCCTGTGTCGGGAAAATCTGCGGCAAGTGTATGAGGACACCTTTGGCGAGGCTCTGGCGGCATACAATGCCGGAAAGAAAAAGACGAGGGATAAGATACCGGACTATTACAGGCACATCGAAAAGAGCAAACAGGAGAAGCTGTTTCATGAGGTCATCTTCCAGATCGGCAACATGGAAAACTGCCATTGCGGTACGCCGGAGGGCGATAGAGCCGCAGCAGCTCTCAAACAGTTTGCGGAGGAATTTCAAGAAAGAAATCCGCACTTGCGGGTGTTTAACTCGGTCATTCATTTGGATGAGGCAACGCCGCATTTGCATTTGGATTTTGTTCCGGTGGCAACGGAGCAGAAGCGAGGTCTTGCGACAAGGGTTTCTCTGAAACAGGCATTGGCGCAGCAGGGCTTTACAGGGCAGTCCAAACGGGAAACAGAATGGAATGCCTGGGTGAACAGCGAAAAGCTGGTGTTGGAGCAGATCGCCCAGCAGCATAGCTTTGAGGTCGTTCATGGGGACGGCGGCAGACCGCATATGTCCTTGCCGGAATACAAAGAGGCGGCGAGGGAATTGGAGGCGGCAAAGCAGGAGCTTCAAGCAGCGAGGGCGGAGGTGTCCGAGCTGCAAGCGGAAAAGGAGAGTCTGCGGGAGACGGTGCAGGAGCTGAAAGCCGTCAAAAAGGTTTCTGTGAACTTGGAGAAGATCCAGCCGGAAGAAACGATGATGGGCAACATTAAGGGCGTGACGCTGCCGGAGATCAAGAAGCTGAAAGCGATGGCGGTGCGGGGTGCTGAGGCAGAACAGAAAGTAAAAAAGCAGCAGCAGACCATAGACCGGCTGGAGGCTGAGAACGCTTCTCTGCAAAGGCAGCTCAAACCATCGGTGCAGAAGCGAATGAAAGAAATGCAGGAGATGAGCGAGCTTCGGGAGCAGAACAGGGATTTGCAGTATGAAACGCAATGGCTGGAACAGGAGCTTGAAAGGGAGCGCAGCTTCTCTGCGAGGTTGATGCGAGGGATAAATATGGCATTGATCTATTTGGAAGAACACTTGCCGGACAATCTGCGCCCGCTACTGGATAAGGTGCGGGAGATCCTGCCGGAGTGGGAGCAGACGGAGCAAAGGCAACAGCAAACGCATGACCGGGGCATGGGTGGTATGTCGCTGTAAAATAAGCCTGTCCGATGGGCTTGCAAAACCAAATCGGACAGGCTATAATAACAAGTATAAAGTGAAAAAAACTCTATTGATAATCTAAGCCCCCTGTAAGGGTATTCCCGTATAAATATTTTCTCTCTCAGAAAGGGAGAAAGTCGGAGGGGAAAAAGGGGGTGAGCGGCGGGGTGTTGGAAGTGTGGTAAACCCCGTAGGGGTTTTCCAAGCACCTGTGGTAAACCCATCGGGTTTTCCATAGGTGCGGCACTTTCAATGCCCCAGAGCGATGGGGAAAAGGGGGAGGTGACTTTCTCTTTAAGGCGGCTACGCCGCCGCTCTTTTGCTCCCCCTTTTCCCCCCTTCCCGCCCGCAGGCGATCCCCGCCGCAGCGGATTTTCTTTTTGGTACTTTTTCTTTTGTGAGGTGGTAATATGACCGAGAATTATCGAGGCTGCTACGAGTATTTGAGCGCACAGTTTCCGCAGGTTGGCGGCTATGAGTTCTACAAGGAGTTGTTTCCCGATAATGAGAACGCCGGAGAACGGCACATGGATTTTTCCCATCCGAACGCAGTGTATTTGTATCGGGACGAACAGGACGAGGGGAAGAAGCTCCGTCGCAGAAAAATGTATAACGACACATGGGAACAGGATTACATGGAGTTTGTCGAGGGAAACAGCCTTACTCTGTGCGGTGGTCTTGTCTATCGCAGACGGGAGAACAGGCTGGAAAACGCCCAGAGGATGCACGCTCTGATATTCGATTTGGATGGCGTTGGTCTTGGGGAGCTGCGAAATCTCTTTTTGCGCTTCGGCGGCGATCCGGAGCGATTGCGCCGATTGCCGATGCCGACTTTCCTTGTTCTGTCGGGAACAGGGCTGCATATCTACTATGTTTTCCAGCAGCCTATTGACCTATACCCGAATATAAAAATCCAGCTTAAAAGTCTGAAATATGACCTCACTTTTCGGATGTGGGAGTATGGGGGAACTTCGCAGGTAAAGTCAATACAGTATCAGTCTATCAATCAGCCGTTCAGAATGGTGGGTAGTGTCAATGACAAGCATGGGACGGAGCTGGTCGCATTCCGCACCGGAGAACGGGTGACATTGGACTATCTGAATGCCTATGCAAAGCTGGAAAACAGGGTGGATGTAAACAAACCGTTCAGCCCGTCCAAAATGACAAGAGCCGAGGCGAGGGAGGCATATCCAGAGTGGTATGAGCGTGTTGTTGTAAAGGGAGAAAAGACGCGCAAGCAATGGGATATTGCCGGAAAGGTGCATGGTGATGATCCGTATGCGCTTTACCATTGGTGGCTGCGGCAGATAGGTGAGATAAAGGGCGGGCATCGGTATTTTTTTCTGATGTGCCTTGCAATCTATGCCTATAAATGTGGTGTGTCGAAGCAGCAGCTCCGGCAGGACATGAAACGGGCTTTTGAGGATCTGCAGATGGTGAAGCATGAGAATGCTTTGACTGAGGACGATATAAAGAGCGCAATGGAGGCATACGACAAGGAGTATTACAATTTCACAATTGCCGACATAGAAGCGTTGACTGATGTTCGCATTGAAAGAAACAAGAGAAACGGGCGAAAGCAGGAGCAGCATTTACAGTTTGCTCGTGGTGTTCGTGAGGTTAAAGCGAAAATTGGAGAGCCTGTTTCGGGTGGTGGTCGCCCATCGGCGGCGATGGTAGTCTATGAATGGCGGCAACAGCATCCAGATGGGGCAAAAAGCCAATGTAAAAAAGAAACGGGATTGACCTATCCCACGATCCGCAAGTGGTGGGACACCGTACCGGAGGGGCATATAACGGTCAAAATACTCCCATCACAGGCTTTGAGCGATCTGTTGGTGGAGGAATTTAAGAAAGGGCTGTAAACGCCCCAGAAACGCCCTACAAGGCGTTTTCGGGGCGGGTAAGGGTTTTTATATTACCCCACCGAAAACGAGGCTTGAAAACCGCGCGAAATAAGGCTTTTTCACCCCCTAAATGTACACGCTGCGGTGTTAGCATATAGAAAGCACTGTTCATAGAAAAGTTGCAAAAAAACATTTGCAATGCACTTGCAAATGTCACGAATATTGAATATAATATTAGTGCAAGCTAAAAATGACGAGGAAAGGAGTGCTATTATGGCTAAAGGAAATATGACGATAAGAATGGAGCCGGAGCTGAAAGCACAGGCGGCAGCTCTCTTTAAGTCCCTCGGAATGGATTTGAGTACGGCAACGGGTATTTTTTATCGACAGGCACTTAGGTGTCATGGACTTCCCTTTGAAGTCAAGGTTGACGAGCCGAATGCTGTTACCTATGCGGCGATGGAGGCGGCAGAAAAGGGAGAGGATATGTATGGTCCGTTTGATAGCGTTGCAGATCTGATGGAGGCGCTGAATGCTTAAGCCGGAGTTTTCGGGGCAGTTCAAACGAGATTACAAGCTTGCGATCAAGAGAGGCTGCGATCCGAAGAAGTTGGAGGAAGTGATCACGCTGTTGTGTAACGAGCAGCCGTTGCCGGAGGCGTATCGAGATCATGCTCTCACTAATTCCAGAAATTATAAGGACATGAGAGAATGTCACATCGAGCCGGACTGGCTGTTGGTCTATAAAGTTGTTCGGCAGACTTTGATTTTGAAATTGATAAGGACGGGATCTCATAGCGATTTGTTTTGAGATTAACTCCGGATGAAAGAGTGGTGATGATATTTGGCGGGTGTAATAACGGAAATTGCAATAGAATGTGGCGTGTCGGAACAGGCAGTTCGTGCATGGTGTAGGCGAAACCATGTTGCGAAAGATGCGAAAGGAAGTTTCGCAATCAGCGAAAGTCAAAAAACCGCCATATATCAGCATTATTTAGGTGTTGAACGAAAGCAAGTTTCGCAACAGGCGAAAGCAAGTTGCGAAACTTGCGAAACCACTTTGATCGCTATGCTGCAGGGAGAATTAGACCGGAAAAGCGAGCAACTTGCTGTAAAGGACAAGCAGATCGAGGAACTGAACGCAAGGTTGGCGGAGGTCAGCTCGGCGTTGGTGACGGCACAGCAGACTGCGGCAGCGGCCCAGGCTCTCCATGCTGGGACAATGCATCAGCAGCTTCTTTCCGGCAAGTCCGGAGCCGATCAGCCGGAGCGTGAGACAGAACCGGTTCAAAAGCGTAGCTGGTTTAGTAGGTTCTTTGGGGACTAAACAGAACGACAAATCGGGAATTTGTGGAGGTAAAATATAGATGAATCAAGGTAGAATTATTGTAATCACAGGTGCGCCGGGGACAGGAAAAACTACAACGGCATCTGTTGTTGCAAAAGAATCAGATTTGGAAAAGTCTGTACATATGCACACAGATGACTTTTATCATTATTTGAGTAAAGGGGCAATACCACCGCATTTGCCAGAATCAAATGAGCAAAATTTGATTGTCATTGAAGCGTTTTTAGAAGCTGCGAAGCGATATGCTCGTGGTGGATATGATGTAATTGTAGATGGCATTGTAGGACCGTGGTTTTTAGAGCCGTGGCTCAACATTGTTCAAGAGCATTATGAAGTACACTATATCGTTTTAAGGGCAAGTAAAGAAGAAACCATGAAGCGAGCTATCGAACGCTCAAAGTTAGACAGAGAAACAAATATTGAATTAGTTGAAACAATGTGGAATCAATTTTCCAATTTAGGAATCTATGAATTAAATGTTATAGATACAACTGCGCATTCAATCAAAGATACTGTTTCAGCAGTAAAAGAAAAAATAGTAAGCGGTACGGCCTTACTATTTTAGACAATTATTGGTGGTAAGTTTGTTAAAATTAGAACATTCAAATTGCCTAATCAAGAATTGCCAGAAAATGTTTATTATTATGACTCTATTTAGTTATTAAGAATGAGGTGCAAAGATGGATATTATAAGTAGAAAATACATAAATGAAGGCTTTAATAGTAAGGCATATATTATAAATGATGATTATATTTTACTTGATGGAGTAAATCAAAATTCATATAAAAACTATCAAAAATATGTGAACGTAATTAATCAAATAAGTAATGTTAAATCGTTGGAAATACCAAGAATTATTGAATTGATTGAGCCTTGCGAAGAATATCCAAATGGCGCATTAATTTATAAAATGATTAAAGGACATACTTTTAGAAAAGAACATATTGAAATAGTTAATTTAGATAATATTGCTAAAAAACTCGCTGAATTTATGGATGAATTATATGAAATAAGAGTTGATTTTGATAAAGATGAATATATAAAAAATGAATTAGAAATAACTGAACAAAGTGTTATTGAATTAAAAGAATATTTAAGTGAATCTAATTATGAAAAAATATTATCTTGGTTTAATGAATATAAAAACTATTTATTAACATTTAATGATTATCATTTTATACACGGAGATTTATGGTATGAGAATTATATTCTTAACGATAATAACGAATTAGTTGGAATAGTGGATTTTGAAGGCTCTGGTATGGGTGATCCTGCTTATGATATTGCTGCACTTTATTATTTAGGAACAGGTTTTATAAATAAGGTATTAAGTTATTATAAATATACAGATGAAGATTTAATCAAAAGAGTATCAATGTTAATAAAGGCACGTGAAATTGCTGATTTTGATGATATGGTTAAAAACTATCCGGAAGAAGTAGAAGAACAAGTTGATAAAATAAAGAAAGTTTTATAAATGGTGGTACAAATGGATATATATGAGTTAATGAAACAAGTTAATGAATGGGTTAAAGAAATATTACAAGATAATTATGTTGGAGTTTATTTTCACGGCTCATTAAGATTAGGAAGTTTTAATCCGAATAAATCTGATTTAGACTTTATTATAGTTGTAAAAGAAAAAATAAATTCAGAAACAAAACAATTTATTTGGGATAAAATGTTAGAAAATGAGCAATTATTTCCTAAAAAAGGTTTTGAATTTAGTGTTGTACTAGAAGATAATTGTAGAAATATAAAACATCCAATACCTTACGAACTTCACGGTAGCAGAGATTGGATAGAAAGATATAAGGAAGATAAAACAATAGTCATCAATGATGATTATAAAGTTGACCCTGATCTAGCAAGTCATTTCAATGTTATAAATGTTCCAAATGATAAGATGGATTTTGGTAAGCCATCAAAAGAAGTGTTTTCAAAAGTACCAAAGGAATACATTATTGATTCCAATTATTCTGATACATTAGATTGTGTAGAAGAAATTGTGAATAATCCCGTATATTGTATTTTAAACCTTTGTAGATTTTATGCACTAATCAGAGATGATTTAACTTTATCAAAATATGATGGTGGTAAATGGGCATTAGAAAATATGGATTCAAATTATAATGATGTTATTAAAAATGCTATGGAAGATTATTTAAGTGATACAAATAATAGTTATGATAATACAAGATTAAAGGAATTTGCTGGGGAAGCAATTAGTTTAATTAATGATTGTGTAAATACTAATAAAATTAGAAAATAAAATAGTAGATGGAGTTGAGATAGATGGAATATAAATTATTAGAAGAACAAGATTTGGAACTTATGCTAGATTTTGTTGATGATGAAAATACAAAATATAATGTAGATGTTTTAAAAAAATTTATAGATAATAAAAATGATTTTGGATTTATTGCAAAGATAAATAATAAGATAGTAGGTTTTGCTTTTGGTTATATTTTATTAAAACCAGATGGAAGAAAAGTATTCTATCTTGACGCTATTGATGTTATGCCAGACTTTCAAGGCAAAGGTTATGGAACAGGTTTAATATCATTTGCTCGTGATTATGCTAAAACTATTGATTGTTATGAAATGTTTTTAATAACAAATAGAAGTAATATTTCTGCTTGTAAATGTTATGAAAAAGCAGGAGGAATAAATGACGCAGATGATGAAGTAGTGTATGTGTATGATTTTAGGGAGGAAAATTAATGGAAATAGTACAAGATAAAATAAGAATAAGAACTTTGACAAATGATGATTTTCCTTTAATGCTAAAATGGTTAACTGATGATAGAGTATTAGAATTTTATGGTGGTAGAGATAAAAAATATACATTAGAATCATTAAAAGAGCATTATACTGAAAAATGGGAAGATGAAGTATTTAGAGTAATTATAGAATATGATAATGTTCCTATTGGATATGGACAAGTATATAAAATGTATGATGAACTTTATTCTGATTATCATTATCCAAAAACAAATGAAATAGTTTATGGAATGGATCAGTTTATAGGAGAACCTGAATATTGGAGTAAAGGCATTGGCTCAAAATATACAAAAATGATTTTTGAGTTTTTAAAAAAAGAAAGAAATGCTAATGCAGTTATTTTAGACCCTCATAAGAATAATCCAAGAGCAATTAGGTCATATCAGAAATCTGGATTTAGAATAATTGAAGATTTGCCAGAACACGAGTTGCACGAGGGTAAAAAAGAAGATTGCTATTTAATGGAATATAGGTATGATGATAATGTTACAAATGTTAAAGCAATGAAATACTTAATAGAACATTACTTTGAAGATTTTAAAGTTGAAAGTATTAAGGTAATTGGTAGTGGATATGATAGTGTAGCATATTTAGTAAATGGAGAATACATATTTAAAACAAAATTTAGTGCTAATAAGAAAAAAGGATATGAAAAAGAAAAAGCAATTTATGATTTCTTAAATCAAAGATTAAATACTAATATAAAAATACCAAATGTAAAATATTTATATTTTAGTGATGATATTTCTATATTAGGTTATAAAGAAATAAAAGGAACTTTTTTAACACCAGAAATATATTTTGCTTTATCAAAAGAAAAGCAAGAATTATTAAAGCAAGATATTGCTATGTTTTTAAGACAAATGCACGATTTAGATTATAGTGAAATAAGTTTGTATACGATAGACAATAAACAAAATGTTTTGGAAGAATATCAATTACTCAAAGACACAATATATGATAGTCTTACTGATATTGAAAAACAATATGTAGAAGACTTTATGCAAAGATTACATAGTACAACTATATTTGATGGTAAAAAATGCTTATGCCATAATGATTTTAGTTGTAATCATTTATTACTTGATGATGAAAATAGATTATGTGGTGTAATAGATTTTGGAGATTCTGGAATTATAGATGAATACTGTGATTTCATATATTTACTAGAAGATAGTGAAGAAGAAATTGGTGTATCTTTTGGAGAAGATATATTAAGATTATATGGTAATATTGATATTTCAAAAGCGAAAGAATATCAAGATGTAGTAGAACAATATTATCCTATTGAAACTATTGTATATGGTATTAAAAATAATAGACCTGATTTTATAGAAAAAGGTAGAAAAGAGATTTATATAAGAACTCGCAAAGATGAAAAATTAAGGAAGTGATGATATGGTTAAAAACTATCCGGAAGAAGTAGAAGAACAAGTTGATAAAATAAAGAAAGTTTTATAAATGGTGGTACAAATGGATATATATGATTTAATGAAACAAGTTAATGACGCATTCAATCAAAGATACTGTTTCAGCAGTAAAAGAAAAAATAGTAAGCGGTACGGCTTTACTATTTTAGACAATCCCAGTTTGTCAGTATCTTAAATAGAATATATGTGACAGAAAACATCGTAGAAATACGGTGTTTTCTGTTACCCAAAACCCCACAATTTCATACATAACCACAGGTTAGTACGAATACCTTGTGTGATTTTTTGAAAGGCTTAGAAAGGCAATTTTGCCCGATTTTCGCCCCGAAAAATGACAGAAACAAGGCAGTAAGTATCTTCCCTGTGGTTTTTTTGTTTTCAGGCGGAAAGGAGGATTGATATGCCGAGAATGAGCAAGAAACGGAAACAAGAGTGGGCGTTGTTTCTGAATGAAAGAAATCGCATTACCTACAACGAACTTTGCAGAAAGTGCAGTAATGACTGCAAGCAGAGTTTCCGCTGTATCGTAGTGCTTTGCCCGAAGTATTTATCGAAAAGGAGAACGAAGAACAATGAAGCAGACGGAAAATGAAATGAATGTAAATGTACCTCTTGAAGTTATCAAGGCAAGTGAAATCGAACCGAAAGAAGTGAAATGGCTGTGGTATCCGTATATTCCGTTCGGCAAGGTTACGCTGTTGCAGGGCGATCCGGGCGATGGAAAAAGCAAGTTAATGCTTTCCATTGCCGCCCTACTCTCTAAGGGCGAACCTCTGCCCTTTACTGAAACGGAAGAAACCGAGCCTATGACTATCATCTATCAGACAACGGAAGATGACGCAGACGATACGGTAGTACCCCGATTTAATTCAGCCGGTGGGAATGGAGAAAATCTTATCTTCATCAAGGAAGATGAAAAGTCTTTATCCTTTGGGGATAACCGTATTGCTGAAGCAATCGAAAGGTATCACGCAAAACTTTTAATTCTTGACCCGATGAGTTCCTATATCGGAGAGAACTGTTCAATGAACAATGCCAACGAAACACGAGCAGAGTTTAATCATCTGATTGCGGTTGCGAAGAATACTGGCTGTGCAATCGTGATTATCGCTCATATGAACAAGATGAGAGATACCAATCCACTTTATCGTACCAATGGTTCTATTGATATTGCGGGTGCTGCAAGAAGTATTCTTGCAATCACACGCACACCGAACAAAGAAGCACCAGCGGAAAGATATATGGTGCAAGTGAAATCCAACCTTGCCCCGACAGGCTCTGCAATTCTCTTTGAGGTTGCAGAAAAAGGAGTGGACTTTATCTCTGAAATGGAAATGACAGCAGAAGAAGCGTTCCAATCCCTTGCCCCTAAAATGGGCAGACCGAACGATAAGGAAATCAAGGCAAAAGAATTTCTTTTGGAAATGCTGAAAGACGGAGAAATGCTTTCTTCGGATTGCG
>ERZ772882.2570-NODE-2570-length-16119-cov-3.476096_pt1 | contig 16119 bp, 16 predicted proteins | sample MGYA00580576_ERZ772882 | MGnify/ENA primary metagenome ERZ772882 (study PRJEB29015, sample SAMEA2737658) | human gut metagenome | biome: human gut; feature: human-associated habitat; material: faeces | place: China | collected 2012 ... | reverse complement strand
GCTTATCCCATTCCGTACCGGTTACAGTTTTAAGATCAAGTCCGCGAGTTTCACCGACAAACAGCCACATTATTACAATTGCCCCTACAAGCCCTGGAACCGTCAAGCCCAAATACATATAACCGAACATGCTTTCGGGAATGATAGGCAGCAGTATCATAGTAATAACTGTTGCAAGTCCGCCCATAACTCCGTTAAGCAATGTATTGATTACCGTAACCGACGAACGCAGGTTTGTAGGAGACGATTCGGAAAACATAATTCCGCCGATGGTATCGCCTGCGCCCCAGTAACTGCCCATAAATCCGCCGATAGCAAAACCCGTCAAATACGGAGTCCACTTGAACATACCACTAAAGATAAACAGCAAATAACACGTCAACGCCGAACAAGACATTGCGACTATAGTTACTTTACGTCCGAATTTATCCGACACAAAACCGGAAATCAATGTAAACAGCGCGTTGCCGACGGGATACAGAAACAAAGCAAGAGTTATTTCTTCTTCCGTCATCAGCGCCGACTTTGCCATGACCGTACTGTACGTTGCCGTACCTAACGAAGCGAGATAAAAGCAGCAACAAGCAATAATCAAAAAGCGCAATTGTCTGTGTTTGAATGCGAATTTTACAGCGGTCAGAATTCCGCCTTGTGCGTTTTGTTCGCGTCCTTCCTTGCTGCTTTGTTCACGTTCTTCTATAGGCGTTTTTAAATACTCTATTCTTTTAATCAAAAATGCGTTTGTTTCCTTAGCAAAAAGCAGCGCGAATAACGACATTACAAAACCGATAATTGCCGGCACCAAATATACTACGTGCCAACGCTCGCTTACGTTTTGCATGAGTGTAGCCCTAAGCAACGGAACAAGTAACGTGCCCAGTATCGCCACCGCTTTTACGATTGCGTAGTTACGGGCGCGAGACTTTGCATCGGAGCATTCCAGTATATACACGCATTGCATATCGTGCGAGACCATAAAACCCATCAACGTGCCGCCTATCATGTAAACGTAGATATTTTTGGATAAATACACAAGGAACAGCCCTAAGCCCATACATAACGTGTTAATAACCAAAAACGGCTTACGCCCGAATTTGTCCGCAAGGGGACGATAGAAAATAATAAGCAGTGTTACCGGATAGGAAATAAAACCTATGGCGGAAAAGAGCGATAATCCCGCGCCGTATTCCATACCCATATTTTTTACGAAGAATTCTGTAACTATATTCGCCTGAAACTGAATGGATATAGTAGACGCGATTTCGTCCGTTATGTAGATGAGCGACAAAATCATAAACAAGTAAATCAAATAAAACTTGTTGCTTCTTGCGCCCAACTGCTTTTCGCGGCGGATAAGTTCCTTGGCTTCGCGCGCCTGTAATCGTTCAACATTTTTTGCCATTTTGAGTTTTCTCCTTTTGAAAATTGTAAACAAGGAAATTCTTGGTCATCTCGTCGGTAATGCCGTAGCGCTCCGCCAAATTGTGTATGGCTTGCAAGAAATCCGCGCCGGAGCAGCCTTTGGACAACAGGTTTTCTTTTTCGATAAGTTTATTCCAAAAAACATTCAAAACAATTTCGTCGGTGGCAAGGGAAACAACCGAATGATTGCGCGTATGCACGTAAACGTTGCGATCGCCTTCTTCTCCGACTAAACACTCTCCGCCGTCGATTATAATTGTTGTTCTACGGTATGGAAACAGTGTTGAAACGTCGTTGATATTGTACGAATACACCGTTGCGCCCTCGACCAAAATGCTTCCGAAGGTAAAAATATACACCTTTACCCCGCGGGATATTGCGTTTTCGATATTACTACGCAGCACTTCGAACAGCTCTCGCCAAATGGACAGCGAAATTTCCGCTTGCGCGCTGTCGATAAGTTCCTTTGCCTTAGCAACGTATTTTTCTTCGCCCACTATATTCATTACATAATCGACGTCGGCGTTTTCCGTTGCAAGTTGTTGTAGCTCGCGTTCGGCGCAGGCAATATTCTTTTCGTTTTCTTCCTTGATGCTACGTATAAGGTCTTGATACTCGATAGGCTTGTAAAAATTCGGCTCTCCGTCTATACGAATAACCGCGCCCTTTGCCACCAAGCGATTGATAACCTCGTACACCAACGAACGCGCAACGCCCGAAAGTTTTGCGATTTCGTAACCGTTTAACACTTTATGTTTAATTAGTGTTCCGTATACTTTTGCTTCGTTTGACGAAAAGCCGAGTTTCTCTAAAAATTCATAATTGTTCATAGTAGTCATACCCCACACCACTATTATGCTACAAATCTCTGCGTTTTCAATACCCTTTTTGAAAAATATGGTATTAAATTTACTTTTTGCGTCAATACGGGCTGTCGTCAAAGTACAGTTCGTCGTACAAATCATCGTCTTGCCTATCGAAACGTTCTTGCTGCTGTCGGTTGGTATTCTTTATTAGAGAATAACTTTCGCCGCGTTTTGCTCCGTATTGTAACTTTGTACATCAAAATTTTTAATCTGTCGTTTTTTATTCTTCACTAAGACCACTAACTGAAATAACTGCTTAATTCCAAGCAACAGAAAAGGACAGACGACCTTAAATCGTCTGTCCTCATCCGAGAAGCACGCATTATGCTCTAACATCCTTATGAGAAGGAGCGTAAAGAGCGTGCGTTCTATTTTTCCCGGTTCATCACAAGTTCCCAGACAACACACAGCGCGGCATAAATCACGCCGCCGACCACATAGACGATCCAGGTCTTATCCCATGTGTTCGTCGAAAAGCTCCAGGCGAGATAAATTGCAGTCAGGATAAGCCAGTAAACTACGGAAAACGCTCCCATTTTCCGGTTTTTGCGCTTCGCTTCCATCGTGTAATCGCCCTCTTTTAATAGTTTCTGCATGCTTGTCCAGATGCTGCAGTTCACCACAAAAATACATGCGCCGATTCCGGCAAGCACCATCGTAACGGTCAGCAGCAGCGTTATCAGAAATTCCTGTTCCGAAAATGCGCCGACGAGCAGCGGAATCGGGGACGCCACACAGATACACGTTGCAATGATGTTCCAGAAAATGTACTGATTCCGATATTCTTTCTGTTTTTCCCGCACCATTCCGCTCACGCCATATTGCAGCTCAAACGGCTCTTCCCTATCCAGATATTCATACTGCTCGTTCTGAAACCCGGAATAGATAAACAATGCGACCGCCGCGATTACAAAAAACAGCAACAGCATTATTCCAAGACAGCCTGCCAGATTTTCCGAAATGTTCAGTTTTTCATACTCCGATGCCGCGCCTAATAAAAGTAACGGGCTCGGAGATAACACGCACAGAAACGTCCCGACAGCAATCCGTTTTGCGGATTCCCTGCTCTGTACGAGATAGGTTCCCGCCTCTTCTATGGAAATCTGGCGCACGCCGCTGTCTATCGTTTCCGATGTAAACTCCTCCAGCTCCATGTCATCCTTTAAAAGGTAATCTGTCGTAACTCCAAACAACGCTCCAAGCTGCAAAATTTTTTCCAGCTCCGGGATGGTCTGCGCGCTTTCCCATTTTGAGACTGCCTGTCTCGATACATTCATCTTCTGCGCAAGCTCTTCTTGCGACCAGCCGTTTTTCTTTCTCAGCCGGACAATCTTATCTGCCAAAATCATACTTCCTGCCTCCATTTGTTTTTTGTTTCAGTATATGGATTTTGACAGTTTCCCGCCACCAAACGGCGGCTTGAAATTTGTCAACCGTTGGTTGCACCCCGCACAAAATAAGGGATTTCGCAGCTTCGTGCCGCCAGCCAGATGGATACGGCACGGATCGCGCGCATGCAAATCCATGATCAGCGTTCGACTCCGGCACGTTCACATGTCGCGCTTAAATTTCTTTGATAAACTGCACGCCCTCCAGTCTGCCGAACTCTTCTATCACCTTCTCATGGGATACAGGTGTATCAAAATGAAGGGTCATTGTTGCACCAACCACCCTGTTTCCATCCACATCCTTGCTGCGTACAATCTCCAGCCCGTCCATTTTACAGCCATGTCCCCGTCCATATGCCAAAAAGGCACTCAGATCCTTGATACTTACAAACTCCACGTAAGCTCCAAAAACACGCGCTGTTTTTCCAAGCCTCTTATCTACTGTGCTCAGGATTTTCAGAGAACACCAGATGGCTGCAAAGCCGACAATTGCTCCGGAGTAGAAGCCGGAACCAAGTGCCAGTCCCAGGCAGGCATCCGCCCACAGCCCCGCTGCGGTGGTCAGCCCCTTTACCTGGTTCTGTCGGGTCACCAGGATCGTCCCGGCTCCCAGAAATCCGATCCCGCTGATCACCTGCGCAGCAATCCGGCTCGGGTCAGTGCTTCCAAGCTCCCGGCTCAGAAAAATTCCCGTCATCATCGCAATTTCCGAGCCGATACAGACAACCATATACGTCCGAAATCCTGCCGGACGCCCTTTCTTTTCCCTTTCATACCCTAAAATTCCACTGAAAACCATCGCAAGCACAGTTCTCAGCAGCACGGAAAAAATGGTCAGCTCCTTCAAAACGGCTATTTTTTCCAACACCATACCATGCTCCCTCTTTTATCCTTCTCCTGATTTCTGCAGGCGTTCCCGCGAAAATGCCGGCAGCCTTATTTCATATGCTGTTTACAGGTATCTTTCGTCATAAACCGCCCGAACCCCGCCGACAAATTTCCGCCGCGTCCGTGCGCATACCAGATGTGCCTCCCCGATCTGTCGAATGGACAGTCTGACCGGAACCGCCACATCCTTTAGATGCATCCCGATCAGCGTATCTCCGATATCCATTCCTGCATGTGCCGCAATATGCTCCACTGCCACAGGATCAGCAAATGCCTGCCATGCCGCTGTTGCAAAGGATCCGCCTGCTTTTGGCTGCGGCATAACATTGACCGGCTCATAGCCATACTTTTCTGCCGCTTCTGTCTCCATAAGCAGCGGTTGAGAAAGAACCACCTGCCTTTAACTGAGGAACTACATTGACCGGTTCATAGCCGTATTTCTCCGCTGCCTCCTCTTCTAGGATCAGGGAACGGTTTAAATGCTCGCAGCACTGGGCCGCCAAATAAATGCCTTTTTCCTGCACAGCCGCATAAATTCCGCCAAAGACCTTTGCCGCCAGCTCCGGACTGGAATAGGTTCCGATTTTCTCCCCGCCAACCTCACTGGTCGAACAGCCGACTACTAAAATCTGACCCGCTTTCATCCCGGCGGTCTCTATCAGCTCCGCTGCCGCCTGATAAGCGGTCTGGTAAACCTTTTCATATAATGTATTATCATAAGTATGAAAATCCATAGCTGCCATAAATAAATATCCCTTCCTCCCCGTTCTATTTCATCAAACAGTACCCTGCTTTTACAGTACACCCTTTTTATAACTTTTCCATTTAAGTATAACCGATTTCTTCTATTCTGTCAGTTTCTTCCAGTAAATTATTATTTCATGAGCATAGCTCACTCAATAATTTCGCCGTTCGTCAATCATGCAAGCATGTTGACTCACTTGCGCTCATTATATCAGAAAGAACAAAAAGACGGCAGTTTCCTGATTCGGAAAGCCACCGTCTTTTTGTGTAATCTATTTATTTTTTACCCGAAGTTCTTTCAGGTAATTGTAAACGGTAAAATTCGTAACACCCAGACACTCTGCCACATATTCAACGGAGCCTTTGACATCAAAAATGCCTCTGTTTGCCAGATTTCCAACAATACTAAGCTTATCTTCCTTCTGCATGTAAGCAACTGGCTTCTGCACCATTCCAAGCTCTGTGCGTACCATATCCTCCATAACCTCACTGATATCATGTGCAAACAGCTCTTCTGCCTCATCCTCTTCTGCCGGATGCTGAAACGACACCATTTCCTGATGCAGGCGAGAAGCCACGATATAATCTGTCAGATCCTGATTAATACATAAGCTTCCTACAATATGCCCATTCTCATCCCGGATAAAAATTGTCGATGACCGCAAAATGCGACCGTCTGTAGTTACATTTCGGTAATTAATGCTGTTCGGTGCACTGTCTCCATATTTCTGCAGCAACTGCAAAAGATAATTTGTGACCGGACCACCGATTTTTCGATGGGTCACATCTCCCGCCAAAGCTACAATTGAACTTTCCACGTGGCTCAGATCGTGCAGAATTACCTCATAGCGGCTTCCAAGCATCTGAAAAATTCCTTCAACCAGCTGCAAGGCCGCCTGCAAATTTGGATGCAGTTCCCTATTTTCCATACTATTTCAATCCTTTACTTTTCCAGATTTTTTTCCCGGATCAGCATGTCGATTCCTTTTTCCAGACGGTTCAGTCCCTCTTCCAGAATTTCATGGCTTGTTGCAAAGCAGATACGGATATAACCTTCAGAACCACTTCCGAAAAACTTTTCCCCACCGGAAACTACCGCCAGTTTTACCTTTTCTTTCATGTAATCGGTAAACTCCTCGCTCTTCATGCCAAAGGCTCGAATATCCACATATAGCAGATACGTTGCGTGAGGGCGATATGCTTTTATCATTGGCATTTGATTTAAGCGATCAACCGCATAATCCCGGTTCTTTTTCAAGTGTTCCAGAAAAGCATCCACCCAATAGTAGCACTTGCTCATGCATGCAGTCCCTGCAATCTGTGAAATCGAAGCAATACCTCCGGCTGTACTCATCACGTCCGAATTTTCCACGATTTCCTCAAACAGCTTTTCATCTGTCGTATACACACAGCCTGCACGCAGGCCGGCAATTCCGAAGCTCTTGGAAAAACCAAACACCGACATAACTCTGCGGCACCGCTTACTACCCAATGAGTAAATGCTTCTGAATGGCTCTTCCGGGAATACGATATCCGACCAGATTTCATCGTTCATGATATAAAGATTATACTTCTCGCAAAGCGACATGATATGCTCCAGATCCTCTGGACGATATACAACGCCATAGGGATTATGCGGATTACATAGGCCAATCATTCTGGTCTTTGGTGTAATGTAGTTTTCCAGTTCAGACAGATCGATATATCCATCTTTTAACTTAGCCGGAAACAGTACAACCTTTCCGCCTGCCGCCAGACAGGATTCACGGAACAGATAATCTACCGGGTCAAAAACGATCATTTCATCGCCCTGACGTAAAACAGTCTGAGCGATAACATACATTCCTCTCGCTGCACTGTCAATTGGAAGAATCAGATTCGAATCGATCTCTTCTCCTTTTCTTTCCATCAGTGCTTTGGAAATGCTGTCCCTGAATTCCGGATATCCCAGTTTAGGCGTATAGGAAAAATAACCATCTTTCACATAATCCATCATTGCTTCCTGAATTTCAGGTGCAACCGGATAATCCGGATCTGCTGCAGTCAGCGGAATCACTCCGTCCGGCACCTCTGCCCAGCGATAATTAAACGCACGTTTTTTGAGCACATCCAGTTTAATATTCGAATTATCAAATAATGCCATTTTCTATTACTCCTCCGTATATGCAATCGCTTCAACCTCACACAAAACACCTTTGGGAAGCGCCTTTACAGCAACGCAGGAACGAGCCGGACAGCTTATAAAGTATTTTTCATAAACGCTGTTGAATATCGGGAAATCTGTCATATCTGCCAGAAAACAGGTCGTCTTTACCACCTGCTCATAGGATGCGCCGCCTGCTGCCAGAACTGCTCCAACATTTTTGCAGGACTGTTCCGCCTGCTCAGCAATCGCTGTGCCTGCGACAGTTCCGGTTGCAGGATCTACCGGAATCTGTCCGGAGCAATATACAACGTTTCCGATCCTGATTCCCTGAGAATAAGGTCCGATTGCAGCAGGAGCTGCAGAAGTTTCAATCTTTTTCATCTTTTCTTCCTCCATTTTATGAAATAAAAGGTTTCATACAGGACACCGAAAAGACTGCAGATTCGATATGCAGATCTACTTAGCTTATTATATCACAATCTACAATCTTTTGTTTCTTTTTATTCAATTTTCAGATGACATGCCACCTGTGTTCCATCCGCCATTGTTTTCAACTGCGGCTTTTCTTTTTTACAGATATCCATACAGTAACGGCATCTCGGATGGAACGGACACCCGGACGGTGGATTGACCGGACTCGGAATATCACCGGTAAGCAGAATTCGATGCTCATTTTCCTGTTTGCGAATGTTCGGGATGGCAGAAAGGAGCGCCTGGGTATAGGGATGACGACGCTTTTCATAAATTGCATCCTTCGTTCCTATTTCTACAATATTCCCCAGATACATTACCATAACTCTGTCGCAAAAATGCTTGATGATTCGCAGATCATGCGAAATAAACATATAGGTTAAACTAAATTCCTTTTTAATATCCTGCATCAGATTAATAACCTGTGCCTGAATGGAAACATCCAGTGCACTAACCGGTTCGTCACAAACAACGAACTCCGGATTTAGTGCAATTGCCCGGGCAATGCCGACACGCTGCCTCTGACCACCGGAAAACTCATGCGGGTATCTGGTAATATGTTCCGGGCGCAGACCGACACATGCAATCAGCTTTTCCACCTGCGCATAGATTTCTTCCCTGCTCATCTCCGGATGATGGATACGATAAGGCTCTTCCAGAATCTGAAAGACTGTTTTTCTGGGATCCAATGACGCATACGGATCCTGAAAGATAATCTGCATCCTTTTGCGCATTGTACGCATCTCGCTTTTCTTCAACCGGCTCAGATCCTGTCCGTCAAATGTAACCGTACCTTCCGTAGGCTCCAACAGATGCAGCACAAGACGACCTGTTGTGGATTTTCCACAACCGGACTCTCCGACAACGCCAAGCGTTTCTCCCTTATAGATCTGGAAGCTGATATCATCTACAGCTTTTACTGTTTTTCCCTTTTCGCCGGTCGGGAAGTATTTTTTCAGATTTTTTACGTCTACTAAAACTTCACTCATTTCTCATACCTCCTGCACCTGACCTGACGTCCATCCTCCAGATCCAGAAGCTTTATCCGCTCCTTTTCGCATTCCTGACAGGCAAACTGACATCTCGGAGCAAACCGACAGCCCTTCGGCATATCATATAGGCTCGGTACCAGTCCCTCAAGTGTCCGCAGGCGCTCCACATCCTCATCGACATCCGGAACCGAATTCATCAGCCCGACCGTATAGGGATGCTTCGGATCATCAAACAGCTCCCGCGTCTTTGCCTTTTCCACAATTTCTCCGGCATACATAACGACAACTTCATCTGCCATTTCCGAGATAACACCCAGATCATGCGTAATGATAATGATCGACATGTTCAATTTCTTCTGAAGAGATTTTAGCAGATCAAGAATCTGTGCCTGAATCGTTACATCCAATGCGGTCGTCGGCTCATCGGCAATCAGCAGCTCCGGATCGCCTGCCAGTGCCATTGCAATCATGACACGCTGACGCATACCTCCGGAAAGCTGATGCGGATATTCATCCACACGTTTTCCTGCCTCCGGAATTCCAACAAGTTCCAGCAAATGAATTGCCTGCTGCCTTGCAGCCTTTTTCTCCATTCCCTTATGCAGGATCAGCGATTCCTCAATCTGATACCCAATTGTAAAAACGGGATTCAGGGATGTCATCGGCTCCTGAAAAATCATGGAAATCCGATTACCGCGCAATTTACGCATTTCCGGTTCCGGAAGCTTCAGGATATCTGTCCCGTCAAACAGAATTTCTCCGCCTTCATTTTTCCCGGTCACAGGATCCACCAGGCGCATGATCGATAGGCTGGTTACACTCTTTCCGCAGCCGGATTCTCCGACAATTCCGAGCACCTTTCCCTTATCTACAGAAAATGTAACCCCGTCTACCGCTTTTGCTACACCGGAATCCGTATAAAAATAAGTTTTTAAATCTTTTACATCCAATAAACTCATGGCTGTTCTCCTTATCCAATATGGATTTCATGAGGCGTATGAGAAAGATTCTCCACACCGTTCTCGGTCACAAGCACATCGTCTTCCGTCCGCACGCCACAATCATTCGGGAAATAAAGTCCAGGTTCAACCGTAAAAATCATCCCGGGTTTCAAAACGGTTTCATTCCCGATAACGATACGTGGACATTCATGAATCTGCAAACCAATGCCATGTCCCAGTCCGCGAAGTGCATAATCATCCAGATTTTCCCGCAGAAATACAGCACGGTGTGCATCCTCGACATCTTTTGCCATAACTCCCGGACGGATTGCAGCAATCGCTTTATCCTGTGATTCCTGCACCAGATTGAAAATTCTCATATGTTCTTCTGAAACATTGCCAAACAGCAACGTTCTTGTCATATCCGAACAATATCCGTCTTTTAAAACACCGAAATCCACAACAACCATATCGCCATCTTCTATTTTTTTTGAAGTAGGAAACGCATGTGCCAGCGCACCTCTTGCACCGGATCCAACGATTGTGCCAAAGCTCATGGCTTCTGCTCCTTCCTTGGAAACAAGATAATGTAACTCATCTGCAAGATCTTTTTCTGTCATGCCAGTCTTCAATCTCGGGAGGAGCTTATCAAACCCTGCTTCAGCTGCGGCGATTGCAGCTTTCGTACACGCAATTTCCTCTGCATCCTTGACCATACGTTGTTCCAGGAAATATTCCTGTTCAAACACGACATCAATATCACCCATTTTCTCCTTTAACGGGAAATATTCATCTACTGTCATGCAGGATTCCATCACCATTTTTTTAATACCACACTTTTTAATCGTATCTGCCACCAGCGAAAGCCTATTTGCTGAATGCTCAATGACTTCCACACCGATCGTCTGCTGCTGTGCCTGTGTTGTATAACGCTTGTCGGTTACAAGACAGACCTTATCTCTTGTAATGATCAGACATCCATTGCTTCCGGTAAAGCCGCAATAATAACGTCTGTTTTCATAGGAGGTAAACATGGCACCATCCAGCTGGTGTGCATCCATATAGCTGTAAACTCCTGCAAGTCTTTTCTGATAAGTCTCTTTTCTGTCCATTTTTCCTCCTTCTTTATTTCTTCTGTTTCACATCAAATGCGTCTCTCAGACCGTCGCCGATAAAGTTGATACTCAGCACTGCCAGGAAAATACATGCGCCTGCCGGAATCCACTGCCACGGTCTTTTTGTCAGTGTCGCCAAATTATTTGCATCCATCAGCATATTCCCCCAGCTTGCCGTCGGAAGCTGAACTCCGCAGCCAAGATAGCTAAGTGATGCCTCTGTAAGGATTGCTCTCGCCATTTGCATGGTCGCTTCTACAATAATAGGTGCAAGAACATTCGGGATTACATGAGAGAAAATGATTCGAAAATCTGTCGCGCCAAGAGAAACAGCAGCCTGCACATACTCCATTTCACGAACTCTTAAAATTTCACCTCGCACAAGACGTGCTGTACCGGTCCAATTGCATAAACCAATGATAATCATGACATTGTAAATGCTCGGCTTTAAAATAGTTGCAACAATAATGATAAGAAACAAAACCGGAAAGCAGTTCACAACGTCCACGCATCTCATAATGATCGTATCAGCAACACCGCCGAAATATCCTGCAATTGCTCCAAGCACAATACCTATAACTGTAGAAATGCCAACAGCTACAAGACCAACACTCATAGATACACGTGCCGCATAGACCAGACGGCTGAACCCATCCCGCCCGATACTGTCTGTTCCAAGAATCGTATGGCTTTTGGATGGCGACATGTTTTTCAGAACAGTATTTCCATCCTGCAGGCTGACATACGGGTCATTCTGCGCAATAACAGGAGCAAATACTGCTGCCAGAATCAGCAGTAAAATCACAGCTGTTCCAACAAGCGCAAGCTTATTTTTGCGGAAACGCTTCCAGGCATCTGTTTTGAAGAAGTTCTGTCTTTGTCTGTATTTCATTCTTTTCTTTTCCATGCCTGCTCTCCTTTAATACCGAATTCTGGGATCTACAAAGGAATACATAATATCCGCCAGCAGATTGCCCAAAAGTACCAAAATCGCTGTAAACAACGTCAGTCCCATCAGCATCTGATAATCACGGTTATTGATTGCATCAACACCAAGCAGCCCCATACCCGGCCATCCAAATACTTTTTCCGTAATATAGGCTCCTCCAAACAGGTTCGGAATAGACTGACCAAAAATTGTGATGACCGGAATCATGGAATTTTTCAACGCGTGCCTATAAATAACTACTTTTTCCGACAACCCTTTTGCTCTTGCTGTCCGGACATAATCTTGGTTCAGTGTTTCGATCATGCTGGAGCGCGCAAATCGCATTACTGTCGCTAAATTACTCAGAGACATAACCAGTGCCGGCATTATCAGATATTTCAGCTTATGCAGGATCAACGCCATGCCTTCCCCATTGAATGTACTGGAACCAAAACCGGAGGTCGGCAGCCATTTCAATTTCAGTGCAAATACAAAGATCAAACCCATGCCGAAGAAAAAGCTGGGAATGGAAATACCTATAAAGGAGAACACGGTAAGGCCATAGTCTGCTTTAGAATATTTATGTGTTGCAGAATAAACACCAAGCGGAATTCCAACAACAAAGCTGATGACAAATGAGGTTACCGTCAACAGCAGCGTTGCCGGCAGTCTGTCCAGGATCTCCGTCAGGACAGCCTGTCCGTTATAAGTACTGTAGCCAAAATTTCCCTGTACCAGCTGCTTTAACCAATTCCAGTACTGGACAATTATCGGGTCATTTAACCCAAGTGCTTCTCTGGCTCTCTGCAGCGATTCGCTGGAGGTACGGGGACTTATCATCCCCGTCAGCGGACCGCCCGGTGCCATCTTCATAATAAAGAAAGTCAGAATTGTGATGCCAAACACAACCGGAACTGCCTGCAGTAAACGCTTTCTGATGTATCTTCCCATAATCTGTTCTCCTTATTTTTTGTTCTGCTCCTGTACCGCAGGAATGAAAAGATCCGCACTGCACGCTTCAAATGTAAAGTCTCCGAGAGATTGTACAAATTTCTCATATTTTCCCATCGTCAGGCCATCACAAAAGGCATTTCCTTCAGAAAAGTCAAGTGCGATTTTTTTCGGTTTTAATTCCAGAACCATCTGCGCCAATGTCTCATCGTAGTTTTCATAATGTCTTACCTCGTCAAACAGACCGGATTCTTCAACATCCTGTGCATCAATGCTGGATGCCGTCGCTAACTTTTTCCCGTCCTTCGTAAACAGGAACGCACTGGAGCCAACCGTATCTACTCCGGGAATAAACTCAGTCATCGGATCGCAGCCCTCTGCTGTGATAATTAAGTACAGATCAATATCCGACTCGTTTAATTTTGTAATCACATCATCTATGACTTTTTTATGATAGCTATAGTCTTTCATTTCTTGTCTCCTTTTCGTTCTTCTTTCAGACAGTTTTTCTGTATAACCTCATCCAGCACCTGCGCGCCAAATTCATAGGATGTCTCCAGAATGCTTTCATCCTTTCCGTGCACCTTGGGCAGGATCGCATCGAAGGAATCTCCCATCAAAAGCGGAGAGCAGCCGTAAACCATGCTGCCTGCACTCCCGAAAAATCTTCCGTCCGTTCGTCCGAGCGCAAGCATCGGCAATACACCGCCGTCAAATCCGAACCGCCTGCAGGCCTCTTCCAGATCATTTACAAGCTGTTTTAAATGCGAATTTTCAAAATTACTTTCAAATCCGGCTTCATAACTCAGCACTTCCATTTCAAGCGGCAGACCGGCAATCTGTTTTCGGACAAATGTCTCGATTTCTTCCTGACTGCCATAAGGAAGTACTTTGAACTCCAGCACTGCTTCTACATGCGCAGGAATGACATTGCTGCGTTCTCCTATTTTGTAGTTTCGCATTCCGATGCTGTTCTGAGAAGCATACGCAAAAATGTCAGCCCCTGTTGCATTATCCCAGCTGTCACTGCCAACAATTCTGCGCATTGTCTCCCAGGTGCGGCGGCTGCCGCAGGTCAGTTCTTTTTCCGCTGCAAAAATTCTCCGTAATCCCTCTGCAAGCTTTAACAATGCCTGATTTTCTCCAGGAGCACTCGCATGTCCCCCGGTTCCTTCCGCACTTATTTTTATTTTGCAGACTGCCTTTTCCCCGACCGTCAGCATCATATAGTTTTTCCCATTAATATGTAACGGGAAGCCACCGCCTTCGTTAATCACCATCGCATTTTGAAACAGGTTTGGTCTTTCCTGTCTGACATATTCCATGCCAAAACTGCTCCCTGCTTCTTCATCGATAGTAGCCAGAAAATACACATCCCTGTTCAGATGGTTTTCCTGTTTTTTGAGATTCAGGAACGCATACAGCTCCATCATCGTCAGCTGCTTGGTATCCAGCGTTCCCCTTCCGAAAATTCGCCCGTCTGCTTTCTGGGCTCCGAACACCGGATGTGTCCATTCCTCCTGTATGCCAGGTACGACATCTATATGGGAAATCAGCACAACCGGCTCTTTTTCAGCCCTCGGTGCATGAATTGCTGCAAGAAGGTTTGGTCGATGCAAGTCTTTTGCAATCCGCTCCGTTTTTATTCCGTTTTCCTGCAAAATATGTTCCAGAAACGCACAGGCCTTTTCTTCTCCATCTGCACCGCTCCCGGTTACAGACGGGATTCGGAGCAGTTCCATAAATGCCTTCTTATTATCCTCCAGATTCATAGGCTGCTCCTGTTATGCTTCCTCACCGGTACGGTAAGGAATTTCAATCAATGCTGTCTGCCGTTTGCTGATCAGAACACAACCATCCTCCGTCAGGAGCACATTATCTTCAATAATTGCGCTGCGCTTATCGCGGTCCTGCAAAACAGTCGGCTCCAGCGCATAAATTTCATTTTTCCGGAGAATTCCAGAAGCAGAATATCTCTTTTTTGGTCCAAGTGTCGTACCGCCATCATGCACCTCCAGTCCTACCTGATGTCCGGTCGCATGCGGGAACGGAGGAAAACCACTGTCAATGATCGACTGTCTGCCAATTGCATCCACTTCATAGCCTCTCATGCCGGGTTTGATCTTTGCCATAACCGCTCCTACTGCATTGATAGCCGCATTTGCACAATCAACCGCATCCTTGGGAGCATGCTCTTCGCCTGGTTTCAGGAAATACATGGTACGTGCAATATCCGATGTATAACCGTTATAACGAATGGAAAAATCGATCACCAGCATATCTCCGGCTTCGATTTTGTTGATGTCGTTAGGGTCTCTGTGGGACATTCCTCCCTTCGGATTCAATACCAGAGGATATTCCGGCGGATTTCCAAATGCAGTCACAACGTTTCGCTTTGCACATTCCTCCATCATCATCTTTGCTACACCAACCTCTGTCAGACCAACATGAATCCGCTTAAAAAGTGCATCGTAAATATCTGTTGTAATACGGCTGCATTCTTTCATAATCTCGATTTCGCTCGGTGTCTTTACCGCTCTTAACTCCTCCAGCATAGAGTAGCTGCAGCATTTCACTTTCGCCATTGTTTCTGCACCGATCGCTTTTTCCAGTCTCTTAAACAGACCAACCGTCAAACCATCGCATCTGGTATCAACAGTAGAATCATTGACTGCAAGACGTTTTACCTGATATTGATCGAATTTTTCTTTGAATACTTTTTCAAACCCGTCACCGGATACTTCAATTACTTCTGTATACAGCCCGGATTCTTCATATGCTTTGGTATCCGCAGCGGTTGCAATCGCAATTCTGTCCCCGCTTTTCGTCAGCAAAAACATCACTTCATTTTTACTGTCCGTATTGAACATCAGTTCCAGTGCAGTATCTGTTTTCAGCCGCGCATAAAATACCCACATATCGATATTGTTATCCTGCAGCATTTCTGCAGCGCGCTGCATTTTTTCTCTTGCTACTTCGTTTCTGTTAATCATGTTTACCTCCCGCTCTGCCGTATGAACCGGCAATCTCTCGTGCATTTTTTCGGCAATTGCCGTTTTTCTTTATATTCCGCTCTGTGCTGCCCGGCAGACTGCAAGCGTCAATACTTTACTTCCAAACACGACCGAATCCCTGTGGATTCTTTCATTTATGCCATGAACCATTGTTACAGCACTGTCAAATGTCATATCCCAGGCATAAACCGGGCTGTATCCGTATACTTTTGTATCCAGGTCTGCCAGGAAACGTCCATCACTGGAGGCCATC
>ERZ772882.2569-NODE-2569-length-16121-cov-2.894186_pt1 | contig 16121 bp, 8 predicted proteins | sample MGYA00580576_ERZ772882 | MGnify/ENA primary metagenome ERZ772882 (study PRJEB29015, sample SAMEA2737658) | human gut metagenome | biome: human gut; feature: human-associated habitat; material: faeces | place: China | collected 2012 ... | reverse complement strand
GGACGGCTTGCTTTGGGTAGGATTTCATGGCGGTGTCATGCGCATCAACCCCAAAGACGAGAGCCAGCAGAGTATCTCCTTCGGAAGTTTCAGCAACAACGAGATTTTATCCATGACTTGCGTGAAGAACTCCATCTGGGTATCCACTACCAACGGCCTCTGGATTATCGACCGGAAAACAATGGATGCCCGACAGCAGAATATGACAAACAAACGCTTTACAAGCCTGCTGTTCGACCCGAAAGAAGATTGTGTCTATCTGGGAGGAGCCGACGGCTTCGGTATCTCACACTCCAACCTAGAAGCCACATACCAACCGGAACGTCCGATTCTGTTGACTGCCTTATACATTAACAATCAACTGGTATCGCCACGCACCAGAGATGACGTGCCCAATATCCGATATACCAACTCAATTAAATTAAAATATGATCAGAATAACCTGTCATTCGAGTTATCCGACCTTCCTTATTCGCTGGACGAGAAAAACAAGTTTGTCTATCGTCTGGAAGGCATGGACAAAGAATGGAACTTTCTGAAATCCAATATCAACCGTATTACATACAGTAATCTGAGTTATGGAAATTATCAGCTTATCATCAGCAAGCTGGAGAGAGACGGGCAACCATCCAACCGTCCTCATATTCTGAATATCCGGATTCTTCCACCGTGGTACTATACGATATGGGCAAAAGCCATCTATATCTTACTGCTGCTCAGTCTTATCGCATGGACAATCAACTTTTTCCGCGTTAAAAACCGCCTGAAAGCAGAACGCAGGGAAAAAGAAAAAATACTGGAACAGTCCCGTCAGAAAATGGCATTCTTCACCAACTTATCCAATGAGCTGAAGACACCTCTCAGCCGGATCATAGCTCCTATCAGCCAGTTACTTCCGTCTACGGAAGAAGTACACGAAAAACAGACACTGGAAGAAGTGCAGCGCAACGCCATGAAAATCAACTCGCTGATTCATCAGGTACTCAACTTCAACCGGATTGAAGACAATAAAGATTCATTGCTTATCCTGTCACGCATCGAACTTGTATCATTCAGCCGCAGTTTGTTTTCAGTCTATGAGGAGGACAAACGGTTCACGTTCCATTTCGAAGCAAACAAAGCGAAGATTTACGCCGATATGGATGCCATCAAACTTGGAGTAATACTAGATAATCTATTATCAAATGCTGTCAAGTTCACCTCAGAGGGCGGAAGTATCCGCTTATCCCTTTTCTATCGGCAGGAAACCGGTTTGCTGGAGATTTGCGTTTCCGATACGGGAGCAGGCATTCCGCAACAGGATATTCCTTATATCTTCCAACGTTTCTTCCAGTCACCCCATAGCGGCAGCAAAGAAGGCACAGGTATCGGACTTTATCTGGTAAAGACCTACACGGAATTACACGGCGGTTCTATCGATGGAGTCACCTCCGAAAAAGGAAAGGGAACTTCCATCGGGCTGAGCATTCCGGTCATTGCCGTAGAGGAAGACGAAATACCAGTCATAGCATCCAAAAAACAGTTGGAATCTCTCCCCATACTTAAACCGATCGAAGCAGAATCGCAGGATGAGAAATTTCTGTCGAACATTATCCGTCTGATTGAAGATCACCTCTCCGATGCAGACCTGAATGTCAACGCACTTTGCGAACTGTCGGGAATCAGTAACAAACAGATTTACCGGAAAATCAAGCAACTCACCGGAATGTCTCCCGTGGAATATATCAAGTCCATCCGCATGAAGAAAGCTGCCATGTTATTGCAACAAAAGAAATTCACCGTTGCCGAAGTGATGTATATGGTAGGATTTTCCAATCATTCTTATTTCTCCAAATGCTTTCAGGCAGAGTTTGGAAAAACACCGCGCCAATACTTGAATGACGGGCTGTAGAGGCATTTTAGGGCTTTTCGTCCTATTTTTATCCTTATATGTCCAATCTGTGCTTTTATGAAAATGCCAGGCAGTCTATCTTTGCCGCTATCAACAAACCACTAAATTTGATAGCATGAAAAGACAGTTTATTCTTACCTGCATTTGCCTGTTATTTGCCTTCGTCAGCACACAAGGTAAAACGACTTCCACACCTTTCGCACATGCTTACCGTGCCCTCTGCTATTTGAGAGCAGATCGCAAGGCAGCTATAGATAAAGATGTATACCACTTCTCCCGACCGAATGATACTATTAACCGATATTTCAATAAAATAAATCTTTTACCAATTACACAATAATTATGAACTGTAATATCTTAAATCTACGCCATCTGACTGTACTACTTATATTATGTACAGCTTTTCTTGGAGGCGCAATTCCTGCCTTTGCCCAACAGGGAGGCAAGAAAATGACCGGACAAGTGATCGATGAGAACAAAGAGCCGATGATCGGAGTCAGCATTCTTATCGTAGGAACATCGACAGGTACAGTGACCGACTTTGACGGAAACTATACTCTGAATGTACCGAAAGACAGTAAGGAACTACAATTTTCTTACGTAGGATATGAAACTAAAGTGATAACTATCCCCGTAAACAGTAACGTACTGAATGTACAAATGAAAAGCGACTCACAAGTACTGAGTGATGTAGTAATCATCGGATACGGAACACAACGCAAAAGCGATCTGACCGGCTCGGTTGCCTCTGTGGGTACTAAAGACTTTAATAAAGGCATGGTTTCATCGCCCGAAGAGCTTGTGAATGGCAAGATAGCCGGTGTGCAAATAGTAAATGGCGGAGGTTCGCCTACATCTGTCTCAACCATACGCATTCGTGGTGGCGCATCACTTAACGCATCCAATGACCCATTAATTGTACTGGACGGGGTTCCTATGGAAGTGGGTGGTTCCATATCCGGCGGCGGAAACTTTCTAAGCCTTATAAATCCGAACGACATAGAGAGTATGACCGTGCTGAAAGATGCTTCATCCACTGCTATTTATGGATCACGAGCATCCAACGGCGTCATCATCATAACAACCAAAAAGGGAAGCGGGAGTGATATTAAGGTCTCTTTCCAAACGACCAATTCCATTGCAACCAAGACCAAGACTTCGGATATGCTGAACACAGACGAATTTATAAATATTGTCAATCAGTATGGTACGGAACACCAAAAGTCATTGCTTGGTGACTATCGTACAAACTGGAACGATGAAATTTATCAAACAGCTTTCGGAACAGATAATAACCTTAGTGTTTCAGGACTTGCACTTCCTTGGTTGCCATTTCGTGTTTCAACCGGTATGTATTATCAGGATGGTATCTTGAAAACGGATAATACAAAACGCTTTACCGGAAACGTAAACCTTACTCCTTCGTTTTTCCATAACGAGCTGAGATTTAATATAGGTTTAAAAGGCACTTATTCTAAGAATCGCTTTGCTGATACCGATGCAATCTGGGCAGGCAGTACGCTCAACCCCACCATTCCGGTATATTCCGGAAACGACACCTTTGGTGGTTACAACGAGGCTATCGATGCCAATGGCGTACCGGTGACGGGAGCATTAGCCAATGCTGTCGGCCGACTGAATCAATACGATTCCACATCGGATATCTATCGATTTATAGGAAGTGCCAGCGTGGGTTGGAATGTAAGATGGGTAAAGGGCTTGCGTTTGCATACTACGGGCGGATATGACTGGTCAAAAGGCAAAGGACATATTTATGTACCTAAAGAGGCCGTTTCTTATTATACAACCGGCGGACGTGACTACACATACGGCCCGCAAAAGAATTACAATAAACTGCTCACGATTTATGCCAATTATCATAATGACTTCGATGCTATTCATTCCGGCATTGATGTAACAGCAGGATATGATTATCAATTCTGGAAATATACCACTCCGTTTTATGCCATTCTGAGTGCCGATGGAGTACAGCAGTCGACTTCTGCCGCAACCGATCAGCGGCATTCACTCATGTCATACTATGGGCGTTTGAATTACACATTCATGGATCGCTATTTGCTTACGGCCACCATGCGCCGCGACGGCTCGTCTCGATTTGCATCCGACAATCGTTGGGGTACTTTCCCCTCAGTAGCCTTAGCTTGGAGGGTTTCACAAGAGCACTTCTTTGAGCCTTTGCGCACAGTGATGAATGACGTGAAGTTGCGCGTATCCTATGGTATAACCGGACAGCAAGATGGTATCACCAATTATGGCTACATTCCGGTCTACACTCCGGGACTTGACGGAGCACAATACCTGTTTGGCGGAAATCCGATATATACCTATCGTCCTGAAGCATATAATCCTGAATTGAAATGGGAAACTACTAAATCATGGAACTATGGTATAGATCTGGCATTCTTAGAAAACAGATTTACCTTTTCTGCTGATTTCTATACCAGAAAGACCGAAAATCTTCTGGCCACTGTTCCGATGCCAGCCGGTACGAACTTTGATAAGCTAATGCTTCAAAATGTGGGCAATGTAGACTCAAAAGGACTTGAACTCTCTGTTACCGGACACATCATCAATACAAAAAATTGGTCATGGACGGCAAGTGCCAATGCTGCATGGCAAAAAGTAAGGATAAAGAATCTTACGCTTACTCCCGGTGCTCCAAGCCCTGACACAGAAGTAGGTCCCTGGATTGATGCTTACCAGATGCAGGTGTTCTCTACTGATTACGCTCCCTACTCATTCTATTTATACAAGCAATTGTATGATGCGGAGACGGGGCAACCCATTGAAGGCTTGTATGCCGACCTTGACGGAGATGGCGAGATAACGAACAAAGACCGCTACCATCATCATTCACCGGCACCAGACTGGATTTTGGGCTTTTCAACCTCGCTGCGCTATAAGAAGTGGACACTTTCAACCTCGCTTAGAGCCAATATAGGAGGATATATCTTTAATGGTATGGCCATGAATACAGGTGCATGGGAAACCATGAGCTATAACGATTATCAACTTAATAACTTAAATCGGAGTTTCCTGGATACCCGCTTTACCAAAAGGCAGTTTCTCAGCGACTATTATCTTGAAAACGCTTCGTTCTTGAAGATGGACAACCTGCAACTCTCTTATGACTTCGGTCGCATTTATAAAACTATCGGCCTTCATGCCTCTGCCATGGTGCAGAATGTCTTTACCGTGACTAAATATAAAGGTGTAGACCCTGAAACAGCCAATGGTGTCGACACATCTGTTTATCCGCGTCCCCGCACGTATTCTATCACTATTGGCCTTAATTTTTAATTGAATAAACCATGAAGAAAATTAATATACTAACAATAATCGTATGGTGCATGACCCTTGTAGCAAGCTCGTGTACAGATGTTCTTGATCAGATGCCGACAACAGAAGATACCTCAAAAGATGTTTATGCTGAAGCGGCAAATTATAAGAGAGTTCTTGCCAAAATATATGCCTCGTATGTTCTTGCAGGACAAGGACAAGGTGGAGACAACGGAGACCTCACCAGCATTAACAAGCAAGACTTTTCCCGTGGCTATTTCAATCTGCAAGAAGCCGCTACCGATGAAGTAGCTAATACATGGCTTTCAGGAAACAACCTGTCTGACCTTACCTATATCAGTTGGGATGCGAAAGATTCTTGGGTTTCTGACTCCTATTACTGGCTTTTCTTCAACATAGCCTTGTGTAATGAGTTTCTTCGCCATTGTTCGGATGAAGAGATTGCCCGGTTTTCAGAAGCCGAACAAACTGAGATCCGTACTTTCCGTTCGGAAGCTCGTTTTATGAGATCATTCAGTTATTGGATGGTACTCGATTTGTATCGTCAAGGTCCTAAAGTGGATGAAAATACGCCAGTTATCGGTTATATCCCGGAAGCCTACGATGGGATTGGGATGTTTGATTTTATCGAAAGCGAACTGAAAGAACTGGTTGCCGAAGGAGTTTCATCAGCATTGCCCGCTACCAACGAATACGGCCGTGCCAGTAAACCCGTGGCATGGGCACTCCTTGCCCGTCTTTATTTAAACAGCGCAGTATATCGTGGCAATGTGGATACTAAGTATTATACAGAATGTATTACTGCTTGCAAACAAGTAATTTCCAATTCTGCATTCTATCTGGAGCCGGAGTATGCCAAATTATTTAATGCCGATAATCACAAGCGAACACATGAAATTTTGTTTGCTATGGTGTGTGACGCCACAACATCAGTTACGTGGGGCGGAGGAACATATATAATTTGTGGATCATGTGGCAATTCGAGCACACAAGACCCCGCCAAGTACGGATTGTCCAACGGCTGGGGTATGTTTCGTGCGCGTGGTGAGATGACAGCAAAGTTTGGAGATATTGCTACAACCAAAGACAGCCGCGCTATGTTTTATACAGATGGACAAGCACAGTTCTTTACCGGTGCAATCGATAACCAAGCCGAAGGCTATTTCTTTGAAAAGTTCTCCAATCTCACTGATGAGGGCGTAGCAGCATCCAATTCTGCTGCCACAGGATGCTCTACCGACTATCCCCTACTCCGGCTTGCCGACATCTATCTGATGGCAGCCGAAGCACAACTCAGAGGAGGAACAGGGCTGTCGCGAGCCGAAGCATTGGAACTTGTAAATCAGGTTCGTTTGCGTGCATATAACCAGGATGAAAGCGGAAAAATCTCAGATAGTGATTTTACGCTCGATTTCATTCTTGATGAAAGAGCCAGGGAGTTATACCTCGAATCAGTGCGTAGAACTGATCTTATAAGATTCAATAAATTTGTATCAGCAGATTATATCTGGCAATGGAAAGGGGGCGTTCTTGACGGCCGTGCCGTGAACAAAAAATATAATATTTATCCCATTCCTGATACAGATCTTACAGCCAATCCTAATCTACATAATCCACTCTATTAAAAAGATACGATATGAAAGTTTTTAGTACAATAGTTAAATTGATATTATTGTCAGCTGTTATGACAGTAGCTACCACCTCCTGTGATAGCGATATTGATCCGGTTTACGTCTTGTCCAGAGACTCTATGGAATTGATGGGGGGCCCGAATGAAGTTATTCTTACGCCAGACAATCCGCAGGCTTTGGCATTGACAGTTTATTGGAGTGGCGACGGACGTTTGGCGCTTAGTGATACACTTTTGCAAGCTCCGGTGAATGTTGCGGAAATAACGATTCAGTTCTCAAAGGATGAACACTTTACTGCTCCGTTAAATATTGCGGTGGATAAGAATATCCATTCCCGTCAATTTCTTTGCGAGGAGCTTAATTCTCTGCTTGATCGTTTAGGTTATGAGGCCAATGAGAAGGCTCCGTTATGGATTCGGATGCGTTCGGCATTGGCAGCCAACATCGCTCCCGAATACTCTAATGTCATGGAGGTTCTGGTCCAGTCTTATCGCATTGAGCTTGTCTTGGCTCAAGTACTTGACAAGGACTGGAAGAACACATCTATGACGCTTGCCTCTCCTGCTGAAGATGGCATTTATAAAGGTTTTATGGGCGTCAACGGATGGGAAAACTGGTGGCTTCGCGAAGCCAATAATGTAATGTGGGGTAATCTTGGTGAAGAAGGAAAGACATTTTATGCTTCATCGGAAGACAGTCACTGGAACTTTTGGTTCCCGAATCCGTCAGGATGCTATTACACTACCGTAAACACGGTTGAAGGATGGTGGAGTGCACTGCATGTTGCCAGTCTGTCAGTTAGTGGAGATGTAACGGGCGAAATGGCTTACAACAAGCAGAGCAATCAATGGACACTGCCGGTAAATCTGGCAACACAATCTACCCTGACCATTTCCGTATCAGGAAAGGGTAGCCTGTACAACCGGGAAACAACCGATATAGGACCTGCTATTGAGCAAACTGTCGCATTTGGCGGCAATTCGCAAAACCTCTTGTTCGGTGAGAGTGCAGATAATATTTCTGTAACTATGCCCGCCGGAGAAAATCTCCTGGTTCTTGATTTATCCAATCCTCTTCAATTTACCATCGGCATCGGAGAAGACGTTCCGCAGCCGGAAGTCTCTCAGTATCTGTACTTCTCCGGCATAACCAATTGGGAAGGTTTTGACGATTACCTCACTTTATACGATGAAGCCGGACTTTGCTATGGTGGTGCACATTGGATAGATTCTGAATGGGGATATCGTGCATATACTGAACAAGCATGGGAGCCCGCCTATAATGCAGCCGATGGCTCTACCGACTTGTCCGGCACATTGATCCTTGCAGAGTCTAAAGACAACATTCCCGCACCGGCACAAGGGCTGTATGTTATGGATTTCAACATGAAGTCATTGACCTATGAACTGACTCAAGTGCAGACTGTGACATTTACCGGACTTAACGATAATTGGTCTGAATCCCCCATGACACAGTCTGCAGAAAATCCAGAGATATTTACAGCCGAGTTCATTAAAGAAAAGAAAAGTCCTTGGGGAGTAAAAGTGCTGATAAATAACAACTGGAACCTTTTCTTCGGCGGTGGTTCCGGCATTCTGCACCTGAAGCATTCTGAATCCTCAGCAGGATTTGACGGAGACGATGAACTCGAAATAGGCAAAACCTATGTCCTTACCGTTGATTTGGGACACCAAACTTATTCTTACTCACTTAAATAAATCAGTTTCAATGAAAATAGCAAGCATATTATCAATAGTAGCACTCATTGCTTCAATGGCTACAAACGGGTGTAGTGAAGATGGCCCGGTTACAAATCCTCGTCAAGAAGAACCGCAAAAGGTTGTAAAAGAAGAAGGCTTTGCACGTGGTGCAGACGTAAGTTGGCTGACTCAAATGGAAGCGGAAGGACTCAAGTTCTACACGCCGGACGAGAATCGCCAAGAGATGGAGTGTATGGAACTCTTGCGTGATTATTGCGGAGTCAACTCTATCCGTCTTCGTGTATGGGTTAACCCGAAAGACGGCTGGAACAACATGAATGACGTAATAGTGAAAGCAAAACGTGCCGAGCGTCTGGGATTACGTACGATGATCGACTTCCATTTTTCTGATACCTGGGCCGACCCCGGACATCAGGAAATGCCGGAGGCGTGGAAAGAGCTTTCATTTGATGATCTCAAAATAGCTCTCAGCGAACATGTGAAATCAGTTCTTACTGCGTTAAAAGCGGTTGGGGTTACACCGGAATGGGTACAGGTAGGTAATGAAACAACTCCCGGCATGATGCTTCCTGTGGGGTCTGTTGATAATCCCGAACAACTGACTGCACTCAACAATGCGGGATATGATGCCGTGAAAGCTATATGTCCCGACGCCAAAGTCATTGTCCACCTGGACGCGGGAAACGACCAATGGGTATACAACCGCATGTTCGACATTCTTCAAGCCAATGGAGGTAAATACGACATGATAGGCATGTCGCTCTATCCATATTGGGCAGAGCAGGAAGGCAAAACCGGTGGTTGGCTGAAAGTAGCCGATGACTGTATTGCCAATATCAAGCATGTCAAGCAGAAATACAACAAACCTGTCATGATTTGCGAGATAGGTATGCCTTATGATCAGGCAGAGGCCTGCAAACAACTCATTACAAAAATGATGCAAGCCGATGTGGAAGGTATCTTCTATTGGGAGCCACAAGCCCCGAATGGCTATAATGACGGTTATAACCTAGGCTGTTTCGATAATAATGCGCCTACAATTGCACTAGATGCTTTTAAAATCCAATAAAAAAGTGAGAATGAACATGAAACACCAGAAACAGTTGTTTACTGTACTTTTGATGAGCGCAGCCTGTATGCTACAGGCACAGCGCAGCGAGACGCTGCTCGAAAAGAACTGGAAATTCAGTAAAGGAGATTTTCCGGAAGCTGCGCAGACTGACTACAATGATACTAAATGGGAATCGGTCGTTATCCCGCATGACTGGGCCATCTTCGGACCTTTCGACATGAACAACGACCTGCAAAACGTAGCAGTCACACAGAACTTTGAGAAGAAGGCATCACTGAAAACCGGACGTACCGGAGGACTGCCTTATGTCGGAACCGGATGGTATCGCACCAGCTTCGACGTTCCCGCCGACAAAGAAGTCACTCTCCTGTTCGACGGAGCAATGAGTGAAGCGCGTGTATACGTCAACGGACAGGAGGCTTGCTTCTGGCCCTTCGGCTACAACTCTTTCCATTGCAACGTCACCCCTTTCCTGAATAAAGACGGAAAGAACAATACACTGGCGGTACGCCTCGAAAACCGCCCCCAGTCTTCACGCTGGTATCCGGGAGCAGGTCTGTACCGCAACGTCCACTTGATCGTGACGGAAAAAGTACACATTCCGGTATGGGGCACGCAGATTACTACCCCGCATGTCAGTGATGAATTTGCCGCCGTACGCCTGCAAACCAAGATAGAGAATGCCGGCGAAAAGACAGAAATCCGTATAGAGACAGAAATCCTGTCACCGGATGGAAAGGTAGTGACCCGCAAAGAAAACAAAGGCCGCATCAACCACGGACAGCCCTTTGAACAGAACTTTATCGTCAACGCGCCTCAACTCTGGTCGCCGGAAAGCCCCGCTCTTTACAAGGCTGTATCGAAAGTGTACGCAGACAACCAACTGGTAGATACATACTCTACCCGCTTCGGTATCCGCAGCATTGAATACATTGCCGACAAAGGTTTCTACCTGAACGGAAAACACCGCAAATTCCAAGGTGTATGCAACCACCATGACTTAGGTCCGCTGGGTGCGGCCATCAACGTAGCGGCACTTCGCCACCAGCTCACACTCTTAAAGGATATGGGATGCGACGCCATTCGTACTTCCCATAATATGCCGGCTCCCGAACTTGTGGAGTTGTGCGACGAAATGGGATTCATGATGATGATCGAACCGTTCGACGAATGGGACATCGCCAAGTGTGAAAACGGATATCACCGTTACTTCAACGAATGGGCAGAACGCGATATGGTGAATATGCTGCACAACTATCGTAACAATCCCTGTGTAGTGATGTGGAGTATCGGTAATGAAGTCCCCACGCAATGCAGCCCTGTAGGATATAAAGTAGCCAAGTTCCTGCAAGATATCTGCCACCGTGAAGACCCTACCCGCCCCGTTACCTGCGGCATGGACCAGGTGACTTGTGTTCTAGCCAACGGATTTGCTGCCATGATCGATATCCCCGGTCTGAACTACCGCGCCAATCGCTATCAGGAGGCGTATGACAAACTTCCGCAAAATCTTATTCTGGGTAGTGAAACTGCGTCCACCGTCAGCTCACGCGGTGTCTACAAGTTTCCCGTAAAAGATAAGAAAAGTGCCCAGTACGATGATCATCAATGTTCTTCTTATGACGTAGAGGCATGTTCATGGTCCAACATCCCCGATGAGGACTTCGCTTTGGCGGACGATCATCACTGGACCATCGGACAGTTTATATGGACCGGCTTCGATTATCTGGGTGAGCCTTCCCCTTATGATACTGATGCCTGGCCCAATCATAGTTCCATGTTCGGTATTATCGACCTTGCCAGTCTCCCCAAAGACCGCTATTACTTGTATCGCAGCATATGGAATAAGGAAGCGGAAACACTGCATATCCTGCCGCATTGGACATGGCCGGGACGCGAAGGTGAAGTAACTCCGGTATTTGTTTACACCAACTACCCTGCTGCCGAACTGTTTATCAACGGAAAAAGCTACGGTAAACAAAGCAAGAACAACAGTTCACTGAAAAGCCGCTACCGTCTGATGTGGATGGATGCCGTATATGAACCGGGTGAAGTGAAAGTAGTAGCCTACGATAAAGACGGAAAAGCAGTAGCAGAAAAGAGTGTACGCACCGCAGGCAAGCCTCATCACATCGAACTGGTCAGCAACCGGAACGAACTGACGGCAGACGGCAAAGACCTCGCTTATGTGACAGTGAAAGTGGTGGACAAAGACGGCAACCTCTGCCCTGCCGACAGTCGTCTGATCAACTTCTCCGTCAAAGGTGCCGGAAAATACCGTGCCGGAGCCAACGGTGACCCCACGAGTCTCGACCTGTTCCATCTTCCGAAGATGCACGCTTTCAACGGAATGCTTACAGCTATCGTACAAACAAATGAAACAGCCGGAGAAATTATTCTGACTGCCAAAGCCGGCGGAGTGAAAGCAGGAAGTATCCGTCTTCTGACGAAATAATCGGTCTACATAAAGAAATATATTTGAAAAATTGCTGTCACCTGTCACCAAACGAGTGATAATAGTCTGATAATTAAACCATAAGACCGTGACAGCAACGTGTGACAGCAGTGTGATGGCAAGTATTGCCGTCACACTGCTGTTTCACGTTGCTGTTTCATCTTAGCTCCCTCCTGCACTTCTACTGATATCAAGTCAAGTTCGTTTCCCTATTTGAAACTATAGTTCCCATTGCTTGAAACTCTAGTTTCTATTACTTGAAACTTTGGTTTCATACGCTCGAAACTTTTAGTTTCAAGCCTTTGGAACTATGGTTTCTTACTGATGAAACTACAGTTTCAAGCAGTGGAAACTAATTAAGCTACAACGAGTGGCAGTAGCGTGACGGCAAATTCTGCCATCACACTGCTGTCACTCGTTGCTGTCACCACATTTATATCTCAAAATCAATCTGTTAACTCTAAAACAGTGACAGGTGACAGATAATATTTGTTTTTATTTATATAGGATGAAGAAAATATAGATGCTACTGATTCGCATTATTCAGTGTTATATTTCATTAAATAGCTTTCCAGAATGACTGGAAATCACGGTATTTGCCGTAGCATACCAGTTCATCTCCTTCTTCCACCTTCTCATCTCCGGGCAACTCATTCTTGACATGACGCTCCATCAAAGAAATGCCCAGGCAATTAGTGACTTTGTTCGCACGCTTCAGTGCGATCAGTTTCAGATGAAACTCTTCATCCATATTCAGTTCATTCACAAAGTATCCTACAAACTTCTTCGGAACAGTAAACTTCACGACATAATAATCCTGATCAATACGGAACGCTTCCATCGTCGCCCCAAAGTCGAGCAACTGCACCAGGCTACGGGCAGCATCCTCTTCCGGTGTCAGAATCTTCTCCAGACTAAACGCTTCAAGCACTGCCTTGTGCACCGCATCAATGGCACGGGCAAAAATACGAGGCACCTTTTTCTGCTTCAACAACGCGACAACACGTACCGATGCTCCAAAATTCTCGCCAATCGCCACAACAACAATATCTACGCTATTCAAAGGCAGCACCGACAACGACTGTTCGTCCGTAGCGTCAATGACAAAAGCAGTGGCAACCTTATCTTTGATTGAGTCGACACGGCTTTCGCTGATGTCCGCTCCAATGATCTCATGCCCCAATGCCGATAATTCCTCGGCAAGTACATGCCCGTAATTTCCTAGACCAATAATAATATACTTCATGATGTTAGTTTATGATGATGTTATCACTCGGATAACGGTATTTTGTATTCTTTTTCTGCTTGACGATGCCCAGCATCAACGTAATCAGACCGACACGTCCGATAAACATCAGCAACGATACCAGCAATTTACTGGCATCGCACAATTGAGGCGTCAGATTCAGGCTCGATCCTACCGTACTAAGGGCGGAAACACATTCAAAGGTCAGTGCCAGCAAAGAGGCTTTCGGTTCGAGTATGCTCAATATGAAGATGAAGAGAAACAATACGCCCAGCGACATGACGACCGTCGCATTGGAACGCCGGATAGAGTCATGAGACAATTCCCTGCCGAAGACCTCCACCCGTTCACTTCCCCGCAATACGGCTACAAGGTTCAACACTACCACTGCAAAAGCATTCACTTTGACACCGCCTGCCGTAGACTGCGAACCGCCGCCGACCCACATCAGGAAGAGATAAACCAACAGCGTCTGCACGCTCAATGATGCCAGATCGACACTGCTAAACCCAGCCGTTCGCGGACAGGTCGCATTAAAGAATGCTTGCGTCCATTTATCGGCCACAGACATACCGGCAAAAGAGGCATTCCACTCAAAAGCAGCAATGGCCAGTGTACCGATCAGCAAAAGCAGGAAAGTCATGATCAATACGATTTTCGTATTCAGATTGTAGAGGTGCTGCATCTTATGTCTTTCCAGTTTGCGGGTACGCACAAACGTCCAGACATGGCGCAAATGGTATAATACGATATCTTTGAAATTAACCAGAATCGGAAAGCCGATACCGCCCAAGATAATCAGTAAAGAGACGGAGATGAACAGCCAGTTGTGGTTGGTCATCACCATCGAATTTCCTAAATTGCCTGAAAGTGTGGAGAACCCCGCATTACAGAAAGCCGAAATGGAATGGAAGGCGGCAGTGTCACTATTTCCGAGGAGGTGCAGTTAGAGCTGCCGGTTGAAAGCAAAATTGAGCCCCGGGGAGAATGTGCCTACGGGAAGAAAACATTCCAGATCACCGCTTATGACAACCAGCTTTCAAATGGAACCTATCAGGCTGACATATTCCTGTATCGGGAAAATGATACAGAAAAAGCAAACCCGGTTTATCAAACAAAGGCAGAAATGACTGTTTCTGGATTCAGGGGAACGATACCAGAGATAACCCGGTGGATGGGCTATTACGGGAATATGCAGATGGTTGTAGCACTGGAGCCTTCCGATGGCGGGACAGGTAAGACGATGAAGGGAACAGCTGCTCTAAAGAAAGGAAAGGATGAAACCATCTCCGTCACGCTGGGAAAAGCCGCTTACCAGAAGGCAATGGATCTGACCATCCATGATGGCCGTTTGAGGGACGATAAGAATTATACACTGACGGTTCAAATCGGGGAAGAAGCAAGTGAAGGCAGCGCTGCACCGGATGTAGTAACCTATTTATCTCAAAAAGCTTCCGGTTATCAGATAAAGACAGATAAAGTCAGCTGGTATACGCCCCTGTTCGGAGAGGTTCCGGTATCAGTTCAGGTACAGGAAGAAGGAGGAGAGGAAGGAGAAAATACGAATAGCTTTACAGTAACCGGATCCCTCTCGATGAAGTCAGAGAAGGAAACGAATCTTTCCCTTACCATCGGAGAATGGTTTCTGGGATGTCTTATTCTGTTGTATCTGATCTTTCCATTGCTTCGATTTTTTATGATAAAAAGTGAAAAGTTCTTTTTTATCATCGCTACCGGGATTTATTTGATTGTTTTATTTCATTACGATTTCTCCGTCCCCATCCATATGAACTTCTTCCTGAAGGGCTACGAGTTCGTAATCGGTATGATGATTGGTTATTATCATGAAAAATTCAATCCTAAATGGATTTTCTTATCCCTGCCGGTGGTGATTTTCTTTGTTCTGTGCCCTTTTGCACTTCCCATCAGCACCGGTTTGAAAATAACGATACTGGCCGTTGCCTTCTGGATTTCCGCTGCATGCCTGGAACCGGTTCTCGAAAAAGGAAACGGCCGATTTCTCCGTACGATAAGTAACTACTCTTATGAAGTATTTCTGGTCCACCATATCATTATCTATTTTATCACTCCGAGGGCTATTCCCTATATGCGCGGTATGGTGGGTGTTTTAGGTTTGTTTCTCGTTGAATTGCTGCTGATGGCAGTGCTGGGATTTCTTTTGAAATTCATCTCCGATCAATGCATTGCCGCTCTATCCAATCTTACTGCTGTTGAAAATAAACGTTAATCCCCTGCAGCAATCCTTCCGCCAGTTGATCCAGTACAGCATTGCTGTGATCGGAATATGCATTTCCCAGTTCCATATCCACGGAAGGGATCGTACTATAAGAAGTCTGGGTCAGGTCAATGCTCATGTTTCCTTTTCCATAGATCGTTGCTCCCTGTCCCCGCAGCCCTTCCACCAGATCCGCTCCCAGAGCATCGTGCTGCTGCCAGTGGGATGCCACCGGTTCCATACTCTTCAGTACTTCCGGCACAGAGATGTAAAAGCATCCCTTGTCGTAATTCTTGCCGTCACCGCTGTCCCAGTGCAGTGCGATATGGCAGTCTGCCACGTTATTGCAGATCACGGTCCTGGCCACATTGTCCAACTGCACATCCTCTCCGTCCCTGAGCATCAGTACATCATAGCCAGAGGCCAACAGTTTGTCCCGCAGGATCTGTGCCATCTGCAAAGTAACCGTTCGCTCCGGTGTCCCGTCCTGAAATGTCATGCCTCCGGACACTGCCGCAGCTTCCGTAGCTCCCGCTGCCGTACTGCCT
>ERZ772882.2561-NODE-2561-length-16156-cov-3.384200_pt1 | contig 16156 bp, 15 predicted proteins | sample MGYA00580576_ERZ772882 | MGnify/ENA primary metagenome ERZ772882 (study PRJEB29015, sample SAMEA2737658) | human gut metagenome | biome: human gut; feature: human-associated habitat; material: faeces | place: China | collected 2012 ... | reverse complement strand
TTTGCTACAACATGAGCCAGTACTGTGAAATCTCGCACGATTCCATTGCAGGATAGACCGCCCTATCGGCGGTCTGGATTATTGCTTATCTTAATGAGATTACGGATAAGCCAGAGGTTTTGATTTTAAGCCTTGCCGCCGTTATGCAGTCTTCATATTTTGACTATTACCATTTAACGGCTGGTAAAAAAAGGCTGTGGGCCACCCAGATGGGCTCCGCTTTCTGGATCAGCTCCGTGGTCGGAGGCCACCACAATCTCATGCTCAGACGCCAACAGCCGGGAGAGCACCCTATCATCGACCCGGCGCAGGAAAGTCTCCTTTTCCGCCGAATCGTGGCGATGGGCCGCTTCATCCGCCCCGTTGATATGCAGCAGCACAAAGGGGTAGCGTTCCGCCGCTCGCAGGGCTGCCTCTGTCTTGGCGTCCAGATCCGTATCCACATCGCCAGTAGCCCCCTTTACCGGGAAAAGCTCCATGTGCAGCAGCCGGGCAATCCCCTTTACCAACTCCTTGCCGCAGATCACGGCGCTCTTCTGGGGAAATGGCGGCAGTGCTACCGGAACAGACTGTCCCCACAGAAGCATACATCGTTCTTTCGTCAGCAGTCTTTCAAAGGCATGGCGCAGTACCAAGCTTCCCTGCGGGCACAGTGCCCGCTGCCCGCCGGAAGGAATCTGCGTTACAATGTTATTCACAGTATGCGCCATGTGGGGAAATACCAGCAGTGCCTGATAGCCGCCCAGCCGGTAATAGGTAAATGCAGGATCCTCTACCTTTGCCGGGGCACAGCAAGGCATGGTACAGCAGCCCTCTCCATCCAGCGTGTAGCAGCTGCCCCGCAGTAGCAGGTCATCGGGCCGGACGGGGATTCCGGCCCCCAGCGCCTCTACATAGCCTCGGAGATGTACCGGCAGATCCGTTACCCCCAACAGGCGCAGTACGCAGTGCAGTGTTTCCGGTGGGAAGCCGCCGCAGGTATCCACATACCGCACCGAACCCATGGACGCCAGATGGCCATATCGCTCCACCTGAAAGTGGGGATCCGTCATGCCGTCAATCACGCATAATATCCTGCTCAAGTCTCTCCACCTTTTTCCATTGGAACTTGTTTCGTTATACTTCCCGGCGCAGCACCCGGTAGACAAAGGACATATCCAGTCCGCCGCGTACCACGTCCGCCAGCAGGTCGTACTGCCGTTCCTTGTAGCCGCAGGCGTCAAAGGTTGCCAGTGCGTCAAAGGACACGCCCTTTCTGGCGCACAGTGCTTTCAGGATCGTATCCGTGATGCCCGGCGCGTCAAAAATGCCGTGGACATAGCTGCCGTATACGTTTCTGCTGCCGGTGAGGGCGGGCATCTGCTGCTGACTGCGGCCCATGTGGATCTCGTACCCCTCGTAGGCGAGTCCGTTCAGGCCGGAGAGCATTCCCTCCACACCGTGAAAGACGCCTTGCGTCTGGGTCTGCACCTTTTCACCCCGGAATTCGGTGTCCATCTCCAGCAGGCCCAAACCGTTGATCTCCGTGACACCGGCGGCCTCCACCTGCTCCGGGTCGGACACGGTGCGCCCCAGCATCTGATAGCCGCCGCAGATGCCGAAAACCAGCGTGCCGGCGTCAGCCGCCTTCAAAATGGCCGCCTCCAGACCGGACTGCCGCAGCCACCGCAGGTCGGCAATGGTGCTCTTGGTACCCGGCAGCAGGATCATGTCCGGCTGGTGCAGGTCGCTCACCTGATCCACATAGCGCAGCGACACGTTTCCGTAATGTTCGAAGGGGCTGAAATCCGTGAAATTGGAGATGCGCGGCACACGGATTACCGCGATATCCAAGAGTTTTCGCTCTTTGGAGCGGTCAAACCGCTCGGTCAGGCTGTCTTCGTCGTCGATGTCTACATGGGTGTAGGGGATGACCCCCGCCACCGGGATGCCGCACAGCTGCTCCAGCGTCTTCAGTCCCGGCTCCAGAATGGCCCGGTCGCCCCGGAATTTGTTGACCACCACGCCCTTGATGCGGCGGCGCTCGTCCTCCTCCAGCAGCGCCACCGTGCCGTAGAGCTGGGCAAACACGCCGCCCCGGTCGATGTCGCCTACCAGCAGCACCGGCGCGTCCACCAGCTTGGCAAGGCCCATATTGACGATATCATCCTGCTTGAGATTGATCTCCGCGGGACTGCCTGCCCCCTCAATGACGATCACGTCATACTCTGAGTTCAGACTGTTGTAGGCCTCCAGCACAGCGGGGATGTAGTCCCGCTTGCGGCGGAAGTACTCCATGGCCTGCATATTGCCCCGCACCTGTCCGTTGATGATGACCTGACTGCCCACGTCGGTGGTGGGCTTGAGCAGGATGGGATTCATGCGGGTATCCGGCTCGATCCCGGCGGCCTCTGCCTGCACCACCTGCGCCCGACCCATCTCGCCGCCGTCCCTGGTAATGAAGGAGTTCAGCGCCATGTTCTGGCTCTTGAACGGCGCCACGCGGTAGCCGTCCTGCTTCAGAACGCGGCAGAGTCCCGCCGCCAGCAGGCTCTTTCCCGCATTGGACATGGTCCCCTGTATCATAATATTCATTGCCATTGTGATTTCTCCTTGCAGAATTGCCGGATGGCCGTTATCAATGCTTCATTTTCCCCGTGAGGCCGCACCGCAATGCGATACCACCCGTCGCCCAGCCCGCTGTAATTCCCACAGCCACGGATGGCGATACCCTGCTGCAGCAGACCCTCCCGCAGACCCAACGGCCCGCGGAACAGCAGGTAATTGGCATGGGACGGGCATACCCAGAAGCCCAGCGCCGTCAGGTTATCCGTGAGCCACTGCCGCTCCCGGCGGACGAGGGACAGCGTCCTTTGCAGGAAGTCCCGCTCCGCCAGCGCCGCCACACCGGCATTCTGAGCCGGTGTGGATACGTTCCACGGCGGGGACGCGGCCGCCATTTCGTGCAGCAGCGCACTGTCGGCGCACAGGCAGTACCCAAGCCGTAAACCGGCCATGCCGTAGCTCTTGGTAAAGGCCTTCAGGAGCAGCAGCGCCGGGTGCGCTGCCAGAAGGGACTTGGCGCTGACGCCGTCCTCCGTGAGATCGAGAAAGCACTCGTCCAGAAACAGATGCGCCCCTTGTGCCGCGCAGTATTGCAGGATCTGCTCCAGCAGCGGGAGCGGAATCAGCCGTCCGGTAGGGTTGTTGGGGCTACAGAGGAATACCGCCTCCGGTTTTTTCTCCTCTAAGAAGGACAGAAACCTCTCGTCCAGATCGAAATTCTGCGCCTGATGCAGGAAATACCGCTCTACGCGGCAGCCCACCTGTGCCAGTCCCGAGCTATATTCCATAAAGGTGGGGGCAAGCTCCACCGCCGTCCGGGGCCGCAGGGCGGCGCAGTATGCGTAGATCAGGTCTGCCGCGCCGTTTCCGCAGAGAATATAGGACGCCGGCACCTGCTCATGGCCTGCGATAGCCTGCACCAGCCGGCGGCAGTAGGGGTCGGGGTAGCGGTGCAGCTGGGGCAGAGCCCGGCACACCGCCTCCAGTACGCCGGGAGGCGTACCCAGGGGGTTGGTGTTGGCGGAAAAATCCAGCGTGATACCGCCGCCGTATACATCGCCGCCGTGTTGATTTTCTGTTTGATACAGCATCTATGTCTCCTTTACAGCGCAAAGAGCAGCTTGGCCGCACAGCTTAAAAGCAGGGTGAGAACCGCTGTGACGGTCATCAGGCGGCACGCACGGGGGATGTCCTCGTGGGTGATCTCCCGCGATGCGTCGCCGATATACTCTTTTTTGTGCAGCACGCCGTGGTACCACGCGTCCCCGGCCAGACGCAGACCCAGAAGCCCGGCGCAGACAGATTCCGTCTGCGCCGAGTTGGGACTGGCGTGCTTCCGGCGGTCGCGGCGGAAGATCCGCCAGCCCGCTGAAATATCCAGTCCCATCAGGCCGCCCGCCGTCAGCATCAGCAGGGCGGACAGCCGCGCCGGGATATAATTCACCACATCGTCCGCCCTGGCGGGTACCAGACCGATGTTCTTATAGGGTGGCTCCACATACCCCAGCATGGAGTCCATGGTGTTCACCGCCTTATAGAAAAATCCCAGCGGCGCGCCGCCGATGGCCAGGAAGAGCAGCGGCGCCACCACGCCGTCGGAGGTGTTCTCTGCCACCGTTTCCACGGCGGCACGGGTCACGGCGGCATCGTCCAGCCGGTCGGTATCCCGCCCCACGATCATGGAAACGGCATGGCGGGAGGCGGCCAAATCCCCGCTCTCCAGCGCGTCATAGACCTTCATGCTCTCGTCCCGCAGGGACTTGACGGCCAAGATCTGCCAGCACATCACGCTTTCCAGCGCCAGACGCAGCCACGGGCTGACCAGACCGCTCAGCCACAGCAGCAGAGCCGGGACGGCGGTGGACACGATGACCACCGCGCCCCACAGGATGGCGCCCGCCGCCCGCTCACCGGAGGGCGTTTTGGGGCATATGCACCGCAGCCCCCGCTCCAACACACTGATACATTTTCCAATCAGAACGACCGGATGGGGAAAGCCATGAGGGTCGCCCACCAGAAGGTCTATGCAAAAGCCGATAACAAGTGCCGCAAGCGACCACATCATGCCGTTTCTCCTCCGCCCTGCATCGTAAAAATATAAATGGGATTCTGTCCGCTCATCAGGTGGTAGTCTCCGGCTTTTCTGTCCCGCGCTGCCTGCAGGGACACCACCTCCGTCTCCGCAAATGGGAACGCCGTCAGGCAGTCCGTCAGCTCAGCCACGGACTCCAGGGAAACGGCCGTGGCCACGATACGGACACGGGGATTTTTTGTCAGCAGCAGCGCCACGATCTCGTGCATATTGCCGGCACTGCCGCCGATGAATGCGTGAGTGGGGGCTGGCAGACCGACGCAGGCCTCCGGCGCGCTGCCGCAGACCACCTGCAAGTTTTCCAATGCAAACCGATTACGGTTTTGCCCCAGCAGCGCCGCGGCGTCCTCACGCCGCTCTACCGCGCAGACATGCCCTTGCTTTGCCTGTAAGGCCATTTCCACCGACACTGAGCCGGTACCGGCGCCGATGTCCCAGCAGACGCTCCGCTCCGTCAACCGCAGCTTGGAAAGGCACACCGCCCGCACCTCACTTTTGGTCATGGGTACCACGGGCATTCCCTCCGCACTGCGGAGAAAGGCATCGTCCGGCAGACCCGGTGTGACCACCGCGTCGGGATGGGGGTTTTCGATAAGCGCCACGCTCAGAGGGGCATAGACACCATCCGTCAGCTCCGCCGCCGTGCCGCGCACGATGCGCTCATCCGGGTAGCCCAGCCGCTGCCCCACATACACAGAAACGTGACCCAGATCCCCCTCTGTCAGCCTACGGCACAGGTCGTTGATGCCCCGCTCACCGCCTACCAGCACAAAGAGGCGGCTGGCTGCCCGCACCTCCGGCAGAATGTTGTGCTGCCGCCCGTGGAGACTCACCACCCGGACATCCTCATAGGAGGTTCGGAGCCGGGCGCACAGATAGGACAGCGAGCTCAAACCCGGCAGCACCGCCGTGTCGCAGCCCTCCAGCAGCGGCAGCAGCTTTTTCGTGCCGCTGAAAAAGCCGGTATCCCCGGACATGACCACCGCGAAGCGGCGGTACTCCCGGTGGGTGCGGATAAAGTCCGCAATATCCTGCGGCGCAATGGCGTCGCAGGTGTGTTGTCCCGGGCGCGCCACAGCCTCCAGCATCCGTTTTGCGCCGATGAGACAGTCCGCCTTCTCAATGGCTTCACTGACCTCACGGGTCATAGCCTCCCGGCTGCCGGGGCCGATGCCGACGATCCGCACCTGCGGCCGGACGGTGCAGCCGAACCGCTTACACAGCACATCCAGCACCGTCGCAAAGGGAAGCCCCTCCCGCTGGGGCGGGCGGCCAATGACCACCAGGCCTGCGCCCGCCTTCCGGGCAGCGGACACCTTAGCAGGAAAGCCGCCGGCTTCGCCGCCGTCCTTGGTCACCATCCATGCGGCGTTGGCAAACCGCAGTGTGGCCATATCCATCTCCTCGGAGAAAGGCCCCTGCATGGCGATGATATGGGCGGCCTTCAGACCCGCTGCGCGGCAGGCCTCCAGCGAGGCATCCATGGGCAGCACCCGGGCGTATACCCGCTGGGCAAAATCGGGGATGCCGCTATATGCCGCCAGCTCCTTACTGCCGGTGGTCAGCAGGATATTGCCCCGCGTACTCTCCAGAAACGCGGCGGCCGCCGCCGCATTCTCCACGCAGACCACATCCTTCGTCTGTTCGGAGGATTGCCGCAGCAGGCGCAGATACTCCGTCTGCGTTTCCCGACAGGCTGTGCAGATGCTCTCGGTGATGGAGGTGGCATAGGGGTGGGTAGCGTCGATGACCAGATCGAACCGCATCCTTTGCAGCATCCGGATGATGTCCTCTACCGGGATGCGTCCCGCCAGAACCGTAATGTTTTCCGCCTCCGGCAGCAGCGTTTCACCGTACTCCGTGGCCACGCATACCGTAGCCTGCACCGGCTGTCCGGCCAGGAATTCCACCAGCTCCCGGCCCTCCGTGGTGCCGGCAAACACGCAGATATTACACATTGCGGTATCCTCTGGGTGTGACCAGTTGACCGGCCACCGTTTTGACGGCGGCGCTGCCGATCAGCACGGTGCAGAACATATCCACCTCCGCCTCCCGCAGCTCTGCCAGCGTCAGGATGCGGCTGCTCTGCCCCTCACGGCCAATATTGCGCACGATGCCGCACAGCCGTTCTCCCGGCAGACGGCGCAGCAGGATATCGCAAGCTCGCTTCAGGTGGTCGGGTCTACCGTGGCTGGCGGGGTTGTACAGGGCGATGGTCAGATCCGCCGCCGCCGCGCAGTCCAGCCGCTTTTCGATGGTTTCCCACGGCGTCAGCCGATCGCTGAGGCTGATGACCGCGAAGTCGTGGGTCAGCGGCGCACCCAGCACCGCTGCGGCGCTGCAAGCCGCCGTCAGACCAGGCACCACCTGAATTTCAGGCTCCCGCGCCTCGCCCCGCAGCTCATAGACCAGCGCCGCCATGCCGTAGATGCCGCTGTCACCGGAGCAGACCATGGCGACGGTCTTACCGCTGCGCGCCAGCTCCAGCGCCAGCCGGCAGCGCTCGGCCTCCCGTGTCATGGGGGTGGAGTGAAGCTCCTTGCCGGGGTAGCGATCCCGCACCAGATCCACATACACCGGGTAGCCTACGATGGCGTCACACGCCCGCAGGGCGGCATCCGCCCGAATGGTCATATCCTCATAGCTGCCCGGCCCGATACCTACTACAATTACCTTACCCAAAGCGCACCTCCCAATGCTCCGCCGCGACGGCGACGGTCACGCCGTCCCGCGCTGTTTTTTGTACGATCAGTTTTTCGGCATCCAGCAGCGCCGCCCGTTCACAGACATTGTCTACGCCGGTAACGGAACGGACGAAGTCGGAGGGAGTGAAGTCACCCGCCACATCCCGCAGCTGCTGCGCCGTGTAAAAATGCACCGGCCAGTTGTTTTTCTCACAGGCGGCCAGCAGGCCTGCCTCGTCCTGCTTCAGGTCGATGGAACAGACGCCGCAGATGGCCGCCGTGTCCAGCCCGTTTTCCGCGAACACTGTCTGCACCGCACGCACCACCGCCCCGGCGGAGATGCCCCGCCGGCAGCCTATGCCTACCCGCAGCACACGAGGGATAAGCCGCAGGGTGCGGGCGAAGTGTGCCTTTGTTCGCCAGCCAATGAAAACGCCCAGCGGGCCGCTCTCCCCGGCAAACGTACCCTCCGGCAGGGGGGCGGGCAGAGGAAACTGGCTGCAAAGGGGGATATCCTCCTCTAAGATCGCCGCCGACACCACCTTGGCAAGCCCCATGTCGGAAATGGCGCAGCCGTGTCGGGCAGCCCATGCGTCCACGGAGAATTTGCCGCGGACATCGGTGGCGGTGGTGACCACCGCCGTGCCCCCAAGCTTTTCCGCCAGCTTCACCGCCAGCGCGTTGGCGCCGCCGATATGGCCGGAGAGCAGAGGGATCACAAACCGACCCGCCTCGTCGATGCAAACCACCGCCGGGTCGGTTTTTTTGCTTTTGACATAGGGGGCAATCTCCCGCACGGCGATGCCGCAGGCCCCCACAAAGATCAGTGCGTCCATGGAGGAAAAACACGCGCCATATACCGCCTTGTCCAGCGGCAGAAAGCCCGGCTCTTCAAAACGCGGCATGGTATAGCACATCCATGCCTTCTCCGGCAGCGCCGCCAGTATCCGCCGCGCCGTGGCGCAGCCACCGCGGCTGAAAGTGAACATGGCTGCTCTCATTGCGCCCCCTTGCGGAACTCCGTTGTAAAGTTGGGGTGATACAGCAGCGAGCGCAGATAGGTGTCGCCCAGACAGTTGCCCACCACGATCAGCGAGGTCTTGGTCAGACTGTTGCCTGTCACCGTCTCGTGGAGTGTCCCCACCGTGCAGCGGAAGATATGCTCCTCCGGCCAAGTGGCCTTGTAGACCACCGCCGCCGGGGTGTCAGCGGTATAGCCTCCCGCCAGCAGCTCATCTTGCAGCAGTTCGGTCAGTGAGGTACTGAGAAACAGCACCATGGTGGCCTGATGGGCCGCCAGCGAGCGGATGGACTCCCGCTCCGGCACCGGGGTGCGGCCCGGGGCGCGGGTGATGATGACGGTCTGGCTCACATCGGGCAGGGTGTACTCCGCCCGCAGCGCGGACGCTGCGCCGCAGAAGGCGCTTACGCCGGGGCAGACATCGTAGACAATGTCCCGCTTTTCCAGCTCGTCGAACTGCTCCCGCACCGCACCATAGATGCTGGAATCCCCCGTGTGCAGACGCACCGTGGTCTTTCCCTCCGCCTCCGCTTTCTCGATGAGGGCGATGACCTCTTCCAGCGTCAGCCTGGCGCTGTCGTGGATCTCACAGCCCTCCCTGGTGTAGTCCAGCAGCGCCGGATTCACCAGGGAGCCGGCGTAGATCACCACGTCGGCCTCGCCCAGCAGCTTGGCGCCTCGGACGGTGATAAGGTCGGCAGCGCCGCTGCCCGCTCCCACAAAATGTACCATTGTCAGTCCTCCTTTATCCGGCGCAGCAGTGCCGCTGCGCCCTTAGTCTCACAGAGATAGCCGTATTCCTTGGAGAACAGGATGGCGCCTGCCTCCATATCGCCGCATTTATAGGGCAGCATCGCGTCGATGCGCCCGGCCAGCCGGTGCAGCACTGCGTCATAAAGTCCCTGCTCCTTCAACAGCCGCAGGGCGTCGTCACAGGTGGCGCAGCAGAGCATCTCCGCCGCCGCACCGCCGTGCAGCCCCTCTGCGGCGGCACAGGCCGTCAGGATGTCCATGCGGCAGTCGCCGTAGCGGGAGTGGGTGTTCCACATACCGCCCGCCAGCTTTACCAGCTTGCCGATATGACCGATGAGCAGCACCCCTCGGAAGTCCAGCTCCCGGCACATCTCCAGCGCGTCGCCGATGAAGTTGGAGGTCATCACCGCCGTGGCGGGGTCGATGCCCATGGCACCCTTGATATAGTCTACGCCGTAGTTGCCGGGGGCCAGCAGTACATAATCCGCGCCGCCCTCCCGCCGCTGCCGCAGCTCTACATGGATGGTGTCCACCAGCGCCTGCTCGCTCATAGGCTCTACGATCCCCGTGGTGCCTAAGATAGAGATGCCGCCCTCAATGCCCAACCGGGGATTGAAGGTCTTTTTTGCCAGCGTCTCGCCGTCGGGAGCGGAGATTACCACATACATGCCGCCGGTGTATCCGAACAGGCCGCAGACCTCCTCCACGGCCTCCCGGATCATCAGGCGGGGTACAGAATTGATGGCCGCCGCCCCCACCGGCTGGTCAAGACCCGGCTTGGTTACTCGGCCTACGCCCTGTCCGCCGTCGATGACAATGCCAACCGTCTCCGTTTTCCGCACCTCGGCATAGATCAGGGTGTCACGGGTGATATCCGGGTCATCACCGCTGTCCTTCCGGATGGCGCAGCGCACACAGTCCGGGGACAGACAGATGTCCTCCACCGCCAATGTCAGCTCCATGCCCTTGGGTGTCAGCAGGCGGATGGACTCCTTTTTGCTGCCGCTCAGCAGCATCCATGCGGCGGCCTTGGCTGCCGCCGCGGCACAGGAGCCGGTGGTGTAGCCCAGACGGAGCTTTTTCCCGTCCCGTATGATAAATTCCTTCATAACCTACCGCCTGATCTGGTAGAGCATGGCGTTGCAGATGGCCGCCGCCACGTTGCTGCCGCCCTTGCGGCCCCGGGACACGATGTAGGGCGCGGCGGCGGCCTGGATGATGCGCTCCTTGCTCTCCACCACATTCACAAAGCCCACCGGTACCCCGATGATGAGGGCGGGGCGGAGCTTGTCTGCCTCCATCAGATTCTCCAGCGAAAAAAGTGCCGTAGGGGCGTTGCCGATGGCAAAGATGCAGGGCTTGGGCAGGGCTGCCGCCCGCTCCATGGATACAAAGGCACGGGTCACACCGCGCTCCTTAGCCTCCGCCGCCACGTCCGCGTCCGACATGAAGCAGTGTACCTCTCCGCCCAGCGAGGCGAGGATCGTCTTATTGATCCCGGCTCTGGCCATTTGGGTATCGGTCACGATGTCGCAGCCCGCTCGCAGAGCGGCGATGGCCTTTTGCACCGCGTGGTCGGAAAAGACTAAGTTATCCACATAGTCAAAATCCGCCGTGGTGTGGATGACCCGTTTGATGACCAGCTCATTTTCCGGGTCAAGCCGCCGGTCTCCCAGCAGCTCTGTGATGATGGCGAAGCTGCGCTTCTCAATGTCCATAGGCTTCATTTGCTCCATCATAGTGTCTCCTTTCTGCAAGCCGCCAAAAAGCGCTGTGCCATGACAGGCTTGGCGTAAAAATGGAAGTGAGGGAAACCCGCGTACAGTGTGTCCGTGGCATACGCACAGCGCCACTGCTTCCCGGAGGGCTTTTCCGCCCCAAAAGCATCGCCGGGCTGCGGGGTGTCCCAGTGGTGAAATTCATGCATCGGCACCTGCTCTCCGGCGCGGCAGAGGAGATTGTCCTCCCGCGCCGTGGCGGTGATATAGCCAAACCGGGTCAGCTTCCCCGTATCAAAGCAGTCCCCCGGCAACGCGCCCACCATAGCGCGGCCTGCGATGCCCTGCGTCAGATACATGAAGCCGCCGCACTCAGCGATACAGGGCATCCCCGTGTGGACAGCCTCTCGGATTTGCCTGCGCAGGGTGTGGTTTTCCTCCAACCGCGCCGCGTAAAGCTCCGGGTAGCCGCCGCCCAGGTACAGACCCTGCACGCCGTCGGGGAGCTTTTCGTCCGCCAGCGGGCTGAAGGGTACCAGCTCCGCCCCCAGCTGCCGCAGCAGGTCGAGGCTGTCCTCATAATAAAAGCAGAACGCCCGGTCACGGGCCACGCCGATGCGCACCGGTGCGCCTGCCTCCGGCAGCACCGGAGGCGTAAAGTCCAGGGGCGGCGCGCTGCGGGCGATCTCCAGCAGGGCGGCGAAGTCCAGCGTTTTTTCCGCCACGGCCGCCAGCTTGCGCAGCTTCTCTTGCAGATCTGCCACCTCGTCCGCAGTAATAAGTCCCAAATGGCGGCTCTCCAACGCACACTCCGGCAGACGGGGCAGGTAGCCGCAGGCGCGGACACCCAGGCGGTTTTCCAGCTCCCGGGACAGCGGGCCGTAGCTCATGGCGCTGCATCCGTTCAGGATGACACCTTGGATGCCGCTATCCGGTGCGAAGTGCAAAAATCCCTCCACCGATGCCAGAACCGACAGCGCCGCGCCCCGGGCATTGACCACCAGCACCACAGGGCTGCTGGTCTCCCGCGCCGCCGCATAGGTGCTGGCTCGGGTGGAGGTAAGACCCAGGCCGTCATAGTAGCCCATGACGCCCTCGATGACCGTGACATCGCAGCCCTGCGTGTTGTGCGCCAGAAGATAGCGCATGGTGTCGCGGTCAAAAAAGAAGCTGTCCAAATTGGAGCTTTTCGCGCCGATGACCCGGCTATGGAACATGGGGTCGATGTAATCCGGGCCGCATTTTGCCGCGCCTACCCGCAGACCCCGCGATATCAGCGCCTGCAAAACGGCGCAGGTGACGGTGGTCTTGCCGCAGCCGCTGTTGGTACCGGCCAGCACCAGCCGGGGCACTCGTCTCTGCATAGTGTCCTCTCAATCCGCCACAATGGTGGCAAAATAGCTGATCTCCTCCGGCAGCTGCCGCAGGTCGGTGTAGACCTGCTCCGTTTCCAGTCCGCAGTCTGCCACCATCCCGGCATTTGCCAGCAGGCCGTGGCGTTTTAACGCCTCCGCCGTCTCGTGGATGGCCTTGCCGGATTTCATCACGACCTTCGTTCCTGGCAGCGGCAGCGCGTTGTCCAGATCCGTGCTGCCCGGCAGGATGTGGAGTGGCTCGTCCATACGGGTGAGACTGCGTCCCAGCCGAGCCGCCACGGCGCAGAAGCTGGTGACACCGGGACACATCACCGTCTCAAACCCGTCATCGCGGATGCGCTCCAGAATATAGTAGGCAGTGGCGTACACGGATACGTCGCCCAGATTGACCATGGCCACATCCCGTCCCACCGACAGCTCTGCTTTGATTGCGGCTGCCGCCGCGCGGTAGCTATCCTCGCGTACCGCCTCATTTCGCGCCATGGTAAAATCCAGCGGCAAAATGGTCTTGCCCTGCATATCTACCGCGCCGGCGGCGATGTCCAGCGCAAGCATTCGCCCGGACTTCATCCGGGGCGCCGCTATAATGTCACACGCCTCCAGTACCCGGCAGGCTTGCCGGGTCAGCAGCTCCGGGTCGCCGGGACCCACGCTGACGGCGTAAAAAACACCCTGTTTTTCCATGATGGCACTCCTTACGGCACGAATTCCAGACTGTCGAAGCAGGGGTCGTACTTCCCGTGCTCCATCCGGTACAGCTTTGCGATATATGCGCGGGTGAAGATCTCCTCCGGCGGGCCGATGCGGTCGATCCTGTCGCCCGCCACGCACACCACGGTATCGGAGATGCGCTCTGCCAGCTCCAGTTCGTGGAGCGACAGCAACACCGCCAGATCGTTCTCCCGCACCATGCGCTTGAGCACCGTCAGCAGCTCCAGCTTATAGCGGATGTCCAGAAAGCTGGTGGGCTCGTCCAGCACGATGATCTCCGGCTCCTGACACAGGGCCCGGGCCAGCAGGATCCGCTGGCGCTGCCCATCGCTGATGTTGGCAAAGGGCCGGTCGGCAAAGTCCAGCCCGCCTACCTGCACCAAGGAGCGCTCCACAATGGCCCGGTCCTCCGATGTGAGGATTCCCAGTTTGCCTGTGTAGGGATAGCGGCCGGTACCCACCACGTCCCGGCAGGTCATCAGCTCCGGCTCCATGCGGGCGGTCATCAAAATGGCCATGCGCCGGGCAATCTCATTGCGGCTGTGCGCCTCCATGGCCTTTCCACCCAGAAACACCGTGCCGGACACCTTGGAGAGTTGGCCGATGATGGTTTTCAATATGGTGGATTTTCCCGAGCCGTTGGTGCCCACCAAACCGTAAATCCAACCGGGTTCAATGGTGGTGGTCAACCCGTTCAGGGCCGGGTAATCTTCAAACTTTTTGACTAGGCTCTTCGCTTCAATCATTGTGTCACACCCTCCTCATACACCGTCCGCACCGTTTCGACGGCTTCTTCCAACGGCGTCCCGCTGTTCATCACATCCCGGGCGGCCAGCTTTAGACGGTCCAAAAACTGGAGCTGAATCTTCCTGCGGGAACGGTCGTGGGAGGCGATAAAGCTCCCCTTGCCGGATACCGAATAGATGACCTGGTCTCGCTCCAAATCCTGGTAAGCCTTCTGTACCGTGTTGGGGTTGACCCCTAAGTCCCGGGCAAGGGACCGCACCGAGGGGAGCTGGCTTCCAGGTTCCAGGGCGCCGATGACCACCAATTCGGTTATCTGGGCTTTCAGCTGCTCATAAATCGGGGTTCTGCTCTGCGTGTCAAGCTTAAACAATTGGATCACCTCGCTGTATCAACAAGTGTATTAACCGTATTAGTTTGATTAGTACAGTTACAGCATAACACCCCTATCTAAAAAAGGCAATGGCTTCCAATGATTTTTGGAATATCCCACAAACTGTACTGTGCGTATTAGTACAGTTATACAGCAGATTGTCCCACCGCCACCAAAAGTTCACAAATTATTCTTTGACAGGGCACCAAACTATGCTATACTGGACGTGCTGGAAAACGGTATGGTATTTTCAGTCCGGCTCGCCGGCGGGGCCTGGTTCCAGCTTATAATCTATCTTGATTCGCCGGAGAAAAGGTGGTAATTACAATGAAAAAGATTTTTGCAGTTTTATTGGCCGGTACGGTGATGGCCGCTGTGTTTGCCGGCTGCGGCAACGACGGCGGTAACTCTTCCTCCAGCCAGGGCATCAGTTCTTCCCAGGCTGAGGAAAAGGTCGCTGTGTTTGACGGCGGCGCCACAGGTGAGAAGGTCACCACCATCTTCACCATCGTTGATGAAGAAGGCGTGGCTATGTTCGAAGGCTCCGCTGTGGCGGAAAATGCAGAAGCCCCTACCGTCCGCGACCTGACCAAAGCGGTTGTGGAATACGGGGAAACCGTTCCCTTTGAAACCGATGAGTCCGGCGAGTACATTGGCTTTGGCAACCTCCAGTCGGATGACGCTTATGTCTGGAGCCTCCTGTACAACGGCACTGTCACCACCGAATCCACCGATTCCATCGTGGTCAAAGACGGCGATGTGATCATGTGGAAGCTTCTCCCCATCGAGTTCCGGGAGGATGCCCTCTCCAAATAATGGAAATGGATTTTCCCTATACAGAAAGGACGGCTTCGGCCGCCCTTTTTCTTTGTAGCATTTCCGTTTTCCCCTTCCACTGTTTTCCAAGGTATTTTGCGCAGGGGCTGCAACAAAATTTTACAAATCCACCACTTTTAGAATGAATTCCTGTCCATACTATGGGCGACACCCTTTTTTCAAAAAATGCCCAAGTCCCACCAGTTTTTCACAGTTTTTCACAGTTTTTCTCATCGAAAATGGCGGGAGGCATTGATTTTTACAGCCTGGTGCGCTATAGTTATTATGGTTTGTATCGCCTTTTTACTGGCGGTCTGCTCAGACGGGCAACCTAAATTTGGAGAGTGAATCTATGCGTAAAACAAAAATAGTGTGTACTTTGGGGCCCGCCACCGATTCGGAAGAGAAGATCAAAGAATTGATGCTGGCCGGAATGGATGTGGCTCGGTTCAATTTTTCCCACGGCACCCATGAGGAGCATCTGGCCCGCTACCAAATGCCGGGAAGAACTCCGCCTCCCGGTGGGCACTATGCTGGATACCAAAGGGCCGGAAATCCGCCTGCGGGATTTTAAAGACGGCAAAGCCACCTTGGTCCCTGGTTCCCAGTTTGTCCTCTGTGCCGAAGAGATTTTGGGTGACGCCCATCGCGCTGCCATCACCCATAAGGAGCTTTATAAAGACGTTTCCCCCGGCACCCGTATCCTGTTGGATGACGGTTTGATTGAACTGAAAGTGTCTGAGGTCAAAGGGTCTGACATCCTCTGCACCGTCATCAATGGCGGGGAGGTATCCAACCACAAGGGGGTCAATGTCCCCGGCGTGCGGCTTTCCCTCCCCTACGTCAGCGACCGGGACCGGGAGGACATCCTCTTCGGGGTGGAGCAGGGGTTTGATTTCCTGGCCGCATCCTTTGTGCGCAGCGCCAAGGATGTGATGGAAATCCGGAACATCCTGGACAAAGCCGGATGCAGCACCATGAAGATCTGTGCCAAGATCGAAAACGCCGAGGGGATTGAAAACATCGACAGCATCCTCAAAGTGTCGGATAGCCTGATGATCGCCCGGGGCGATCTGGGGGTGGAGATCCCCATGGAGGAAATCCCCATCCTGCAAAAGAAGCTGACCAAAAAGGCTTATCTCGCCGGGAAACCGGTGATCACCGCCACCCAAATGCTGGATTCTATGATCAAGAATCCCCGCCCCACCCGGGCGGAAGCCACCGATGTGGCCAACGCCATCTACGATGGCACCAGCTGTATCATGCTTTCTGGGGAGACTGCCTCTGGCAAATACCCGGTGGAAGCGGTCAAGACTATGGCGGT
>ERZ772882.2535-NODE-2535-length-16313-cov-4.947964_pt1 | contig 16313 bp, 9 predicted proteins | sample MGYA00580576_ERZ772882 | MGnify/ENA primary metagenome ERZ772882 (study PRJEB29015, sample SAMEA2737658) | human gut metagenome | biome: human gut; feature: human-associated habitat; material: faeces | place: China | collected 2012 ... | reverse complement strand
CAAACGGAAAAACTCCGGAATTTCGCGTAAGCGAAAATATCCTGCAGTGGCGTTATGTCGACGATGAAATATGGCTGAACCTGTATGACCTTACCGCATTAAAAGGTGCGGATGGCAGAGACGGCGCTGACGGCAGGGATGGTATAAACGGAAAAGACGGTGCCGACGGCAATGATGGAACAAACGGACAAAACGGCTCTGACGGCAAAGACGGTAAAACACCTTTTATCGGCGAAAACGGCAACTGGTGGATCGGAGAAATCGACACCGGCATCAAGGCGGCGGGTACCAACGGAAAAGACGGTATAAACGGAATTGACGGTACAAATGGTAAGGAAATTGAAATTCAAAAGACCGATTTATATATTCAGTGGCGCTACAAAGGCGGCGAGTGGCAAAACCTTGTGGCTCTCGCAGATATTTTAGGTCCCTCCGGACAAAACGGCACAAACGGCGAAGACGGTAGAACTCCCGAATTTCGGGTAAATGGCAATCAGCTGCAATGGCGATACGCAGGCGATACCATTTGGCTGAATCTGTATGATTTATCCGCATTGAAAGGTGCAGACGGCAAAGACGGATCATGCGCCGGATATTTTGCAGCAAACGGCAGAGTATACAGTTGGGGAACTCCGCTTCCGTTCAATGTAAAAAAAGAAAGCGGAGATTTGATCTCCTATGACTCATCAAGCAAAACAATCACCCTTTCAAAAGGTCACACATACAGTATGGTGTTCAGCGGAACGGTTATGATCAGCGCTAACGGTAACTTTAAGTTGTGCGGTGCATCACTCATTGACGGATATAACAGTTCTGAAATGATGCTTGAGACGCGAACCTATGTGAGTATGATAGATGACGGTCAAAGTGCAAGACTTGGTATGTCGTATAACACTATATACCGTGCCGAAGAGGATATTGCTTTGACATTTCAATATACAAATATGCTCTTCCAGAATACCAATTTTACCGAAAGTCAGTACAACATAACCATTATTGCTCTTGACTGAGCCTGTCCATACAAAACGGAGGTGACGAGAAATGAAAAAGCGAATCTATTGCATTATCATTGCGCTTTGCATTGTATTTGCTGTCGGGTGCAACAAAGCGGCAAAGACCAACACCGCACTGCCGGAGGTGCGGAACAACGGCACGGCGATCCAGTGGAAATACAGCGATGAAACCGATTGGCACGACCTTGTGGCGCTTACCGAGCTTATGGGCGCTGCCGGAGAAAACGGCAAGGACGGCACAGACGGTAAAGACGGTAAAGACGGCTCTAACGGTGCCGACGGTAAGAACGGAATAAACGGTATCAACGGAAAAGACGGCATTAACGCCAAAAACATAGAGGTAAAAAGAACAACAGAATACATACAGTGGCGCTATGAGGGCGACGAGTGGCAAAAACTTGTTGCGATAGCCGATATTACAGGCCCCGCCGGACAGAACGGCGCAGACGGGGCAAACGGAAAGACACCGGAGTTCCGCGTGAACGAAAACACATTGCAATGGCGTTATGCCGGTGATGAAATATGGCTGAACCTGTACGACCTTACCGCATTAAAAGGTGCGGATGGCAGAGACGGCGCTGACGGTAAAAACGGCAAGGACGGAACAAACGGACAAAACGGCTCTGACGGAAAAGACGGTAAAACACCTTTTATCGGCGAGAACGGAAACTGGTGGATCGGCGAAATTGACACCGGTGTAAAAGCCGCAGGCATTGACGGCACAGACGGTGTTGACGGCGAAAAGGGAGACAAGGGCGACAAAGGTGACCCCAGCGAAAAGGGTGACAAGGGAGATAAGGGTGACAAAGGCGACAAGGGCGACCCCGGTCAGAACGGCGGAAGCTCCGGGTATTTTTACGGCACGGGGTATGTACCGTCAACCCATCTTTCAGGCGGTGCAGTCCCCCTGTACTATCGGGAAATGCATAACCGCGGCGGGCTTATATCGTGCACCGAAACAACTCTCAGGCTGAAAAAAGGATATACCTACAATGTGTGTGTAAGCGGCATGGTTAATGCGATGACAAATGATAATAGCGGAAACTATTCCGTTCGGATGACTGACGGTTACGATGATGACTATTGCAGATATATTACACTGATAGAACAAGACGGCAGGGGATCAAATTCTCTCTGCTTCAACAGAATATATGACCTTACCGGCGCGAGAAACGATCTTGAACTCAAATTTTCGCTGGAGCAAGGTGATTACAAAACCTATCTGCTTTCATTCAGAGGCTCTGTTACAATCACCGCTCTTGACTGAACCGATATACACGAAAACGGAGGTAATAAAATATGAAAAAACGAATACTCAGTATCCTGCTCACCCTATGTATGGTGATGTGTGCTATTTCACCGTTGATGAGCTACGCCGACCCGGGAGTATCAGCATCCGGCTCGAGTGCATACGGCGCACTGCTCACACCCGACACAACCCCGCCGGTCGGATGGGCAGAGGATGAAAGCAACCCGTACGGCACCAAGAAAGGTCAGCCCTTTGCTATCACCCCATGGTATGAGCCGATAATTTACAGCTACCGCAATGCGGAGAGACAGGCGGCACAGGATCACACCAAGGTATACAGCAAGTGGACCTTCGGGATCAACATTGCCGAATGTACACCGAGTGCCCACAAGGTTTCTGCGGTCGACAATGTTGCCTTTGCCGTCGGAACAGCTTACGATCCGCTCGGCACGGGCAGAAACGATCATGCTATCTTTGTCGGTCTTTGCGATATGGATAATTCCAAGAACACTGCGAAGATCTGCTACTGGGTACAAAACCTTGTAAACAACAAGCGCTCCGATCTTCAGAAAATTGCCGACGCTCCGATGTGGGCGTGCAAGAAACCCGGTTACGGCGAGCTGGAATACCAGGAATTCCGCCATTATTTCAATGTGACCGCCGGCGACTATGACGGAGACGGCAAGATGACCGCCGTTATCACCTACGCCGGCAATGATGATCTGTGGGGAATCGCCGGAACCGGCATTTCCGGAGAGCAGAGTCTTTCAAGAAAATCGTTTGTCAAATCCAAGGGCAGCGGCAATGCCTATTTCGACGGCTGGAACACGACTCTGTACGAACGCGACCAGATCACGAAGTCGCTTGTCTCGGCGGATATCGACCGAGACGGCTGCGATGAGCTTATCGTGTACGCAGGCATTGCCGAGCCGGATAAGATCGACGGCAGGGACAAGGAGATTTCCGGCGATTCCTTCCGTAAGGCTGTTTCAAAGCTCTCGGTGTACAAAGCCGAAAACGGAAACCTCAAAAGAGTGGATCAGAAGTCCCTGATGACCTTGAATCGCGAGGATGAAAAAGCGGACGGCAGCCGTTACTACGATCATATCCGCTACGGAAACCTCGCTGCGGGAGACATCAACGGCGATGGCTGGCAGGAAATCATAGTTGCCGGATATTTCCGTGAAGTCAGGGAAGAAAAGCAGAAGGGCTTTATCTGGGACAAGAAAACCGACGACGAAAACATGGGCTTTGCCGTTTATTACGGGCAGAACAAGTCAATAACGAATGTACAGAAAACCACCATGAGCGGTTATACCGCAAACGGAACAAATGATCTGGGCGTAAAGCCGAAGCCAGCTATGACAAGCGTTGCGATCAACGGCAGAGGTACGCCCAAACAGGTATGGATCGCAGGCGGACTGTATGAGGTTCAGCAGAACGGCGCGCTTAATCTTCTGCGCGACACCGCGCGCGAAAAGAATTCAAGCGCGAGATGGTGGTGGTATCAGGATGTCATCGCCGGCAATTTTGACCACAACACGGAAGGCCGCGAGCAGGTGATCGCGCTTGCCGCCGAAAGGCAAAAGGGAAGCGGTTCGGCGCGTAAATTCGACCTGTTCACCGATGTTTTCTACGGCGAGGATTTCGGCAGCGGCACGCTGTCGGTCGCCGGTAAGTATACGGTAACAGCTGAGAAGGATGAGTTTTCCAAGCTGTGCCACGACGCCGACCTTGCATGGGATATGCCGTATAACTGCATACTGCTTGCGGCGGATGTGAACAAAGACGGTCTGTTTGCCCGCTATGAGGGCAAGGGCTACGGATATTCCGATGCACAGGTGCAGGCGGTGCTTCAGGCGGCTCCCTATTTTGCGGAGCTCGGCGACTATGACCTCGATTTCTCCGACGGTTCCACCACATATACCTTCTCCTCCGGCTATTCGGACACGAAATCGTCGTCACACAACACCTCCTTCGGCGCGTCCATTGTCGCGCAGGGCGATCTGAAAGTGTGGAGATACGAGGCGACGCTCGGATATACCATGGACTTTACCAAGAGCACCGAGGATACCCTATCAAAGGAATACAGCGTATCCTTTAATGCCGGCGGCAATGATTCCGTGGTGCTGTACCGTGTGCCGGCAACGACATATTATTATTCACTCTATGACCCCGAAAAGGGAGATTTTGACCTTAGCGAGAAAAACACCATCGCACTGATGATCCCCGGTCAGCCGGTTTATACCATGCTTGACCGTGAATATTACGATGAGTTTGCGGTGCTGTATAATGAAACCTACAAGGCGGATATTGCGGCGGGTAAAGCAAAGGCTTTGCCGATACTGAACAGCCATGTTTTGCCGGAGGACGCCGAGGGCGACCCGTTTGCCTATTGGTCGAATACCGGTGCTACCGCTGACTATGTTTCGAAATTTGAGTCGCTCAGTAAGCAGAAATATGAGCTTGGCTTCGGCGCAAGCAGTATCACAAACGACTGGACGACCACATCCGAGCACGCCGAAGGAGTTGAGATGGCGCACGGCTTCTCCGCCTCGATGAAGAATACTTGGGGCGTAGACGCATTCAATATGGGTTTTGTGATTGATTTGAGCTACAGTAAAGCAACAGGCACTGTCTACACCACAACGGAAAGCAGCGGCGCCAGCGGCACGGTCAACAATATCGACCGCCGTTCGCTCCTTGCCTCCTACGGAATCGGCTACGATGTTTCCAGTCAGTACGGCTTTACCTGGGATTTCGGTATGCGCACATGGACGGCAGGCGATCAGAAAATTCCCGTGTTCGGTTATGTATTGACCAATCTTCGCGCCGCACCGCCCATACCGACACTTACAGGCGTATCCGTAACGGACAATCAAAGCGCAAAAATCACCTGGGAGGCGCCGACGGCAGACCTCAGACGCCCCTATGCCGGGTATCATATCTGGATGCGTATGGATGACGGAGAGTTTGAGCGCGTGACCGAAGCTCCGCTTTCTTCAGACAGTCTTTCGTATACATATACCTCCCTTGAAGCGGATACAACCTATACCTTTGCGGTCTCTGCAGTGTCAAATAACGGAACGGTATCGGCGCTGTCCAATACCAAAACCTTCTCAACCTTTGCGGGAGCGGACGGCAGAGAAATCGAATTCCGCAGTAACGGCAGCAGTATCCAGTGGCGATATGCGGGTGAAAGTGACGACGCTTACCGCGATCTTGTCTCACTTGCCGAGCTGACGGGAAATGACGGCGCAGACGGAAAACAAATTGAACTGCGGGTATATAACGGATTTGTACAGTGGAAGTACAGCGATGATTCCGTTTGGAACAATCTGATCGCCTTATCGGATCTTAAAGGCGAAAAGGGCGACAAAGGCGACAAAGGCGATAAAGGCGAAAAGGGCGACAAGGGGGAGCCCGGACAGGACGGAAAAGACGGTGTAACACCGAAGCTTAAAATAGGTGATGATAACTTCTGGTATATCTCCTACGACAACGGTCAGACATGGGTATCCCTCGGCGTTAAAGCCACAGGAGAACAGGGCGATAAAGGCGAAAAGGGTGATTCCGGAGAAAACGGCGCACCGGGGCAGAACGGCAAGGACGGAACAAACGGTGCTAACGGCGCAAGCGGCGCTGACGGTAAAGACGGAAAAGACGGTAAGGACGGCGTCGGAATTGCCAAGGCGGAGATCAATGCGTACGGCGAGCTTGTTATCACCTATACCGACGGAAAGACGGTCAATCTCGGCAAGGTCGTCGGCGCGGACGGTAAGGACGGTCTGACCCCCTTTATCGGCGAAAACGGCAACTGGTGGATCGGCGAGAAGGACACCGGTGTGAAAGCGGCGGCGGATGCAGCAGTCCCCGCAGGCTCCGGAAACATATCCTCATCCTCTCCTGCTTTGATTGTTATCGGTTCTGTTGCGGGGCTTGCGCTGCTTGGTAACCTCGGCTTGATTTTGTACATTGTACTGAAAAAGAAAAAGAGTCTTGTTTAAGGCTCCAAAACGGAGGCAGCAAGAAATGAAAAAACGAATACTCGGTATCCTGCTAACACTTTGTATGGTGCTATGCCTTGTGCCGACGGCAGTGCTGGCGGCGGATGAGGTCTCCGCGAAGGTCAACGGAATTGCCGTGCCCGCGGCGGGCGGAAGCATTACGGGCGAGGGCATTTCGGGCAGCGTTGTTTTTGACGCGTCCGCCAAAACGCTGACGCTCGAAAACGCTACCATCAGCGTGACGACCGAAGAAAAAGCCATAGAAATCCGCAGCGGCATTGACACGCTGATCCTTAAAGGAAAAAACGAGATCAAATGGGCAGACGAAAGTGATAAGAAGAAGGATCTTTATGCGATCTCCGCCTCAAGCAGTTCCTTTCTCATCAAGGGAAACAGCCGTGAGGACAGCCTGACGGTCACGCTTCCCGGAACGACGGGCGGGTATAAGTACGCTTATGCCATTTCAATGGGAAAATGTGAAATCCGTAACTGCTCGGTAGATATCACGGTGATCGGAGGCATGCAAAATTTCGGCGACAGCGTTGCGATCCGTGTGTCCGACTTAAAGGTAAAAAACGCGGCGCTGGATCTTATCGTCGGCAAAGACCGACAAGGAAATGTGCAGAAAGCGAAGCAGGGCGGGTGTGTTTATGCCACCGGTAGAATCTCGATCGAAAACTCGTATATTAATGCGGGAATCTATTCGTCTTTAGATGCTCACCTTGCCAATTTCTACGCAGTTTTGCAGGGCCAAGGCGGAACCACATGCACAGACAGTGTGATTTATGCAGAGGCGGATGTTTTGCAAGTGGGAAGAACAATATGCTTAGACGGCGTAGACACGACTTTTTCCGTTAAAAACAGCATATTCAAGGCAAAAAGTAATCAATACGCATTCTCCGGCTACAAGTATGCAAAACCGACTTTCGAAAGCAGTCTGGTGGAGCTTGAGTCCAAGGATATCGTGATGCGCGGTCCCACCTTCGGAACCATAAGCGGCTTTACGAAAATCACCGCCACCGACAAGAACGGCAAGGACACCACATATAAGCCCGGCGACGATCTCAGCACACTCAGCACCGATTCACGCAAGGTCGTGATCGAAAGTCAGATCCACTCTCACTGCGTCTGCGGCGGAGAAAATGCGGCGGAGGGGCATACGGTGCATTATCCGCTCATGTGGACACCTTGGGCAAAGACGGATTCTCTCCCGATCGCGGCAGGAAACTACTATCTGACGGGCAATGTGCTTCTGAAATCCAACTCCGATTATTCTATGCCCGACGGGGTGCAGATCTGCCTGAACGGATACACCATCCGCAGCGCGGGCGGAACGAACAAACCGACACTTTATGCAAACGGCGGCACGCTGACAGTCACCGACTGCAGCACACGGGGAGCCGTCAGGGATATCAAGATGTCGTCCGGTGAGCTGCTTATGTACGGCGGCAGATTTGTCTGGGAGCTTATCATCGGAGAAACCGGCGCCTTTACCGCGGCGGACAGAGTCGGTATCGGCGCCGAGGTGACGAATAAAGGCGTCATTTTCGGCGGAATATTTGACGGCGCTGTGATCAATGACGGCGGAACCATAGAAGGCGGAACCTTTAACGGCAGGGTCAATCTGAAAAGAGGCAATGTGATCGGCGGCATTTATTACGGAAGGGTGAAATACGGCGGAGCGGTTATCCATGACAGCGCATGCCGTTATCTGACCTTCGACACCGACGGCGGCAGCGCGATGGATGCGCAGAGAGTTTTGCGCGGACAGAAGGCAACGCTTCCGACCGAAAACCCCGTCAAAACAGGATATATTTTCAGCGGCTGGACAGGGTTTGATTATACGAAGCCGATGCTTGAGAATGCCAAGGCGACGGCGATATGGACGGTGTGCGACCATTCAGGCAACACCACGCAGCTCTCCTGCACGGATCCCGTTGCCTGCTCGGTCTGCAACGGCACAATCGCGGCTTTGGGGCACGATTTCTCCGCATCCGTATGGCATCATGACGGGGACACTCATTGGAAGAAATGCTCCCGCTGTGATGCAAGGAACGAGGAGAACCCTCATGTTTGGAACAGCGGCAATATGACCGTACCGTCTACCTGCCTGACGGAGGGCAACAGAGTATTTACCTGTGACGAATGCGGCGCGACAAAAAACGAGCCGATCCAGGCGAGCGGTCACAGTTGGGATCAGGCGTGGCAGCACAATGCGACGCATCATTGGCATGAGTGCCTCAACGCCGATTGTGATGTGAAGAATAACGATTCCGCAAAGGACGGATACGGTGCGCACACCGGCGGTACGGCTGCCTGCACCGCCGAGGCAATATGCGAGTACTGCCATCAGTCCTACGGAGAAAAGGATCCGTCCAACCATGTGGGCGGTACGCAGGAGTGGACGACAAGGACCGCCTACGTTCACGAGCAAAAATGGAGCTGTTGCGGCGCTGTGATCGTGGCGAGCGAAGCCCATGAATGGTCGAACGGTGTATGCAGCGAGTGCGGATATGCCTGCCTGCACGACGATACGGATAAAAACCATATCTGCGATATTTGCAGCAAAGTGATCTCCAACCACGAGGATGCGGACAAAGATCATATTTGCGACTACTGCGAGAAGATACTCTCCAATCACGAAGACGCGGATAAAGATCACATCTGCGATATTTGCAAAAAGATCATCTCCAACCATGAGGACGCAGACAAAGATCACGTCTGCGACTACTGCGGAAAGACGATCTCCAACCATGAGGACTCAGATAAAGATCATATCTGCGACTACTGCAGAAAGACGATCTCCAACCACGAGGACGCAGACAAAGATCATGTTTGTGATTACTGCGAAAAGATAATTTCCAATCACGCAGACACGGACAATAACCATGTCTGCAACTATTGCGGAAAGACGATCTCCAACCATGAGGACGCAGGCAAAAACCACGTTTGCGACTACTGCGGAAAGATCATCTCCAACCATGAGGATGCGGATAAGGATCACGTCTGCGATTACTGTGGAAAGGTGATCACAAACCACATCGGAGGTAATAAAACCTGCAGGGACAAGGCGGTATGCGAGGTCTGCGGCAAGGCTTACGGAGAGCTTGACCCGAAGAACCACACCGACTTAAAGCACTTTCCGGCCAAGGCGGCGACCGAGGATGCCGAGGGCAATATCGAGTATTGGTACTGCAGCGGCTGCGGAAAGTATTACAGTGACAAAGACGGCACCAAGGAAATCGCCAAGACCGACACCGTAACGGCTAAGCTGCCAAAGTCTCCCCCGACCGGCGACAACAGTAGCCTCATGCTGTGGTTTGCGCTGCTGCTTGTCAGCGGCGGAGCTGTTATCGGCACAGCTGTTACCGAAAAGAAGAAAAAGCAGAAATAAAACACGAATGCAGACACACACGGAGCAGGGCGGCGGTTTGCGCCGCCATTGTCCTTAAAAACCGAAAATTTACATGTAAAAACCGCGAAACAGTGCTTCCCCTTGACATTATTCCGGGTTGAGAATATAATATAGTCAGAGAGGAGAGGCAGAGCCGGTAAATATATCGGAACCCACTCGGCGGAAAAGGAGTCAAACTGAAACAGAAAAGCTTTCATACACAGACCCGTAGGCAAAGGAGTTTCGACAAAGCCCACGAGCAAACAAATGAGAACGAGGCATCGGCTTTGCGTAGCAGGGTCGGTGCCTTACGGCATTTTATAGAAATGCGCAGGTCGGAGCGTCTCACCGATCTTTGCCGCCTGGTCAATGAGGGGGCAATCGGTTATGACGATCTTGACGGATTCAGTGAAGAATTGCGTGAAGATGTGATTCGGATCACATCATACAATGCACATGAATCGGAATAATTCGGAGGAAATTGTGATGAAAACAAAACGATGGATGTCTGTTATTTTATGCCTGTCTGTTCTTGCAATGGGAGTGATGAATCTTTCCGGCTGTGGTGCAAAGGTACAGGCAGCAAATCTTATGGAAGGCATCGCGGCAAAGCTGGTTTCCGGCAAGGCTGCGGATGATGCTTTCAAAAACAGCAGTACGGACTTTGCGATCAAGCTCTTTCAACAAACGCGAGACGACAACAAAAACAGCCTTATATCTCCGCTGTCGGTCATGCTGGCGCTCTCCATGACGGCAAACGGAGCGAAGGGCGAGACTCTTGCGCAAATGGAAGCTCTGCTCGGCGGAGATATTCCCATGGAAACGCTGAACGAATATCTGTATTCCTATATAAAGGCACTGCCCTCCGAAAAAACGGCAAAGCTGAATATAACAAATTCTATTTGGTTCAAGGATAACGGATTTACGGCGGAAAAGGCTTTTTTGCAGAAAAACGCGGATTACTACGGCGCTGAGGCATATAAATCGGCGTTTGACAGAAAAACGCTGCGGGATATCAACAACCGGGTAAAGAAGAATACCGACGGCATGATAGAGAAAATCATCGATGATTTTGACCCGAGCGCCGTAATGTATCTGATCAACACCGTTCTGTTCGACGCTGAGTGGGAGAATATTTATAAAAAGGACGAGGTCAGGGACGGCACATTCACTGCTCTTGACGGCACAAAGAAAACTGTTCCGATGATGTATTCGGAGGAGCACAGCTATCTTGACGACGGCAAGGCAACCGGGTTTATCAAGCCGTATAAGAACGGTTACAGCTTTGTGGCGCTGCTCCCGAACGAGGGTGTTTCTCTCGGTGACTATGCAGCTTCCATGACAGGGAAATCCTATATTGACACGATAAAAAACGCCAAGGATGTTCCCGTGGAAACGATAATACCGAAATTTTCATATGATTATGACATTGAAATGAGCGGCGCGCTGAAGGCGCTCGGTATGTCCTTGCCATTTGATGCGGAAAAAGCGGATTTTTCGGCGCTCGGATCTTCCGGCAACGGCAATATATTCATCAGCCGTGTGCTCCACAAGGCATATATCGCTGTGGACGAGAAAGGCACAAAAGCCGGTGCGGCGACCGCTGTAGAAATTAAGGAAACCGCTGTTGCAGTGGATATATACAGCGTGACGCTTGACCGTCCGTTTATCTATGCCGTTACAGACAACGCAACCGGGCTGCCGGTATTTATCGGCACAGTCACAGATATCGGAAAGTAATGTACAGTTAACGGCTTGTTGAAAGCAGGGGAGGGCGATAGAGGTGAAACGGAAGGCAATTACAGCGGTTTTTACGGTTCTGTTGCTCAGTGCCGTATTTATTCAGCCGACTCATGCCAACTCCGCTCAGCGTCACTGGAGCGGAACAGACAGCTCCGGCGCACTTGTAAAAGACAAGAACTGTCCGCTTGAGGTGGATAAAGAGCTTCTGACCTTTGATGTGCAGGAGTTCCCGAAGAATTACTACAACAGTTCCGAAGAATTCCTCGCCTATACAGGTAAGGTCACGGCTGAGTACACCTTCCGCAACCCCGCCGACTATGCGGTGACCGCAACGCTTGTCTTTCCGTTCGGCAATCTGCCTCATTACGGGGAATATATCTACGATTCCCCGACCGATAAGTATATCGTCGTTTCGGATACCGAAAAGTACGGTGTTAAGGTCAACGGCGAGCCGATTGATGTCGCCGTACGTCATACACTCAAGGCTCGTGGCACACCGTTCTCTTTAGACGAGGATATGCCGAAGCTGACAGATGGGTATATCACGGACAGCTTTTTCCGTCCCGATCTCCCTGTATGGGTACGGCAATATTCCGTTGAAGGCGTCAATCCCGAAAACCAAGCCGCAACCGCCGCCATTGTTCTGCGAGAGGAGCCGACTAAAACACGGGTACTGTGGGGGGGAAAAGAGCGGCATGGCTACGCTGAAAGACGGCTTCCGAATATCCGGCTGGATAAAAACCGGCGACACAATTACCGTATATATTTTCGGTGAGCGTCCGAAGGACGGTATCGCATGGTCACTTTATGAAAACGGCGCGTGTAAAAAGAAAATTGACGGCAATATTACATTGAAATATTCCGAACAGATGACCTTCCGGGATTTTGTTTTCAGGGAATACGACAACAGCTCCGGCATATCGGAGAGTGATTGGTATAATGCGCAGGTCGCGTTTTTGAACAACGGTTCAAAGAACTGGATGTACGGCGGAATTTACACCGAAAGATCAGCCTTTTCACTGATGCGGTGGTACGAGTATACACTGACGCTGGAACCGGGACAGATTTTGACAAACACGGTAACAGCCCCGCTGTATCCGGCAATTAACGCAGGCTACACACCGAGTATTTATACCTACACCTATCTGCTCTCTCCCGCAAAGACATGGGCGCAGTTCGGAGAGCTGAAAATCGTGGTAAACACACCGTATTACATGATCGAAAACAGTCAGGGCGGCTTTTCCGAGACGGAAAAGGGCTATGAGCTGACCCTGCCCGGTTTGCCGGAGAAAGAGCTGACCTTCACATTGTCGAAATCAGAGCATCCCCTGCCTCCAAAGCTGTCGATCCCATTCAAACCGGTCTTTCTGCTTGCAGGTTTTGTAGGCTTTGTGCTGATCGGCGGAGGTGTGATTGCCGTTGTGCTGATTATTAAAAGGAAAAAGAGCTATGGGAAAGAGCAGTCTTGAAAAAAGAGAAGCAAGTCCAATTTGCGGCAGAACCCTGCTTTGCGGGTGTCCGGCGCATTTTCTTCTGACAGCATCTGCCGGAATACTCGGCGGGCTTTTGGTTGCCTTCATCGTTGAATTTCCGTCTGACGGACTGTGGGCGGCGGCATATTGGAGCACATCCGTTTACGGCTTCTGGATATTCACGACCTCGCTTCTTGTGCTGTGGAGTGAGAAGAGACATGTCGCCTGTATCGGTTCGGGACTGTATATCTTTTTTATGATTCTTGTGACGACGGTATATATGTCACTCCGGCTCTTTTATCGTGGCAGTACACCGTATGAAACGTTATTTGACATGATACTGCACAGTATTTCCGGCTGGCTGTTGTAAAGCATTCCGCCAACGCTCCTGTGTGCGGGGCTTGCAGCCGCGTTATGGGGAGGACGAAAAGCCGGAACAATCGGCGCGGTTCTTCGGTGGATGCCGCTTGTCTTTCTCTGCCTCGAGACGGGCTGGCTGTTTTTTTATGTATTCGCGCAAAACACAAGGCTGTTCCCGGCATTGACCGATCTTTTATGCACCGCAGGATATTTTGTTCTGATTCTGCTTCCGATATTAATGAAAAGAGGTGACCAAAAATGTTAAAGCGAAAAGTTTCTGCCATATGGATCTTAATTCTCGCCGTGATAACCGCTGCCGCCTGCATTTTTGCGACGGTGATATATATCCGATACGGCAGACAGGCACCGAACAAGGCTCGTGAGCTCGGGCAGTTTCGCTTTCTGAAAGCCGAAAGCGACTCTGCGGGAGTAAGTTTCGAAGTTATCAACGTTCGCGAGGTCGGCACGGGCATTGTTCTGGAATTGCGATGGGTGAACCGCTCCGGAAAGCCGATTCAATACGGTGCGTCGTATGAACTGTTCCGACGGAAAGACGGCAAATGGGTAAGGATAGAAGCGGAGCCTGAGCTTATATTTCCATCTATAGCCTATAGCATAAACAGTGGTTTCACTGCCGATCATTCTTATTGGATTCCGGCTCAGTATAAGCCGAGTCCTAACGAGAGATACCGATTTCAGGCAATATTTCAATTTCAGCGCGGTTCTGAGCTTTCCGGAGAGATGATAAACAGCCTTGAGTTTGAAATAAAAGGGGAGGTTGTCTCCAAAACCGACGTTCCGTCCCTTCGGATCAAGATCAAAGCGGACGCAGAAATCGAAAACAACGATTTTCTCGCCGCGCTTTGCGGCTGCGACCGGATGATGCCGATATCGGACGGAAGCGGGCAAATGATAAATACAAATGCCTGCGGTCCCGGAATCGGGGCAGAAATCAATCTGCCCGAAGCAATCATTTCCGTGCTGGCAGAAGCTTCGTTGCAATTTGACACACCGCTCGATACCGTGACGGTAAAATGTTCTAAAAAGGGCAGCAGCGTTGAGGATATCTGCAATATCGACCGTTCGGACGGAGATTAGTCTTTCAGCCTGAAAAACGGAGAACATGTCTACCGTATCACCGCTGAATGGCAGAACGGCAACCGTGCGGAATACGATTTTGCCGGACGGGGTTTACCGACCGATTGACAAAACTTCAATTTTGTTCGTATAAAATTTGAATATGACACCGGTGCGACTGTATCGATGCCAAAGCCGTAAAGAAAGTGACAGAAAAACAACAGGCGCACAGACCCGGTACAAAAGGGAGCTGTGCGCCTGCTTTAATATTTATCATACCGACTACCCGTCTAATGTGATGAAAGGAATAACCGATATGACCTATACGAAAAAAACAACGGAAAATCTGCGGCGGCTTGCTGCACTGTCTGATGAGAGAAACGGCATTACGCCGGATATGTATACCGAACACGCCGTGTTTAGGGGGCTCAGAGATATGAGCGGCAACGGTGTTGTGACCGGTCTTACCGAAATATCCACCATAAAAGCAAAGGAAAAAGCACCGGACGGAACGGTTCATACCTGTCCGGGTAAGCTTTACTATCGCGGGTATAACATCTGCAATTTGGTGGGGGGATTTTCCTCGGAAAACCGTTTCGGCTTTGAGGAAATCGTCTATCTGCTGCTGTTTTCCTCATTACCGGACAAAAAGGAACTGCAGCGGTTTGAAAAAATGCTGACCGAATTTCGCAGTCTGCCTAAATCCTTTGTAAGGGATATGATTATGAAAGCGCCGGGGCGGGATGTGATGAACATTCTTTCCCGCTGCGTGCTGGCGCTCTATACCTATGATGATGACCCGGACAATATTTCCACCGAAAATGTCCTGCGGCAGTGTCTGCATCTGATAGCGGCATTCCCGATGCTGGCGGTATACAGCTATCAGTCCTATCAGCATTTTCACTGCGGACAGAGTCTGGTAATTCACCGACCGGAAAAAGGGCTTTCCACGGCGGAAAATACTCTGCGGATGCTACGCATCACCGGCGAATATACACCGCTTGAAGCAAAGCTGCTCGACCTTGCTCTGGTGCTGCACGCCGAGCACGGCGGCGGCAACAATTCCACCTTCACCACGCATGTCGTGACCTCCTCCGGCACCGATACCTATTCCGCCATTGCGGCGGCGCTCGGTTCACTGAAGGGACCGCGTCACGGCGGCGCCAACATAAAGGTTGTGCGGATGTTTGAGGATATGAAAAAGAGCATCAATACTAAGGACAAGAACGCCGTTGCAGGCTATCTGACGGCGCTTTTAAACAGGGAGACCTTTGACCGCGCGGGACTTATTTACGGTATCGGACATGCCGTTTACTCCGAGTCCGACCCGAGAGCCGGGCTTCTGATGGACTGTGCTGCGTCCCTTGCTACAGAAAAGGGATATGAAGAGAAATATGCCCTTTATTCGCTGGTGGCGAGGCTTGCTCCGGAGATCATTGCAAAGAAGCGGAAGATGTACAAGGGAGTCAGTGCGAATGTGGATTTCTATTCGGGACTTATATATCGGATGCTGGATCTACCATGCGAACTGTATACGCCGATCTTTGCAATGGCGCGCATTGCCGGCTGGAGCGCCCACCGTCTGGAGGAACTGCAGAATGCCGGAAAGATCATTCGCCCGGCATATATCGGAGTGAAGCCTACTCGGGAATATGTGCCGATTGAAAATAGGTGATAAAATCAAAAAATTACGCCCTCGGAAACCGGACATTACGGAATCCGAAGGCGTTTCTCTTGTTTTGGCTTAATCGGCTTTTTCAGCCGTTTTGATTCTGCGGTACATATCCTGCATCTGTCGATCGATTTCCGCTATCTTTCCGGCGCAGTCGAACATTTCTTCGTTAATACCCTCGGGCAGCTTGGTTTTGTCCACCTTATATCGGATGTCGTGCTCAAGGCTTGCCCAGAAATCCATGGCAATCGTGCGAAGCTGGATCTCCGCTACCACATACTCTGTTCGGTTCGAAAGATATACGGGAACACGGATGTCGAGATGCA
>ERZ772882.2485-NODE-2485-length-16524-cov-2.898597_pt1 | contig 16524 bp, 11 predicted proteins | sample MGYA00580576_ERZ772882 | MGnify/ENA primary metagenome ERZ772882 (study PRJEB29015, sample SAMEA2737658) | human gut metagenome | biome: human gut; feature: human-associated habitat; material: faeces | place: China | collected 2012 ... | reverse complement strand
TCCTGAACCCGGAGCGCGTCTCGATGCCGGACTTTGACATCGATTTCTGTTACGAGCGCCGTCAGGAGGTCATCGACTATGTGATCCGCAAGTACGGCGCCGACCATGTGGCGCAGATCGTGACCTTCGGTACGATGGCGGCGCGCGCTGCCATCCGCGACGTAGGCCGCGTTTTGGACATGCCCTACGGCACGGTGGACGGTATTGCCAAGCTGGTGCCGATGGAGCCGAAAATGACGTTGACCAAGGCGCTTTCCATCTCCAGGGAGCTGAAGGCGCGCTACGATGCGGACCCGCAGGTGAAAGAGCTCATCGATATGTCCCTCAAGCTTGAAGGCATGCCGCGCCATGCGTCCACGCATGCGGCGGGCGTAGTCATCACCCGTGAGGCAGCGGATGAATACGTACCTCTCGCAACCAACGACGGCAACCCTGTCACTCAATTTACGATGACCACAATTGAGGAGCTGGGCCTGCTGAAAATGGACTTTCTTGGCCTGCGTACGCTTACTGTCATTGACGATGCGGAGAAAATGATCCGAAAGCGCGAGCCGGGCTTTTCCATGGACGCGGTTCCTTATGATGACCAGCGCGTTTATGCCATGCTCAACGCGGGCGAGACAGAGGGCGTGTTTCAGATGGAATCCGGCGGCATGACGCAGGCGGTGATGGGCCTGCAGTCCAAAAGCCTGGAGGACATCATCGCCATTATCTCACTGTACCGTCCGGGTCCGATGGAGTCTATTCCAACGTATATTGCGAACCGGCACAATCCGGGCAATGTAAAATATAAAACGCCGCAGCTGGAGCATATTCTGGACGTTACCAACGGATGCATCGTTTATCAGGAGCAGGTGATGCAGATCTGCCGTGAACTGGCGGGCTTTTCTTACGGGCAGGCCGACCTTGTGCGCCGCGCCATGAGCAAAAAAAAGCACGATGTCATGGAAAAGGAGCGCCAGCATTTCGTGCACGGCAACACCGAGCCGGGGCACGAATGCGCCGGTTGTGTGGCAAACGGGATCTCCGAAACAGTGGCCAATGCCATTTTTGACGATATGTCCAGCTTTGCATCCTATGCTTTCAATAAAGCGCATGCGGCGGCCTATGCGGTGGTGGCATACCAAACCGCTTATCTGAAAAGGCATTATCCACGTGAATTCATGGCGGCCCTGCTGACGAGCGTGCTGGACAACACGGGAAAGGTGATCGAGTATACCGCTGAATGCCAGCGTATGGGCATCCGCGTGCTGCCGCCGGACATCAACGCCAGCGATGCGGGCTTTACGGTGGAGGGAAAGGATATCCGTTTCGGCCTGCTGGCGCTGAAAAATGTGGGGAGGAACCTGATCGCTACCGTTGTGCGTGAGCGCAGCGGCACGCCGTACCGCAGCCTGTATGATTTCTGCAAGCGTCTGCATGGCACCGAGATCAACCGCCGCGCGGTGGAAAGTATGATCAAAAGCGGGGCGTTCGACAATCTGGAGGCCAAGCGGCGTTCCATGATGGACGGCGTGGAGGGCATCCTCAAAAGTGTGGAGAGTGAAGCGAGGCGGAATCTGGACGGGCAGATCGATCTGTTCGGCGCTCTGGACGGTGAACAGGAGTCTGGACGGAACGTCTATAAATTGCCGGACGGCGGGGAAGAATATCCTTATGACATCCTGCTCCAGATGGAGAAAGAAGTGAGCGGCCTGTACTTGTCCGGGCATCCCCTGGACCATTACCGTCCGGTGATCGAAAAGGTGTCCACATGCCGCATCAGCGAGCTTGTGGGAGAGAATGCGCATGCCTATGATGAGCAGAATGTGACGCTTGTCTGCACGGTGGTGCGCACCAAGACGATCAATACCAAAGCGGGCGGCATGATGGCGTTCATCACGGTGGAGGACCTGAGCGGCTCCATGGAAGTGCTTGCGTTTCCGAAGGTCCTTCTGGCTGCTTCTGAAGCTGTGCATGACAACGCCGTAGTGGTGATCAAAGGGCGCGTATCATATAAAGAAGATGAACCCAGCAAGCTGATTGCGGATTCCATTGTGGACGTAGAGCGCTATGAGCCCGATAAGATAAAAACTGACATCAAAAGTACAAAAAACGGACTATGGCTGAAACTTTCGTCCATGCGCAGTGAGAGCTTTGAGGAGACGAAGAACCTGCTCCAGATATTCGAGGGCAATTTCCCTGTTTATATGTACTTCGAGGATACAAAACAGCGCATGCTTGCGCCTAAAAGCCTTTGGTGCACACAGAGCGATCTGTTGGTCTCCGAGTTGGAGCGGGTACTGGGAGCCGGTAATGTAAAAGTAAAATAAGGTGATTTTTTTAACGAAGCGGCTTGAATTTGATGCAACATCTGTTTATAATGGGTAACTAGAGTGTTTGAATATTTGAAGGAGGTTTTTCCATGGCAACCGAAATCAAAACCATCGGCGTGCTGACCAGCGGCGGCGACGCCCCGGGCATGAACGCCGCCATCCGCGCCGTCGTGCGTACGGCGATTATGCGCGGATATAGTGTAAAGGGCATTCGTCACGGCTACAATGGTCTGTTGACGGGAGATATCATTGATATGAACCTGCGCAGCGTTTCCGAGATCATCCATCGCGGCGGCACCATTTTGTATACGGCCCGCTGCCTGGAGTTTAAAACGCTGGAGGGGCAGCAAAGAGCCGCGCAGGCCTGCCGTGACAACGGCATTGACGCGCTTGTGGTCATCGGGGGCGACGGCTCATTCCGCGGCTGCAAAGATATGGCGGCGCAGGGAATCCCCTGTGTGGGGCTTCCGGGCACCATCGACAACGATATCGCCTGCAGCGATTACACCATCGGCTATGATACGGCCATGAATACCGCTGTGGAAATGATCGACAAGCTGCGCGACACCACACAGAGCCACGACCGCTGCAGTGTTGTGGAGGTCATGGGGCGCAATGCCGGGTACATCGCGCTGAACACGGGCATCGCGGTGGGGGCGCTTGTAACGTTGATCCCTGAGGTTCCGTACGACCTGGAGCGCGACGTCATCGCCAAGATGAAGGCCACGCAGAAAACCGGCAAGCAGCATTTCATCATCATCATCGCCGAGGGCGTCGGCCATGCGCAGGACCTGGCAAACGAAATCCAGTCCCGCACGGGCATCGACTCCCGCGCTACCGTGTTGGGCCATGTGCAGCGCGGCGGTTCGCCCACACTGCGTGACCGTGTCACGGCTAGCCGTATGGGCTACCATGCCGTGGAGCTTCTGCGCAAGGGAATCTATAACCGCGTGGTCGCAACAAAGGCCGAGTCTATCGTTGACTACGATATTTCTGTGGCTCTTTCCATGTACAAGACCATTGATACAACGTTGCTGGACATCGGCTCCACGATTTCCATTTAATTTGTAAAAAACGGCAAGGGTGCTGCTTTTCGGGCGGCACCCTTGCTTTTTTGCATCAAAAACACGATTTGCCCCCGCCGTGAATATACTGTATTACTGCAACAGGGAAGGAGGGGGCTGAAATGCGGCGTTTTCGGAGGCCTGCTGTAACCGTGTCCAAAAGACGCGTCATACTGTTTCGGCTGTTTTTGGCGTTTTGCGCGGTATTTGCCGTGTTTTCCGTACTGGACAACCGTCTGCGTCCGGTGATCACCACAATGGCGCAGTACCAGTGCCGTGTGGTTTCCGTGCTGGCTATGAACGAGGCGGTGATGGAAGAATTGAATGAGGTGCAGGATATTGAACAGGCACTGGTGGAAGTGGACAAAGCGCCGGATGGCACGGTATCTGCCATCGAAATCAATTCCGTAGAAGTAAACCGCCTGAAAACGCGGCTGACAGACGCCGTGGCCAACCGGCTCCTCTCCGTCCCAAAACAGGATGTGCGCATCCCGCTGGGCACGCTTCTGGGCTGGCAGATCATGGCGGGGCGAGGGCCGGACATCCCGCTGCAGGTGGTGCCGGCATCCTTTGTGCAGAGCACGATCGTGGACACACTGGAGACGGCGGGCATCAACCAGACACAGCACCGCATCTTCATCCGTTTCACAGTGGAAATGAGTGCCATCCTGCCCGGGTATTCCACAAGCGTAACGGTGGAAAATGAAGTGTGCATCGCCCAGACGCTGATCGTAGGCAAAGTGCCGCAATTTTACGCATCCGGTTCGTAAATTTTATCCGTGCGCGCTGTATGCAATGGCGCTGTTTTATGCTATACTATTAACTGTATTTCTATGCGACTGAGGTGGTATCTTGGAGATTGCAGAGGCGCGGGAGCGCTATGCGGCCCTGAAAGAAAAAATCGATTATCACAACCATCTGTATTATGACCTGGATGCGCCGGAGCTGGATGATTATGCGTACGATGCGCTGACACGCGAGTTGAAAGCGCTGGAGGCGGAACATCCGGAATTCGTGAACGAAAACTCCCCCACGCAGCATGTTGGCGGCGTTGCCTCCGGCCGCTTTGAAAAAGTGACGCACATTGTAAAAATGGAGAGCCTGCAGGATGTTTTTTCACTGGATGAAGTCCGGGAATTCGACGCGCGAATGCGGGAAGCCGGTCTGGCGCCGCAGTATGTGGTGGAGGCAAAGATAGACGGCCTCTCCATCAGCCTGGAATACCGGAATGGTGTTTTTGTTCGGGGCTCCACCCGGGGCGACGGCATTGTGGGGGAAGACGTAACGCAGAATCTCGCGACGATAAAGGATATCCCGAAGCGCTTGCCAGACGGAGCGCCGGACTTTCTGGAAGTGCGGGGAGAAGTATATATGCCCCGCGATGCTTTTTTGAAGCTGGTGGAGGAGCAGGAGCTCAGCGATAAGCAGCCATTTAAAAACCCGCGCAACGCGGCGGCGGGTTCGCTGCGTCAAAAGGACAGCGCCGTCACTGCCGGCCGTGGGTTGTCCGTATTTGTGTTCAATCTGCAGCGTATCGAGGGAATGACGCTGCACAGCCACAAGGAAAGCCTGGACTACCTGGCCTCGCTGGGGTTTCCGGTATCTCCGCGGCATGCGCGCTTCTGTAATATCGATGACGTGCTCCGGGAAATCGAAGCCATCGGCGCGCTGCGCGGTACGCTGCCGTATGACATTGACGGTGCAGTGGTGAAGGTGGACGATTTTGCCCAGCGCGATGCGTTGGGAAGCACGAATAAGTTCCCGCGCTGGGCCGTTGCCTTCAAATATCCGCCCGAAGAGAAAGAATCAAAGCTGCTGAATATCGAGGTTTCTGTCGGGCGCACAGGCGTGCTGACGCCGACGGCTGTGTTTGAACCGGTGCTGCTGGCGGGAACGACCGTTTCCCGGGCTATCCTGCACAACGAGGATTTCATCCGGCAGCTTGGCGTCGGCATCGGGGATGTGATCCGCGTGCGCAAGGCGGGGGATATCATTCCGGAAGTGGTGGCTGTAGTACAGCATGCTCCGGATGCGCAGATGTTCGAGATGCCGCAGGCGTGCCCCTCGTGCGGTGCGCCGGTGTCGCACATGGAAGATGAGGCGGCCCTGCGCTGTACAAACCCCGAATGTCCGGCCCAGACGCTGCGCAACATCATCCATTTTGCCTCCCGGGCTGCAATGGACATCGACGGCTTCGGCCCGGCAGTAGCCAAGCAGCTTGTGGAACGCGGTCTTGTGCATACCGCCGCAGATATTTACGACCTTACAGCGGAACAGCTTATCACACTGGATAAGTTCAAGGAAAAATCCGTTTCAAATCTTCTGGCGGCTATCGCCGCTTCGCGGCGGAATGGGCTGGACAAGCTTCTGTTTGCTCTGGGCATCCGCAATATCGGCAGTAAGGGCGCCGCACTGCTGGCGGAGCATTTCGTTACGATGGAGGCGGTGCAGGCCGCGACGGAGGAAGAAATCAACGCGATCGACGGCTTCGGAGGGGGGATGACCGAGAGCGTGCTGGACTTTTTTGCCAAAGATGGTACGCAGGATCTGGTGCGCCGTCTGCGGGAGGCTGGCGTCAATATGCGCTACAACGGGCCGAAAAAGACAGACCGTCTGGCGGGCAAAACGCTGGTGGTTACCGGCACGCTGCCCACGCTTTCCCGCACGCAGGCGGAAGCGCTCATCACACAGAACGGCGGCAAGGCGTCGTCGTCCGTCTCTAAGAAAACAAGCTATGTGCTCGCGGGCGAGGCGGCGGGCTCCAAGCTGACAAAAGCGCAGTCGCTGGGCGTCCCTGTTATCAGCGAGGAAGAATTTCTTGCGATGCTCCAAGCGCAGCGCGATACGATTGAAAGCTGACACCTTAAGCGCCGCGCTGTGCGGGGCGCCCGAACAATTCTGATAAAAGTGAGGAATGGAATATGGAAATCGATGTACGGCACATCGCGAAGCTTGCGATGCTGAAGATCCCGGAGGAACAGGTGGAAGCGTTTGAAAAAGAGCTTTCCGGTATCGTTGCGATGGTGGAGAATCTGCCGGAGATCCCCAGTGCGGCCACGCTGCTGGAGCCGGGCAATGTCATGGAGCTGCGCGAGGATGCCGTTGTGCCCTCGTATCCGCGGGATGAAATGCTGCAAAACGTGCCCCAGGCCGTTGCGGGCTGCATCGTCGTGCCGAAGACCGTAGAGTGAGGAGGGCATACAATGGAACTGTATAAAAAATCAGCGGCAGAGCTTTCCGCCCTGCTGCGCAGCAAAGAAGTGACCGCGTGCGAGATCCTGGACGACACGCTCGCGCGCATAGACGCGGTAGAGCCGAAGGTTGACGCGTTTTTGTCCGTAACGGCGGATACCGCGCGTGCGAAGGCAAAGGAAGTGGATGAAAAAATCGCCAGAGGGGAGACGCTGGGCGTGCTGGCCGGCATTCCTGTGGGGATAAAGGACAATATCTGTACCAAGGGCCTGAAAACGACCTGTGCCTCCCGGATGCTGGAGAATTTTGTGCCGCCGTATAATGCGACGGTAGTGGAGAAGCTGGCGGCCGCAGACGCGGTAATCCCCGGCAAGCTGAACATGGACGAATTTGCCATGGGCGGTTCGTGCGAAAATTCTTATTTCAAGCCCACGAAAAACCCTTGGGATACCACTCGTGTGCCGGGCGGCTCATCCGGCGGAAGCGCGGCCAGTGTGGCTGCGTGCGAGGTGCCGCTTTCCCTCGGCTCCGATACCGGCGGTTCCATCCGCTGCCCAGCCGGTTTGTGCGGTATCGTGGGCCTCAAGCCTACATACGGCGCGGTATCGCGCTTCGGCCTCGTAGCGTTTGCTTCTTCGCTGGACCAGATCGGGCCGTTCGGCCGTACAGTGGACGATGTGGCGCTGCTGTTCAGCGCCATCTGCGGCAGAGACGCGGCGCATGATGCGACCAGCAAGGAATATGCTTTCCCGGGCATAACGACGGGCGTTAAGGGCTTGCGCGTCGGTGTGCCGAAAGAGTACTTCGGAAAGGGCGTCAGCGCGGAGAATAAGGCCGCTGTATGGAAGGCAGTGGATGACCTGAAAGCGCTGGGCGCTGAAATCGTCGAAATTTCTTTGCCTTCCACGGATTATGCTCTTTCGGCCTATTATATCATTTCCTCCGCTGAAGCGTCTTCGAATCTGGCGCGTTATGACGGCGTAAAATACGGCTATTCAGGCAATCGCGAGGGCAATTTGAACGATCTTTATCTTTCTACGCGCAGCGAAGGTTTTGGCGCGGAGGTAAAACGCCGCATCATGCTGGGCACCTATGTGCTTTCCAGCGGTTATTATGACGCGTACTACAAACGCGCGAAGATGCTGCAGCGGATGATCGCGCAGGAGTTTGAAGATGCATTCCGGAAATGCGACGTCATTGCCACGCCTACTACGCCTACCACGGCGTTCCGCCTGGGTGAAAAGACGAGCGACCCGCTGGAGATGTATGCCTCGGATATCTGCACTGTTACCGTGAATATCGCGGGCCTGCCGGGCATCAGCGTACCCTGCGGGTTCGGCGCGGGCAGCCTGCCCATCGGCCTGCAGCTCATCGGGCCGAAGTTCAGCGAGGCAAAATTGCTGGGCGTTGCGAAAACTTACGAGACTGCCAGGGGCGGCTTTGCGGTAAAGGAGCTGTGACGAGATGATAAACAGGGATTATGAAGTAGTGATCGGCCTTGAGGTGCATGCCGAGCTGTGCACCGAGACCAAGATTTTCTGCGGCTGCAAAAATGCTTTCGGCGCAGAGGTGAACACATTGTGCTGTCCGGTGTGCATGGGGATGCCCGGCACGCTGCCGGTGCTGAACAAGCAGGTGGTGGATTACGCCATAAAAATGGGCCATGCGCTGAACTGCTCTATCAACCGTGTGAGTAAAAATGACCGCAAGAACTATTTTTATCCGGACCTTCCCAAGGCATATCAGATCAGCCAGTTTGACGTTCCGTTGTGCGAAAACGGTTATTTGGACATCCTTGTGAATGGCGACGTACGGCGCATCGGTATCACGCGCATCCACATCGAAGAGGATGCGGGCAAGCTCATTCACGATGATTCCTTTGACGGAACGTTGGCGGATTACAACCGCTGCGGCGTGCCGCTCATTGAGATGGTTTCCGAGCCGGACCTGCGAAGTGCGGAGGAAGCAAAGGCGTACATGGAAGCCATTACAAACATCCTGCTTTATCTCGGCATCTCAGACGCCAAGATGCAGGAGGGCAGTGTGCGCGCAGACGTGAACGTCTCTGTGCGTCCCCGCGGACAGAAGGAATTCGGCACTCGAACCGAGATGAAAAACGTCAACAGCTTCGGCGCGGTGTACCGCGCCATCCAGTATGAGGCGCAGCGGCAGATCGAGGTCATCAGCAAGGGTGGCGTTATCGAACAGGAGACCCGCCGCTGGGATGATGCCAAGGGCAAAAGCTATGTGATGCGCTCGAAAGAGGATGCGCAGGACTACCGCTATTTCCCAGACCCCGATCTGCTCACGTTTGAAGTGAGTGAAGCGCACGTTCAGGAATTGAAGGATTCCATCCCTGAACTGCCAGTGGCTAAGGCGCTGCGCTATGTGAAAGAGTATGGCCTGCTGCCGGTGGATGCGGAACTTTTGGCCTCCAACCGTGCACGTTCGGAGTTTTTTGATGCCTGTGTGGCGCTTGGCAATTGTGATAAGAAGCTCATTTGCAACTGGATGATCGGAGATATTGCAAAGATTTTGAACGAGCGCCGCATTGAGATCACGGATACAGCCCTGACAAAAGAAAATCTGACGGAGATGATCGCTCTGATCGAAAAAGGCACCATCTCCAACACAGCTGCAAAAACAGTGCTTGACGTGATTATTGAGACGGATGTTCCTCCGGCCAAGGTCGTGGAAGAAAAGGGGCTTGCTCAAATCAGCGATTCGGGAGCGCTGGGTAAGATCGTAGACGATGTTCTGGCGAACAACCCCAAGGCTGTGGCGGATTATAAGGGCGGCAAGACCAATGTTGCGGGCTTCCTTGTGGGCCAGTGTATGAAGGCCAGCAGAGGGCAGGGGAATCCCGGCGTTCTGCGCGAAATGCTGCTTTCGGCCATTGAAAATCTGTGATTTTCAGAATTAAGAACAGTAAAAAACGCCCTGCACGGATAAACCCGCGCAGGGCGTTTTTGGTTAGGCGCTATTTCCTCAGGGCGTGGCAATTTTCGCCGCCAGCGTCATGTCGTCCATAAAGCCTTGGAAGCTGAACAGCACAAGGATCTCATCGTAGCCGCCGCGTTCGATCAGACTGTCCACTTTTTCATTGAGATAGCGGAAGTCCACAATCCCGATAGAGGCGTAATCCTCGACGAGATAGGGAATGAAAGCATTGGCATAACTGTCTTTGATGATGAGGATACTGCCTGTGCCGTTGCCCTCCAGAACAGAATAACCGTTGTTGCCGCGCAGGAATGCCTTATATTTGTCCCGTGTTTCAAAATCGGCGGTGTTGTACAGCGGGCCGGTTTCGCCGCTTTCGCTGCCGTCTGCGTTGGCCGTGTAGACAGTCAGCTGGTTGGGCAGATCGTAATACGTGATGGTATCAGGCACCACGTCGTAGTTGCGGGCTTTGGAATAGCTTGTTCCGTAAAAGTTTTCGACCTTTTTTTCATCCGCGGCCGAGCGGTCAAACAGCGGAAGGCCTTTGCTGCCTGCAAACTGTTCATATGCAAGGTAAGCGCCTTCACTTGTCCAGTGATGATCGGTACGGTAGAAAATGTATTCATCACCATGGGCGCGCAGTGTTTTTCGCAGGTCATACACCGCCGCCTGGCCGGACAGCCGTTCGACGATGCTGTCGTGATAGATATCCTCATCCGCAACAGGTGCCTGCCAGGGCAGCTTTTCAGAAAGCACAAGGCTGGATGAGGGCGCAATCATAACGCTCACCTTGCCGGGATGGCGCTGCGCCATGCGCTCAACAGCGTCGAGATTTTTTTCAAAGCGCTCGCCGACGGCAAGAAATTTCGGGAAGAGATAATTGTCTTTGCCGAACCAGATGCCGTTGTTTTCCGTTTTGAGAAGCATTGCCTCCGCGCGGCTTTTCAGGTCGATCCATCCGTCACGGAAAATGAACTGGTCTTTGGTGTATTCAGTATATTTGGCCATCCAGGGATCGTCTTTGGAAAGAACCCCCGCAAGAGTGAGCTTGGGCGGCTGCATCAGCTTCCGGTTCTCCAACTCGGAAAATTCCCGCTTGGGCCAGAGTGCGTCCAGGATGGAAAAGCAGAACAAAAAGGCGAGAAAAAGCAGAACGATGGGGAACTTTTTCAGCTCCTGCCATAAATTGCGGATCATTCCGGGGCCTCCTCGATTTCATCTCGGTTTTGCTGTGCAAAACCGGCCAACGCCGCTCCCATAGGGTATTGGTCGCGGCGCCTCCTCGATTTCATCTCGGTTTTGCTGTGCAAAACCGGCCAACGCCGTTTCCATATGGTTATTGGCTGCGGCGCTTCCTCTTTTTTCAGTGACCGCTTGTCAGAAGCGGAAATATAAGAACGGACTGTTCGTGGCGTCCACCATATAGGCGATGGTCACAACAAAAATCAGCGCAAGAACCAGCCCGCGCATCAGCGTGTTCGTTTTGAATTTTTCATACAGCTTCTGCGGAAGAGGCGTAGCGCACAAAATGCCGACAATGAGCAGAGCGCCGTAGTTGCGCAGGAAGTACAGCGGTGAAACGCCGCCCGAGGGCACGAACAGCTTTTGAAGCAGCAGCCCGAGCGAAACGCCTTTGTCGCTGCCGACGAACAGCGCCCAGCCCACAATGACAAGCAGCATCGTGTAAATGTGCGGCCAGACCTTGCCCTTTTTCAGGTGCGGCAGCAGCCAGATTTTTTCAATCATCAGCAGCACACAGTAATAGAGGCCCCAGAAGATGAAGTTCCAGTTTGCTCCGTGCCAGAAGCCGGTAAGGAACCATACTACAAAAATGTTGAACAGCTGGCGAGTCAGACCCTTGCGGTTGCCGCCAAGGGGGATATATACATATTCCTTGAACCAGCTGGACAGTGTGATGTGCCAGCGCCGCCAAAATTCAGTGATACTGCGCGAAATGTAAGGCAGATTGAAGTTGTCCGGGAAATCAAAGCCCAGCATTTTGCCCATGCCGATGCCCATCATAGAATAGCCGGAAAAATCGAAGTAGATCTGCAGGGCATAGGAAATGATGCCAAGCCACACCAGAGGTGTAGACGCGTTGGACAATCCAACACCTGCTTCCCATACGCCGTTTACATCATGGCCGATCACGTCGTACCAAAGCGCGCTGATACCGTCGGCCAGCAACACTTTTTTGGCAAGCCCGAAGATGAACAGTGAGATGCCCTCGTCGATGCGGTCCATCGTGACACGGCCCTTTAAAATGTGGAGCCGTTCCGCTACATCGCTGTATTTCACGATTGGCCCGGCAATGAGCTGCGGGAACAGGCTGACGTAAAGCAGGAAGCGCGGATACGAGTGCTGAACGCCGACGCTTCCGCGATAGACATCCACGATATAGGATAAGATCTGGAACGTATAGAAGGAAATGCCGATGGGCAGCGCAATCTTCGGCACCGGCAGTGATAGTCCTGCCAGCGCGTTGAGGTTTTCCACCAGGAAGCCGGCGTACTTGAAAACCGCCAGACAGCCAAGGTCGAACACGATGGCGCAGACCAGCACGGCCTTTTTGTTCAGCCGCTCCATCAGCAGCCCGAACGCCCAGTTCGCCGCCGACACGCCCAGCATCAGCAGGACATAGACCGGCTCACCCCACGCATAGAATACGAGGCTGAGTACCAGCAGCACCGCGTTCTTTGCGCGGATGGACGGCATCAGAAAGTAAAACAGCACGCACAGCGGCAGGAACAGATACAAAAACGGCAGACTGGAAAACAGCATATCAGAACACTCCGAGGGTGGAAATTTGTTGGCTTTTCGATTTACATAAAACCACAATTACTTTATCAGACCCCTTTCCCTTTTGCAAGCCTTTTTTCTGCCCGCTTCGCATTTCTTCGCCGTTTTTTGACAGGCTTTTTCTTCCGGCTGCGGCTTGCTTTCAGGGTGCCCGCGTGTTATAATGCGGATAGATGTTGTTTTATGTGGTTTTTGCGGCATTCGCTGCGGCGTTTTCCGTCTTTGACGGCAAGGCCCGCGCTGCGAAGCGCCAGCTTTTTACAGATCGGATGGGATCGGACTATGCTTGCAATTGAACGGAAAAACGAGATTCTCGGAAAGCTCCGCGCGGAGCAGCGCGTGCTCGTCAGCGAGCTTGCAGCCTACTACGGCGTCACGGAGGAGACCATCCGCCGTGATCTGGACAAGCTGGAAAAGGAGGGCTTCGCCACCAAGACCTACGGCGGCGCAATTCTCGGCAACAGCACCAAGACCGACCTCTCCTACACCATCCGCAACAAGACGAACGTAGACGCCAAGACGCAGATCGCGGAGCTGGTCAGCACGCTGATCGACGACGGAGACCATCTCATGCTGGATGACAGCTCCACTTCGCTCTATATCGCCCGGCGGCTCAAGGAGAAAAAGGGCCTGACCGTCATTACGAACTCGGTGGAGCTGGTGGTGGAGCTGGCCAACGCGGAAAGCTGGACCATCATGCTGACCGGCGGACGGCTCAAGGCGGAATCTCTCGCGCTCATCGGCGACCAGACACAGCAGATGCTGCGCGCGTTCCATGTGGACAAGGTCGTCATGTCCTGCAAGGGCATCGACCCGGACGCCGGGATCACAGACTCCAGCGAGTTCCATGCACAGACCAAGCAGTCCATGCTCCGCGCCGCCAAGCAGCGCATCCTTGCGCTCGACGGTACGAAATTCGACAAGATCTCCTTCGTGGAGATCGCGCCGCTTCAGGCGATGGACATTGTTGTTACCAATATATGTCCCCCGGATCGGTGGATGCAGTTTTTTGAGCAGGCCGGTGTGCGCGTTCTCTATCCGACGGAAAAGAGCGCAGAATAAAGTGCCGGAATGGCGCGGTGTGTCTCCGACGGCCATATCTTTTCTGTCTTGGCAGAAAAAAGTATGCCGCCGGAGGCTGTTTCCCATGCGGGAAAGAAAGCGGGATCGAAGCCGCTTTCCCAAAAAAGCAGAAAAAATGCACGCCGTTACCGGCGTGCATTTCTCTTTTTATTCAACGATCTTATAATAAGCTCTCGCTGTCACACGATAGACGATCAGGTACAGCAGGGCAAACGCCCCGAACGTCCCAAGCGAACACCGCAGGATAAGCATCACATCGTTCTGCTGGAAGAAGGTCAGCAGCATCCGGATCAGCCGGAAGTCGAACGCCACATGCACAGCGGAAACCAGCAGCGGCGCAAAGAACACGATCAGAAGCTGATGGTTGACCGAGCGGCGGATCTCGTCCTTTTGCAAGCCGACCTGCTGCATGATCTGGAAGCGTGCGCGATCCTCATAGCCCTCGGAGACCTGCTTGTAGTAGATGATGAGCACCGTCGCAAACAGGAACACGAACCCGAGGAAAAAGCCGAGGAACAAAAAGCCGCCGTACGTGCTGCGCAGCGTGGGATAGCCATCGGCGCGCATATCGGTCGTGTAATTCACGTTCGCCGCCTCGGCAGCAGACTCAAACGCGGGGTCGCAGAGCAGTGCGTGCAGCGCGTCGAGCTGCTCGTCGTCCGTACCGGAGAGGTCGAACTGGTACGTGTAGTTGAGCATGCTGCGGGTGCCGCCGTGCTCGTTAGTATAGGCGTTTTGCTGCGCGCGCAGCTCGAGCACGCTGTCGAGATCCGGCATGACCAGATACAGCGTGTGCAGACCCATGATGGAGCTGCCGCTGACGAGCGAGAAGCTATCGAGCTGCCGCAGCCGCAGCGTATCGCCGCCGAGCGTGAGCGTGTCGCCAAAGGCTGCGCCGTCCGTCCATGCGAGCGCCTCGCCGGGCGCAAGCGTCACCTGCTCCCCGGTCAGGTCGGCATAGCCCTCCGTGTCCAGAACCATGACGGTGTATTCATCGGCGCTCGAACCGGTGAGCTGCTTGCTCGTGAGATCGAGCGCATCGCCGCTGCGCAGCGCGGAAAACCTGACGGTGCGATAGCCGTGCACATTGCTCTGCGTGAGCCCCGCGCGCGTCATGGCATCATCCACCACCCGCAAAACCGGCGCGACGTCCGGCACTGTGTTCGTCCGGGTGTCGGTCATGAGCGTGAGCGTCATATCCTGCGGCCATTGCACGGCGGCGTAGGCATCCACGCCCTTATACAGGCTCATCGTGGTCGAGACCGTCACGAGCACCATCGTCGAGAGGATGCAGATGCTCGCAAGGCCGGCCGCATTGCGGCTCATGCGGTAGATGAGGCCGGAGACGGTGGCAAAGTGGCTGGTTTTATAATAATAGCGCCGGTTTTTGCGCAGTGCCTTGAGCACGACGACGCTCAGCGCAATGAACGTGAGATACGTGCCGATGATGACAAGGATGACCGCCGGGAAGAAATTCTGGATGGCGTGCAAGGCCGCGTTTGTGCGCAGGGAAATGATATAGCCCGCGGCAAGGCACACCGCGCCGAGCAGCGCGAGGATCCACTTGCTGCGCGGCTCGCGCTCGCCCTCGCTGCCGGCGCGCAGCAGCTGCACGGGGTTCGACAGATGGATGATGCGGATGGTATTGAGCAGCAGCAGCAAAAACAGCGCGCCGAAGAACACCACCGTACAGCCGATACTCCAGAGGCGGATGTTCAGCCCGAACGTGGCCTCCCCGCCGATGAGCCGCACGAGCACGAGCTGCAGGAGCTTGGAGAACACGCCCGCCGCCACGAGGCCGAAAAACAGCGCCATGGCCGCCGTGTACAGCGACTCCCAGAAGAGCACGTAGGAGATGTGGCGCTTTTCCATGCCGAGGATGTTGTAGATAGCAAACTCGCGCTTGCGCTGTTTGGTGAAGGTGCTGTTCGTATAAAAGAGGATGATGGCGGAAAACAGCGCCATGATCGACACGCCGAAACCGAGCACCTGACTGACGCTGCCACCGTGCTGCATCTGACCGAGATACGGATCGCTCGCGAGCGTGAGGATGATGCAAAACAGCGCCACGATCACGATGCAGGCCAGCAGATACGGCAGGTAGAACCGGCGGTTTTTCTTCAGATTCGTCGCCGCCAGACGCGGGTAGAGATTACGCATGGCGCTCACCGCCCGTTGCCAGCATCGTGAGCGTGTCAGAGATCTTCTGATAGAGCTGCTCATCCGTGCTCTCGCCGCGATAGATCTCGTGGAACACCTCGCCGTCCTTGATGAACAGCACGCGCGAGGCGTGGCTGGCCGCCTTGACCGAGTGCGTGACCATGAGGATGGTCTGACCGCCGCGGTTGATCTCCTCAAACAGGCGCAGCAGCTCATCCGTTGCGCGAGAATCGAGTGCGCCGGTCGGCTCGTCGGCCAGCACGAGCTTCGGCTGCGTGATGAGCGCGCGGGCGACGGCTACACGCTGCTTCTGCCCGCCGGAGAGCTCATACGGGAACTTCTGCAGCAGTTCCGCAATGCCGAGCTGCCGGGCGATGGGCGCGAGGCGCGCGGCCATCTCCGGATACGCCTTGCCTGCGAGCACGAGCGGCAGGAAGATATTGTCCTGCACGGAAAACGTGTCGAGCAGGTTAAACTCCTGGAACACGAAGCCGAGCTGCGAGCGGCGAAACGCCGCGATCTCCCGCTCCGGGATCGTGCCCAGCGCCCGACCGTCGAGCACGACCTCGCCGCCGGTGGGCTTGTCGAGCGCGGCAAGAATGTTGAGCAGCGTGGTCTTACCGCTGCCGCTCTCGCCCATGATGGCGACGTACTCGCCCTTCTCGACCGTGAAATTCACATCGCTGAGCGCCTGCACCTTCGTGCCGCCGAAGCGTGTGGTGTAAATTTTCTGAACGTGACGAACTTCCAAAAACGACATAACCGTTACCTCCTGTGTAATGACAGGCTCAGTATAAACCGCCGGGAAAATGGCTGCCATACTTCCGGCTTACATTTTCCCGGCGGAAACTTACGATTCTGTAAGGCTCACTCGACCTCGAGCGCGTCCTGCTCGAGTCCCAGTCGCTCCTGGCTTTCATCGTACAGCATGCGCAGGGCGAGCAGAATCGCGGTCTCACGCTTGGACAGGA
>ERZ772882.2483-NODE-2483-length-16541-cov-10.338044_pt1 | contig 16541 bp, 16 predicted proteins | sample MGYA00580576_ERZ772882 | MGnify/ENA primary metagenome ERZ772882 (study PRJEB29015, sample SAMEA2737658) | human gut metagenome | biome: human gut; feature: human-associated habitat; material: faeces | place: China | collected 2012 ... | reverse complement strand
TTGCCGTATGCTTGGCCGCGTTGCTTTGCGGCTGTTCGATAACCGGGCATCTGGAACGTCGCCAATACCGCGCGGACGTGCTGCACGTCAGCCGCGAACAGTACGAACGCGAGCAGCAGACCTACCAGCCACCCGCGTTGAAGATCGAGCGCGATAGTAACCGATTTTACCTCGTGCCGACAGAGGTGCAGGAGAACGGCGAACGCATCATGGCGATGCAGATACAGGAGGTGACGATCCGCGCCACAACCCGAACGCTCCCGGAACGACTGGGGAAAGTTACAATCGACTTTGTAATTGACATGCCCCGGCAATTACAGGGTACATGCCGCAGCATCGCGGTAATTCCCTATCTGCATAAATACGGAGAAGCACATCCCCTGCAAGACATTACCATCCGCGGAGGACTGTTCTCCCGTGTTCAGGACCGCGATTATTGGCAATACAACAAATACCTGCACGTATTCAACCCCTCGGAAATCGGAGCCGAAAGAGCTTTCGCCCGCTTTGTAAAATATCCCTACAGCGAAGGCTCACGACTGGACAGCATCGTTCAACATCCGGGGCATATCTCATACTACTATTCGCAGGAAGTACCTACGGATGAAACCTCGAAAACGATGCTTGTCACCTTACAGGGCTGGGTTATGGCACTCGACGAGAGTTACTACAAACTGCCCCCTTCCGATACGCTGACCTACCATGTGTCATCAATGCTATCCTTTGCCGATACAACCACCCGCTATAAAATCAAAATAATCGAAAAATACGCCACGGTTCAAGACAGAAACTACATCCAATTCCGCCTGAACGATACGCACGTTCTCGACTCCCTCGGCCGGAACGCCGCCGAACTTGACAAGATCAGGACACGTATGGCCGGGTTGATCGGCCAGCGGGAATTTTTCGTGGACAGCATCGTGCTGACCGCTTCGGCCTCCCCAGAAGGCCGTTATGCCCGCAACAGCACTTTGGCGCAGGGCAGAGCCCATGCCCTCAAAGGCTACCTGCGCAAATGTATCGGCCCCCAAGTCGATACACTTATGCAGATACGGTGGATCGCAGAAGACTGGCACGAGCTGACAACCCGTATCCGCAGCGACGAGAACCTACAGCACCGCGCCGAAATACTGAAGTTGATCGACACCGACTCCGATCCCGACCGCCGGGAGCGGACAATACGTGAACTATATCCGCAGGATTACCAATACCTCAAAGAATCGGTTTATCCCTCATTGCGTGCTGTGACGATGCGCTACGACCTGCGGCGTGTCGGGATGGTAAAAGACACCATACACACCCGAGAAGTCGATACCGCCTATATGCGGGGCATAAACCTGCTACAAAAAAGAAAATATGCAAAGGCGCTATATATCCTCAATGACTATCGGGACCGCAACACCGTGATAACGCTCCTTTCGCTGGGATATGACGCTCAGGCGTTGGAAATGCTGAACGGACTGGAGCGTTCGCATACAACCGAATACCTCAAAGCCGTTGCATGCGCCCGGCTGGGCCGCAAAACCGAAGGCCGGGAACATTTCCTGAAAGCCTGCGAATTGGACGAACGAATGCTCTTCCGTGGAAATCTGGACCCGGAAATAGCTGAACTTTTAAAAAACTAAGAACCATGAAAAAACTCATAAGCATCATAATCGTGCTTCTGGCTCTGGTAAGCCTGACGCACTGCAAACTGGCGGAAGTTGAAGCGATCGAAGAAATCCCATGCCCGGAGATCGGCATCGATTCGATCATTATTCCGCCGTGGGACATGGAAACAGAACAGGAGATATATCCTTTTATCGAAAACCAGTAAATACATTCGCAATGGACCTTTTTGATAAAGAATCCGGCAGCTTATATCTGACCTACGACAGGTTCCACAACATCCTTCATGCAAGTCGGGAAGGAGAGGGAACAGATGGCTTTCTCCGACATATTCACGACGATGTTTCTCTTATTCTCCAAGAAGGACATGATCCTAATGTCTGGTTTACCTATTTCGAATTCCCGGACAAACGGGATATTCCCAATTTGGCGCTTAAAGACATGTCACTTTTCTTCGAGAAAACAACACGTGCCGCAGAACGCTCCAATGCCCGCTGCCGCTATACGGTCAATGCCGCCGATGTCATCTATTGCTTCAAAAACGGCATTGTTCCCTTAACCCCTCAAGCGGAAAAAAGCGTGTTGTGCCAACAGGAAAACTACCCCCTGCCCACAGACGGCTTCGGGAACAATACCCCGCAAACGAATGTCGCATTACCTGAATACCGCTCCTATATGGCTGTTGAAACCGAAAAAGGAGTCGTGCTGTTTACAAATACCTCGGAAGGTCTGCGACAACGCAAAGCCTATGAAAAATACCTCGAACTAAACTTCTTCAATCCGTCACAACCGGGCGGCAAATTCCGGTATTGGGAAATCATTGCCAGTCCGTTCGACCTGAAAGACAAAGTAGATTGCCTCTCAAACCTCAATTCGCAGAGCAAAGATGATTTATTCCACGAGGCTTATGTCGATCCTGCCATCCTCAAACAAGGGCATTCGATACGCGAATTCGACCTCACCCAGAGTTTTGAGAACTATACCATTTTCTGCAAACGTACCGATCCGAATAAAACGCCCTATAAAGACTTGGGCGACATGACGCTCAAAGAACTTTATCAATTTTTCACATCCATGCTTCGGGGTAAAGAAAAGGGAGTAGTTTGTACGGAAAGTTTGGGATTTCCGAGCAATCCGCAGAACAAAACCTTCAAAATAAAGCGCTAATGGAATCTGAATTTAAAAAGGACTTGAATCCTGCGCCGAAATCCAAACCTGCAAGACTTTGCATCACAGTGGATAAGTTCTTCAAGCCCGTTCATATCAAGATCATCAGCAATGAACTCCGGGACTACAATAGATACTGCCGGAATGAAGCCGCGGACGCTCTTTTGCACCAAACGCCCGATATTCTCCAGAGAAGAGTCGTGAGCTTTGAATTTCAGGACCCGAAAATGATTCCGCCGATTTCACCGGACAACAACGATTCCTATCTAAAGCAGATACGAGAAATGTCTAAGCATCCTAACAACCACATATCCATAATGTATGATAAATATCTTAGAGATGATATCGGACTTTTCATTTCTAAAGTTCCTCGGCAACATCTTATATCCCGCTATGGAATCGTACCCGACAGTCCCCATACAATCAACATCCCGGAACTCTATGACGGTACAAACAAACCCCTCGTGCGGGACGTACTTCTGCATAATAACTTTCTGGACTGTGAGCTTATCGAAAGCCCACAAAGCAGTTGGCTGTTTACAGATACCGATTCAGGCATTAAACAGATGTCCGCATTCTATGCTCTTCTCAACAAGCATTTCTTCGACCCCCGCATGGACATCGATCGGCTCACCATCTCAACAGTATGGGTTGACAGAGACAATATGCCGAGGCAGGCAAATAAATTTACAGTGGATGATTCTTCGAAAGACCATCTGTTGTTGGCAAATGCGATCGAAGCGGAAAAAATCCCGATCCGGGAAAAGTCTGTTGAACATGATTTTAGCCCTTATCCCGAAAACTACTGGAGATTCTTCAGTGAATACCCCAATGACCCTCTTAACCGCAGTGACGAAATAGCTTGGCTACTTTTTGCAGAAAGCACAGGAATTATTGTCGAGAAGGACGAATATCACGATTATAGTTATATCGACCGGTTCGAGAATTTAAAAGAGCGACAGTATAATACGAGCTATATTGATGAGAAAATGGAAATAGAAAAGCAGCTCAAGACCCTTGCCGGAGAAATTCTCCGGCAAGAAGGATTCGTAATACGCGGCAGGGAGCTGGAACCCGCTGTTTCGATCGATGAAAACCTCATCCCGGAAAACCGGCCTTGCATACATTTATAATTCATAATCCATTGCCATGAATCCTAAAAACGAACAACCCTCCACAGTATTCATTTCGGTAAATCCTCGTTATTCGGCCGATGCCGTGCAGATCCTTCATAAAACATACTGTGAAGAGGATTTCCGCGCATTCATCCATAAGTCCTTTCCAACACCGGAAAAGAATCACAAAACACTCTCCGACAACTGGATGTTCGCTTACGAGTTTCAAGATGGCGGCAAACTGCCGCCTTTGGCTCCGGGTGCCAACCACAGCAATTTTTTCCGCTGTATACACGACATAGCATCCCGCGAGAATATTAAACCCGTCAGCATCATTCCTCTGCGGGATGCCTGTTATTGCCATAATTATGGCATCGATATGTTTTCCGATGAGGGGCAGCACCGCAATGTCATTCAGCAACCCGGTTACAAATCAATAAGTACGCACTTCGCCATCTTCGGACAACGCGGCGATATTTTTCCGACATGCCGGGCTGTAGATATTGGTTCCGGAGTTCTCCTCTATGACCGGAAAAGCGTATCCGGGGAGGATGCTTACAAAAGTTTTATGCAATTCTGTGCCGATCACTATTTCGATCCCAGCCTGAACATCGATCGTATGAAAATATACGAGCTGCATACGTTCCTCGATAAGAAACTGCTTGAAGAACATTGTGCGACCCTGAACTTTAATTTCAACTACCACGGACGCGATTTTACCTTCCGCGATCTGATGCAACTGCCGCTTATCGACTCTGATATTCTACGGGAAGGACTGCCGGCAAAAGAGTATGACATGCATCCTACCTCCGAAAATTACTCGTTGTTCCTCAGTGGTGAAAATGTCAATCTCCAGCCCCATACGCATACCTTCGACATCGCCATCCTTGACCAGATACATCAGAATGGTTTCCCAAGGGAACGACTATCATCGGAGTGGCATTTTGTCTGTCACTATCTGGGGAATTTCAAGGACTTAGCCGATGAAATTGTAATCTGCGACGATCCGAAAAAAATGGACTCGCTGCAACAAGAAGCCAAACATCTGGCTCAGGCATTACTCGACAGGGATTTCCCGGAGCGCCGGCAAATCACCCAAAACCCCGAACAAAGTCTGATGATCGAGATTCCATCCGAAAATTTTCACCAAGGGCCCAAACTCTAATTACATGACTATGGAAACACAAAAAAACAGCTATTCCGACCTTTATCTGATGTTAAGCCCAATTTACGACACGCTCCACCTGCGGCGTTGCAACTTGGGGGACAAAGGTTTCGAAGAGTTCGCACTGGAGAATGTGCAGCGTGCCCATGACCAAGCGCTATTTCCGAATAACTGGATGTTTCATTACCACTTCTCCGAAGAGCAAATCCCGCGGATAAAATCCTTGGATGGAATGCACCGCAGAGATTTTTTCCAAAAACTCCGCCCTGCATTGTTAGAGGAAGGGATCACCCCTTTACATATTCTTCCTTTGGACAGAGCATTGTATCTGCATATCCATTGCAAACCGCTCCTCGCATCCTGCCGAGATATTCCCACACTTGCACTTAGTGACCTGTTCGCGCGGGACGGGAATCCGGATTTTGAACTTAACCTTGCACGGCCGCCGTTCCGGGCATATACAGCCGTAAAAACCTGTCAGGGAGTTCTTTTATTTACCCCTACACCAAAAGGAGCCCGGCTGCTGGAAGGCTTCATGCAGAACATCGCCGACAACTTCTTCTTACCGCAAATGCCGGAGACAGAGATCACCATATCCAAACTCCCGGCTTTTGACTCCGAATTGCAGGATTTTGCCGATCTCTGTCCGCTTTACAAGCCGTCATTGACGCAACGGCAGAAGGAAATGATCCTTGCCCCGGCAATTTTCGAATCAGAAAAAATCCTCGGCAATGGTTTGGAATACTTTCATTTAGACATGGCTCCGACATGGAGCAACTATCACAAACTGGTGTTCCCGAACAATAGGACGGGCCTTAGCTGCACCCAGCGCAATTTCAATATTATGCGCTTATTAGCAATCGCCGAAACCGGACATTTTATATATAAATTTCAGAATGGCATGCCTGAAACTTTCAGCTATAGATCCTCTTTCAGTGATCTGGTAAAAGACCGCACGCCTCAATACACGGAATTAGTGTCACGTCGTGCCAAGGAATTGCTCGATCGTGATTTCCCCGACCTACGCGGCCGCCTGGCAGAGCAAAACCAAATGCAACAGCAAGCGCAGGATAAACTGGACAGGCTCTATGAAAGCAGGAGCAAAGGTCTTAAATTCTAATTCTACAACGCCATGTTCTCCGATTACGATACACCCACACCTGCATCCGTCTACTTAATCATTAATCCGGATCAGAAAGTTGAATACCTGCGGTTGTTCGATTGCGGCTGGCTGTTCTCATTCATCGAACAAGAGGTCAGTGCCTACCGCCTGTGCAAGGATCGGGATATTCCCGACAACTGGTTGATGGAATACCGGTTTAAGGATCAAAGTCTCATACCCCCGTTTTCAAACACCGACAACGGCGACTATCTCTCGCGGTTGCTCCCCGTAACGAACTCATTGGGTATCTGGCCCTCGAATGTAGTGCGGCTGCGGGATGCCGTCTTCTGCCATAAAATGCACATAGAGCCCCTGAGCGAACAGGGCTCCCATGACGTGTTGCTGAATCATCCCCATTTTACAAGCAGTTCAAATTACTACGACGACAAGTTGGTGAAAGAAGGGAATTACCAGTTTCCCTGCTGGAAAGCTCTCGAAAGCGAACGCGGCGTATTGTTATTCAGTGAAACCGAGAACGGGAAACTCGCATTCCGGAAATATTGGCAATACCTCACCGATCACTTTTTCGACCCGAAGTTTCACATCGAATTCCTCAATGAATACCATGTACCCAAATTCATGGACCCGTATGCCAGCCATGTAGACCGGTTTTATGATCTGCGCATAAAACGGAGCATCGAACGCGAATCTATCACGCCTATACCCCAAGAATTCTTTGCCCCGCGCGAACTCGTGCGCACAGGATTCTGCCAGCAGCGTTTCGATATGACTCCCACCGGCAAAAACTATGAACTCTTTGCCGTTGGAATGCATATCTACAAGGAGATCAAAGTAACGTTGGATAATTACCGCCTTGCATCGTTACTGCACCTCTGTGAATGTGGGGAGCCTATTCATCATCTCTCACCTGAAAAACATCAGCAATGTCCCTATGAAGCGGACCTCAATGCAATCCGCGAAAAATTCTACAACAAGCCGTCCGAAGAGCAAGAGAAAGCCTACCGAGAATATGGCGAGAAGCATCTGAAAGAGGAATTCCCTTTGTATTGGCAAAAGATCGCAGAACACCAAACCCCGGAACAGGAAAAGGCCACAACTCCCAAAATTAAAATTTAGCCATGAATAGCCCCAAAGAACAGGATTGCGTCCTTCTTACCCTCACAAAGGATAACAAAATTGAACGTGTACGGCATTGCACCCACTCGGATGATAAACTCCGGGATTATTTCGATGCCATCATCGCAAAATTCAAGAATGACTTCTATGCAATGAAGGATATCTGGGTGTTGAAAATGGTTTTCACAGATAAATCCCGCATCCCGGACATTGCGATAATGGACCAATATGAAACCCTGCAGAAACTTCTGCGCAACCCCCAGCTATATGGTATAAAAGAGCATAAAGCCTTCCTCGTACATGATCTCGATTTTTGCAGCCTTCATGGTTTCGACCCGCTATCCTACGAGGGTGCGCACGAAAAAATAGCGAAAAGGATTGGTGTTTATGCGTATACGGACGATTTCCGGGCAATACGCACAGACCGCGGCGTGCATGTTTTCACTTCCGATGAAACCGGGGACCACGCCATCGAGAACTGTTTGAGTTATTACGAAGGGCATTTCTTCTCGACAAAAAGAGGAACAGACCGCTTCGATCTCATCACCGTGCGGCCTATCGACCAGATACCTCAAGGTATTTTGAATCCTTTTGCAGATACGGTAGATTGGAACACAGCGCCCCTCGATTTGCCCGACGACTTCTTCTGTAAAGGCGTGACCATGCTGGAACTTACCGAGAAGAAAATCGATATGCTCCCCACGGTCAGCAACTATTGGAGCTTCTCGCATGAAAATGAAATTTCCGATATTTCAAGTTCAACCGACGTATACGATTATTGCTGCCTGATCGGTATCTGCGAAGGAGATATTCAACGACCCGATATGATCGAAGGCGAATGGTATGAATCCTTTTCATTAGAGAACCGATTCGATGATCTGCTCGAAGAACTGGATGATTGTGACGACAACATCGAAAGAGAGAATGTCAGCTCCCGAATCAAGAAACTGGCCGCGAAGATCCTCACGGAAGAATTCGCCGACTTCCGCTATTGCCGGGAACCGGAGAAAATCGAAGAACAACTCCAGCAGATTCAAACGCCCGAAACGGAGGATTTCCAAGAGAACAGCAATAAACCCAAGATGAAAATCTAACAAACAACAAACCGTTATGGATAAACAAAGTAATCCCTGCAGCCTGTATCTTTCGCTTTTACCCGAAAACGAGATTAAAAATGTCTACATCTCGGATTCCGACGAAGAGGGATTCAGGCAATACCTCACTGAACAGGTGCAGAAATTTGATGACAGTTCATGTGCTATTCCTGATATATGGCTCGTGCAAATCAATTTCGAGAATCGCCGTAAAGTGGAAAGAGCGACCTCGAAAATTGAAGGTATTATCAGATCGGAACTTGAACAGCAGAAGGGGAAAATCATGCACGTAATTTCTTTGATGGATGCCTATTACTGCTACCTAAAACATATCAACCCGCTTTTGGAGGAAAACAAATATGCCAACATCGTAAAAACCGAAGGCTATTTCTTATTGATGATCTCCTCAAAAACCCAATATATGCATGAGCATTCCTTAATGGGAATCCGAACGGACCGGGGTGTACATGTTTTCTCTCCGGACAGAAAAGGAATGAAGGCAATGAATGCTTGCCTTCATTATTATGAAAAACATTTTTTCTGTCGTGAACATGCTACGGACCGGCTTGAAGTCATTTATATCAAGGCGATCGGAGAAATGCCGGCTCCCTGCGGCAATCTTTTCGGAGAAAACAACAATTTGGAGACAACGCCACTGCATCTTCCCCAGAACTATTTCTGCCATGACAAATCGCTGGTGGAAATTACAACCTCAAAATTCGATATGCATCCGACGATGCAGAACTACTCCATATTCTGCACGAAGAACGGGATTGACCCCATGAAAACCTCCACCCCGAATTTTGAATTTTTATGCCTGGCTCAAATTCGTGATGGCTATTCTCACCATCTGGCAAGTCTTTTCCCCGAATGGCCCGACAACACTGCATTCGGAACCGATTTCCTCGACTTGTTTTTAAAATATGGCAAGTGTAAAGACAATACCCAACTGAGAATAATCCAAAAAGAAATCAAGGACTTTGCCAACCGGCTTATCAATGAAAAATACCCCGACAAAATTTGCTGCCGGGAACCCGTACAAACCCAAGAATATCTTCCCGACGACACACCCGAACAATCAACGAGTCCGAAACTGAAAATATAGAATCCAAATTGTCACAGCTATGGTGCAACACATTAAAGCAAATGAACCAGCGAGTCTGCTGCTGACCCTGACACCCTATAAAACGGCAATACATGCCCGAATTACCTCAGACCCCGAAAAGGATTTCCCGGCCTTCATCAACTCCGATATTCAACATATCGGGGACGATCCCCGCACAGTCCCCGGATACTGGTTCCTGCACGTCGATTACAAACACAAGAAGGATATACCTGAACTCAGTTCGACTGACCTGCTGCCAAAAGTCATACAAGCCCTTTCACGGAAAGTTGCGGTTATAAAGAGCGGAGTGCCCATGATCGACGTATTCTTCTGCCGAAAACAGGACCTCGACGCCCTTGCACCGGAAAACAGGCACGAGATAATTGCACAAGATTTCAGATACGATGTAATGGTTAATGAACACACCCGGAACAGCGACGTGAAATTGAATCTTTTCCAAGGAATCCGCACCGATCGAGGACTCCACCTTTTCTCGCAGAACGCCAACGGACAAGAAGGCATCCGTAACTTCCTGCACTATTACGGCAACAACTTTTTCAATAAACAACGGCCTTGCAATAGTTTGGAAATTGTTACCGTATACCCGCTGGGAAATCCCCCGACCATCGGCAAGGAGATAAGCAAAATGGAAATACATAAATATTTGCCCTCCAAACTGCCGAAAGTCATCTTCTGCAAAGACCCCGCACTGATCTGCATCACCGAACACTGGTTCGACATGCGGCCTACACTCAGCAACCAACGAAAAATAATGACCCAAAACGACCTTTCCTATCTTCAAACCAATGCCCGCGTCCATGATTTCATGTGTCTGGCGTACTTGCATGAGGGAATTTGCACCCACACAAGGGAGTTGCCGAAAGATAATATCAATGAGTTTTCCCATCAGGACCGCTTCTGTTCCATGATGCAAGAGCTGGATGCCGCCCAAGGCACACCCCGAACCGAAGAGATCGGTAAGTGGGTGCGGGAACTTGCGGGCAGAATTCTCAAAAAAGACTTTAAGGACCTGCATTACCGCCGGGAACCCGCACGGGCCGAAACACAAGAACATCTCATCTCCAATCCCGATGACACACCCGAACTATCAGCCTATCCGAAACTGAAAATGTAAAATACGAATTTAACCGTATGCTGCAACTCCAATCTCGAAGAATAAAAAGCTGTCACAGGGGAGAGGACCGTAGATGTCGTTGATTATTTCCCTGACCGTAAATAAAAAAGGCAGCGATTCGCTGCCTTTTCATTATTAGCCAATTCAAGGAAAAGTTATTTGAAATAATTACTCAACCGTAACAGGATCACTAAGAGGATTACTATGTTAGGGAAATAATTGTATTCCCATGCCTCCATTAATCCATGAGCAACCCGGTTCCGCAGGTTGTGTCCTTTTAAAGTCAGTACATACTTCAGTAATAACCTATCTTCTTCCCTGAACCCGGTCGCCCTCTCCGGGGTATCTTTTAAATCGCTCAAGAGATCATCCAATAGTTTTTCCATCATTAATTGTACGCCGGCTTTTTCTCGGGGCTTCATGGTGGGAATACCTATTCTTTCGCAGTACAGACGTAATATGGATTCGATTTTAAGAGTTAAGGTGTCGGTGACAGTAATATAGTCGAATTCATAATTATCCGATTCCTTCATGGTTGCTTCCAATTCGCTGAAGAATAGCTTTAAACCGGGGCGCAACACATCCAAAACCCGGACCTCAATATGCTGTCCATTATAGGTGCGAGGAACTGGAACATTAAACCAGGTGTTTTCAAGATACCTCAGCAAAGAGTCATAAGATAATTTGCCGGCTTTATAGACTTCAAGGATAAATTGATGCAGGTTTCGCATGCCTATCTGGTGTGCAAACCCATACTCCTCCCAGAAAAACATCTCCTTAATTTCCTCATCGGTAATATATTGATCCACAGTATTCCCGAACTTATCTTTTATTACCGTAGTCGCTAAAAAAGGTACGAGGCTTCCTCGCTGGTTTACTTCCGCTTGGGCTTTAATTTGCGCTATATCTGTAAACCAACTCGCGTCGGTGAGTTCCGAAAGGATACCGTTCTCGTCGGATGTCGCAATTATTTCATTTATCATTTTCGTGACGTATTTTAAATATTCAGGCGGGAATTCTTTGAAAAATTGGGTATTTAGCGTGATCTGACTCCGCGTAGCCATGTAAGCGGCTTCCATTTGTGCAACTTTCTCCGCAGATTGCGCAATTTTATATAACCGTAAGGCTTTCTCGATGAACGTGAGACATACAAATTCCTCGTCTCTTTCACCTGCCATTTTCTCATAAAGCTGAGCTTTATAGTAAATCAGGTCCTTAGAATCGGCATTCTGCTTGGTTCTAATCTTTATACAGCGATCTACGATGTATATTGCTCCCCAAGTATATGTTTTTTCGAGTTCATGCGCCGCACTCAAGTTTTTCTCTACTACATGGTTGAAATCCACCTTGTCCTTGAATAAGGAATAATTATCGGCCATCAAACCTGAAAGATCAAGCATTCCCCGGAGTGAATCTCCTCGGTGAATATCCCAGCTATCATGGTGGTCGATGATTTCCGCACACAACACATCGAGTTCTGCCGTGAGCTTCGCTCGCTGGAAAATATTGAAGGCTAATGTCAGAATCCTAAAATAATGCTGGAAATTGTGGTTGTGTTCTCCGCCCTCTAAAGATTTATCCCAGTATATTTTCGCCAACTCGGATAATTTAAGCCCTAATTCGGACTTGAAATCGTTCCTTTTGGAATAAGGAGTAGCATGCCCAAAATACACCAACAGACCGTACTCCGTTTTAGGAAAGAGGCTGTGGCATGCCTTATAGCGATCTTCGTAGTATTCGAAATCATCCGGTTTCAAATTCCTCACATCAGGCTCATAGATGTCTATTTCTTCTCCGGCCGCATTTCGACTTGTGCCGGCTCTCATCCAAGATAACCCGAAAACCGTTCCCATGGCAGGATCGTCCTTATTATCGAACGATTTGCGGATGCAAAAAGCCATACACTCTCGGGCCGCGGTATTATAGTCCGGGTGGCTGGAATCAAGATGTGGTAGCAATGCAAGAACATCATCGCTTGTTATCCCTTCAAATTCCGGGCTGTCAATTTTTGCATAATAATCAGGTAGGGTTTCCATTGTTTTTGTATTTGGATTTGAATACAAGTTACAAAAAATATCGGAATGTACTATCAGAAAAAGGGTGGAAAATTCAATCCTCTGTTATACTATAGGGCACATCGGGACTGATAGCGGTTCTCGCTGTCGTTGAGGTGAGTTTATACCGAAAAAAGACCGGCCGTCGTCGGGTTTCGGACGGTCGTGAGTTTCCGGACGGTCGTAAAATATAAGGGAGAAGGGAGAGAGGGGGTCCGCATGTCCTCTGGTTTCGTGCACAAAAATAAAGCACGGGCCGCGACGCGCAAGGTTATATGAATTTCGACAAAAAAAATGCACCGCAGGGGTGCATTTTTTTGCCGAAAACCTTGCGCGTGGCTCTTCCCCGTGCTTTAAAAGACGTGCACAAACCAGAAGACATGCTTCCTGGGGAAATAATATTAAAATATTATAAATCTTATGATTATGTATAAATATATCAAAATAATCTTGTTGCTGATTATAGCAATTATAGCAGTATTATACTGGCAAACCCTGCTTCGAATAGTAGGATGGCTTATCATCTTGAATTGTATCATCCGATTCTTCCTGCGGGTGTTGGGAGTACTTGCTCCCATCGTTGTGCCGATCGCTGTTCTGTACTTATTGTTTCATTAAAAATTATAACCATGAAAAACGGATGGGATTCTAATCGCTGGGACGAAGACTGGGATGAACCTTATAAAACGCCGGAAGAGCGTTTACGCGACCATGCAGCACGAAGCATGGACGAAGATCCTTTGTTGGGATATGGCCTCGGCCCTTATCAGGATAACATACAGGAAGCTGCAACGGATGAAGAAATAGAGTTCAGCCGGGAACGTAGAATTTCCCGCGGCCGATACCGCCGCTCAACCTATAAGGTGTTCACCAAAGAGGAAGCTCGCAACCTCGGACTTATCAAATAGTAATCTCAAACCCCTGCCGGCCCGGCAGAAAGAAAGGGCTATTATTATGGATCAATTCAAATATCAAGAAGGACTCAACGAAGTCGTAACCAACAAAGTTCATCGCATGATCGACAACCACCAGCCGGTTGTAATGCAGACCGTCGAAAGACTGCTCCGGGAAGCTGAAATCTCAAGGGATTTCATCGTCCCGATCGGTGTCGAACAACGCGGAACGTGCGAGAATCCGATCATCTCCTTCGAAGGGGATGACAAACTTATGATGCGCAAACGCGGAGAGCCGTTCACACTGCATAACAACGCCGTGCGTCAGCTCGCCGAGAAAATGGACATCCCCTCGAAATACCTCCGAGAGCTTTCAGAAGGAAGCGCATGGCAGCGACAGCTTGCGGCTGAAATCCTGAACAAAACTTCGGGCTGGACACCCCGAACACGGGTGATGATCCGGACCGTAGGCGATCAGGTGCGGGGCGTGCTTTCCGACAGCTACCGAAGACTCAACAGCGAAATTATCCTCACCGCATTTATGAAAACCGCTCTTAATGAAGGAGCCGTGGCTTGCGACGCCCTGATGACCGACACGAAAGTATGGATCGAGACAATTCTTCCCGAACCCATCTGCATCCCGACCCGCCTGAACGGTACGGTGATTATTTACATGGGAGTGCGGTTCTCCACCTCCGACTACGGCGACGGATCGCTCGACTTGCGGACATTCCTGCTCAACGGCGTCTGTCTCAACGGCATGGTCCGCGAACGCACCCTCAAACAAGTCCACTTGGGAGGCCGACTCCCCGAAGACCTGCAGCTCTCGGAGGAAACTTACCGGCAGGACACGAAAACGGTCCTCCTCACGGTAAGAGATGCTACCCGACAACTCTACAACAAGGATATTATCCGTAAAAAAGCGCTGGAGATAGAGAGGGCCGGAGATACGGCGGTAGATTTCGAAGCCGAATTGAAGAAACTGGTGAAGAACAACAAAATCCTCAAGAACGAGGAAGTGGCCATCCAGAAAATACTCATGGACCACAATCCCGAAGACGGACTGCAGGGAAGCCCGTCGCTGCTGAACCTTACACAGGCACTCACGGCTTACGGCCGGAACCAGAACTCTGCCCGCACCCGGGATTTTGCGGAAATAGCCGGAGAACTGATGGACCGCGTAAAACAGTAATTCCACACATCGATATTCACATACAGCCTGCGGCCTCCAAAGAAACGTGGAATCCGCAGGCTTAATAGTATTCCATTATGAATAAAAAGTTTAAACACTACGACATCGAACTGAGAAAGAATAGCAAGGAATTCATCGCTATGGAAAGCCTTTTATCCGAGTTGAATTCTTATGGCTTTCATACGGATAACTTCCTTGCTGCCCTGAGCGTGGAACATCACACGACACAGCAGACGTTCTTCCGTCTGATCCAAAGTATCATACTCTATATGGCCGAACCGGATAACGTTTGTATCGACGACCGCAACCGCGCCAGCTACGAGATGTGCAGGAAGATCGCAGATACCGTGCGGGAATGCCACCTGCCCCATATTTAAACCTATCAACGACTATGACACAGGAAACTAAAGATATGATCGTATTGCTGCAGCTCGAATTCAGCGCCGAAATCGAACAGGCAGACCATGACCCGAAATACTCCTATCGGATTTTCCAGCGGAAAACGGGTAATCCCATCTATCAGGCGTGTCGCTTCAGCGATATGTTCCGTTTTTTCAATATCGGTCCGTCGATGAAAATTGAAGATATTGATATTCGTATCCAATGGGGCCGGAAGATCGTCATGCCCGCCATGATCGACACGCCCCGGATACGGGAACGATCGCGCCTGAAACTCGTAAGGTTTTATATCGAATCCCGGAACGGTGTGGGATTAAAGTGATGTAACGACTTGATTTATTGGGTCGTTACATTTTTATATAGGAGAATAGGTAACGAAAAGGCAACGGTTTATTTTCAGCGTCTTGCGCTCAAATACCGCATTTCAAATAACCTACTGTAAGATACGAAAAATTTCCTGACCGGGCAAATTTCGGGACAACCTTTACCAATGTCAAGTCCCGGAGTGATTTGCTCCGGGACCTGATAAAGAGTTTGCTTTTTCGGACCAGTCCTCCGACAGATTTTCCGTAATCCGGATACACAAGTAGGCACGATCATCGAATGATACGTTGCCCGGTCTAATACATTTTGTCGATTTGTATATGCGGAAACATACTAAGATTTCCTTTGAAATTATGTAACAGACTAAGAAATAACAGTTCTGTTTCCCATGTATTCCTTTCCAGTTACAATCCAAATAAATTCGGATAAAAATTTTCGGTTAAATTTGTTTTTGTCTTATTTACAGCGTATTGCATTTCTTGGTGAGCTTCCCGGCCAAAGGTCAAGGCACGAGAGCCTCCGCCGGCCTTTGATCGAGCCGGTGCGGAGGCACGATGTGCCTAACACCTTTGGCTCTTACGAAAGCCGGGATTTCAGAACCCGAAAAAATCCTTCGGTAAACAGACTTTCCACAGCGGTCAGCGGGGCCACCGCATGTTCCTGTATTAGTTTACAAAGGCCAGAGGAGCAGTCTATTTTAAGCGGACTCCAAAGCCGCAAACAACATGTAGTATTCTCTCTGGGAAAATCCGTTTACCGGAAGGGTTTGCCTATGACACGACACTGTTGACATATTCAGTCTGGTGTTTCAACACGAAGTACAGCCTGTTGACCAGTTTGCGTGCGACCTTTACGATGGCCTTGCTCTTGGGCATTCGTTTACACTGTTCGGTAAAGAACAGGTTCATCGCCGGGTCTTGTCGTACAGCCACCCATGCAGCCTCTATCAGGTTACAGCGCATTACCGCGTGCTTTCGCAAGGTAATGTCACCCGTCCCGTCTTTCTCTCCGCTGCTATGGCACATCGGGATCATTCCGATATAGGCGGCCA
>ERZ772882.2476-NODE-2476-length-16557-cov-3.373409_pt1 | contig 16557 bp, 20 predicted proteins | sample MGYA00580576_ERZ772882 | MGnify/ENA primary metagenome ERZ772882 (study PRJEB29015, sample SAMEA2737658) | human gut metagenome | biome: human gut; feature: human-associated habitat; material: faeces | place: China | collected 2012 ... | reverse complement strand
CTTTGTATGTAGCCCGACTGCACAGCGCGGTGGTGGGCTATGTGAGCCTGAAGATCCGGAATTACGACAGCCCGGGACTGGTCAAGCGGAAGGTTCTGCTGATCGACGAAATTGCCGTTGAGGAAACCCTTCGCGGTCAGGGCATCGGCACGGAGATGATGGGGGATGTCCGCGCCTTAGCGAAGACGCTCGGCTGCACGAGTTTGCAGCTGGGGGTCTATCCCCAGAATGACGCCGCCGTGGCCTTCTACCAGAAGTGCGGCTTTACCGTCCGTAGTTTGGAAATGCAGAGAAAGTTGTAATAGAAAACACAGGCCGTCCGCGGAAAATGCGGACGGCCTGACTTTGTGCATTGGACAAATTATTGGATTATTCCGGGACAGGAAGTTTGCGCTGTTCAAGCGTAGAGCAGAACATTTTATCTATTTTCTGAACAATTTCATATAAAGTGCAGTCGTACGTTTCTGCCACACCATAAGATACCATTCTTAAATAATCGATATTTCTAGGGATTGAATCTTTAAATATCCTATATAGTTCAGCATCATCCAATAATTTTAATTTTTCTAAATTCACATTGGCGTCTGGGTTTGTCTCAAGCAATAAATGATAATAGATATACTCAAGTGCTGTATAATAACATATCTTATTATCAGACTGAAGGAAGTCTTTTAAAGTTCCTATATATTTAGGCTTTATACCAAATTGCTGCCATTTACTGCATGAACAAAGCTCATCCAGCAGTCGTATTGACTCACTAGTTGAAAAAGGCCGATGAAGAACTACAGGCGGATGTTGCATTGCTGTATCTGACATGTATCTGATGAGGTATTGATTCCGCCCAGAATCTATCATATAAGAACCCAACTTATTATCCATATAAGAACCCAACTTATCATCTTTTAAATAATTTTCTATTCTACTTGTTTCATTTAATCGCCGTAAACATGCTTCTCTTTCTTCTTTGCTGTAGTTTGATGTTTCTTTCGGCGTTTCTTCCGGCGTAGGAATCGCGGGAGCCGGTTTATCACACTTTAAAGTTTCTTCCGGCGCAGGAATCGCAGGTTTCGGTTTGCAGCACTTTAATGGTTTTTCCTTTGCGACTTTAGGCCGGAGCTTGGGGCGGGAGCGAATGGTGCGGATGGCGGCCACGGCGATAAATCCGGCGAGAATTGCGAGAATCAGATAGCCTAACATGTTTACAGAACTCCTCTCTATAATTTCTCATCATAGCTTAATCCCTGTTTAAATTCGACGGGTTTCCTGAAAATAATATAACACTCCGGAAAATACTTTGCAAGGCTTTTTTGAAACTGGCAGGCGCAATAGAAACGGTATTCCTCCATTTTTCGGAAGAATTTGCCACTGCCAGCCTCGGGACTGGATGACAGCGGCTTATTGTTAAAGCCCCCCGGCAATTACTTGCCGGGGGGGCTGGTTATTACAGCAGGTACTTTTTCAGCTTTTCCAGATTTTCGCTGCTCATAGGCGTCAGCGGCAGGCGGCAGCCGCCGCAGTCGTAGCCGATGAGTTGCATGGCGGCTTTTACGGGAATGGGGTTGACCTCGCAGAACAGCAGCTCAATGAGGGGCAGCAGCTCCGCCTGCAATGCGGCGGCGGTGTCGAAATCTCCTGCCAGCGCCGCCTGCGCCATGGCCTGCGTCTCCACGGGGGCGACGTTGGACAGAACCGAAATGACGCCCTGCCCGCCCAGCGACATTACCGCGACCGCCTGATCGTCGTTGCCACTCCAAACGGGGAAATCCGGGCAGGCGGCGCAGAGTTTTGCGATTTTGGAGATGCTGGAAGATGCTTCCTTGACCCCCGCAAGGTTGGGGATGCGGGACAACCGGCCGTAGACCTCCACGGGAATATCAACGCCGGTACGGGAGGGAACGTTGTAGGCGATGACCGGGATATGTACCGCTCCGGCGACTGCGCTGTAGTGGGCAAGCAGACCCTCCGGCGTGGACTTGTTGTAGTAGGGGGTGACCACGAGCAGCGCGTCCGCTCCCGCGCCCTCCGCTGCCCGGCTCAGCGCCGCCGCGTGTTCCGTGCAGTTTGACCCGGTTCCGGCGATGATGAGACAGCTGTCCCCGACGTATGCCTTTGCCCGGCGGAACAGTTCCAGCTTTTCACAGTCGGACAGGGTGGCGGACTCTCCGGTGGTGCCGCAGATCACCACGGCTTCGATGCCCGCGTCGATTTGCCGCCGCAGCAGCTGCTCCATCATGGGATAGTTAACCTTTCCCCCGAGGAACGGGGTGACGAGTGCCGTACAGGCTCCGGTAAAGAATGGTTGTTTCATAGGCTGATACCTCCACGCCAGTCTATGCCGGAGGAAAGTATTTTGTCTGTTGCAAAACGGGAAAAAATGGGCTATACTGTGGGCACAGACAATATGGAGGAAAAACATGAAAACACATGATTTTTGGTATGATCTGCCGGAAGAGCTGATCGCCCAGACGCCGCTGGAGCGGCGGGACGGTTCCCGGCTGATGGTGCTGAACCGGGAAACCGGGGAAATTCAGCATAAGCATTTTTACGACGTCATCGACTATCTGAACCCCGGCGACTGTCTGGTGATGAACGATTCCCGGGTGCTGCCCGCCCGGCTCATGGGGCACCGTCCCACCGGCGGCGTGGTGGAGGTGCTGCTTCTGCGGGACTTGGGCAACAAGTGTTGGGAGTGCCTGTGCAAGCCCGGTCGGAAAATGCAGGTCGGCAACGAGGTCATTTTCGGAGACGGCGAGCTGACGGCCGTCGTCCGGGAGGTGCAGGAGGACGGCAACCGGGTGGTGGAATTTAAGTACGAGGGGATTTTCCTGGAAGTGCTGGAACGCCTGGGGAAAATGCCCCTGCCGCCCTACATCAAGGAGGAACTTCAGGATCAGGAGCGGTATCAGACCGTCTATTCCCGTGAGGTCGGCTCCGCCGCCGCACCCACGGCGGGACTGCATTTTACAAAGGAATTGTTGGAAAAAATCCGGGAAAAGGGCGTAAACGAAGCCTTTGTGACCCTGCACGTAGGCCTTGGAACCTTCCGCCCGGTGAAGGCGGAGGAAGTGACTGAGCATCATATGCACTCTGAGCTGTGCATGATGAGCGCCGAAACCGCGGACGTGCTGAATGAAACAAAGCGAAACGGCGGGCGCATTATCTGCGTGGGCACGACTTCCTGCCGCACGCTGGAATCTCTGGTAAACGACGACGGCACCTTCGAGGCCAAGTCCAAATGGACGGATATTTTCATTTACCCGGGGTATACATTCAAGGCCATGGACGGCCTGATCACAAATTTCCATCTTCCGGAGAGCACCCTCGTCATGCTGGTATCCGCGTTTGCTGGGCGCGAGCATGTGCTGAACGCCTACGAGGAAGCGGTAAAGCAGCGGTATCGGTTCTTTTCCTTCGGGGATGCTATGTGTATTGTATAACATAAGATTTTTTGATATAAAAATGTTCGATTTATGCTGGATTATAGGTGACTGGCTGAACTTTTTTTGAATAAGGTTCTGAGAAAATTTTGCGTAAGGGGCAAAAATCTTATACACTTAACAGCCTATGTGTATGAAAAATGCCTGTTGCTGCAAGGAGAAGATCGAACTTTTTATAAGAAAACGGCAACCAGTTATATAGGCTGGTTGCCGTCGTTTTCTGAACTTTTTTTTGGGGGAAAAAATGAGGTTTTGCAGCACGCTAATCAATTTGCCATTTACGACTAAAAATGGTGGGAAAAGCTGCTATTCGTAGCTGAATTCCAGTGTGATGCCGTTCTTGAACTCAATTGAGGATACCTTGCCATTGAGTATGACGATTTTCCTTATGATTGCATTCAGAAAGGACTTGACGACGCTCAGATCAACATTGCGAATGAAGCTTGCCGGATCGTCCCGGTCTCCGTTCATGATGCGCTCGACCATAATAAAATAGCTGGCTTTTTCCACGAAAGCGTCATCCAGACTCTGCAAGCCGGCGTTGTCAACGTCGAGCTTGAGAAGCTTTGCGTCAATAGCGTTCAGATCGTCAATGAGTTTCTTTTGCTCAAGGATGAATTCCTTTTCTGGGATTTCCTCGCTACCATACAGAAACAGAGACTTCAGACGACGCAGTGCAATTTCCTTTTTCCGGCGCTGATCTTTCAGGAATTCAACTTCTGATGCTGCGTCATTGGGCTGGCTTCGTTTGAATTCCGGAGAATATTCCAGACCGGACGTGCCGCTTTTCAGGATGGACAGGAGCTGATTAAGGCCATCCGGTTTGATGTGCTTGACATCACAGAACACAGCGCCGGACAGAAGCCGCTTTTCCAGAGTTGCCGGTTCCGTGCGCGACCCTATTTTATCTTTCGCTGTTAGAATGTTGGAAATCAGGCTGAGGACGAATGGGGCAACTATAACGTCTGACACATACTTACTTTTGCACGAAGATGGACCTTTCCTCCTATTCATGCAGGCGTAATTTGACGGCGTCCAGCCATCCGCCCTGCGGTTTCCCGGAGTTGCGGTCATGATGTCAGAGCAATGCCCGCACACAAGAAGGCCGGAGAAGATGTGAACGTTCTTTTTTTCAACGCTGATTCCACGCTGGTTTCCACCTCGCTTATTCTGCTTCAGCCTATACTGTATAACGTCGAAGCGCTCTTTTGAGATAAGCGGGGGATGATGGTCTTCTACGACGACCCATTCGGAGTCACTTCGCCTTTGACCATCTGTTCCCTTCCGGATGTTGTACCGATATGCGCCGTAATAGAATGGGTTTGTCAGGATTTTATGAATCGATGTCGAATTCCATGTGCCACCGGCTCGCGTAAGGATCTTTTCACTATTGAGCATGTTTGAAATGTAAAGACATGATTGATGTTCTTCGTAGAGCTGAAAAATCCGCTTAGCAACTTCTCCCTCAGTATCGTCTATGGAAAATGATGTGCTGTCCTTTGGATGCGCGTACCCATACGGAACTCTGCCGCCGTTCCACTTACCATTGTTTGCTCTGGAGAGCATGACCGCCGTCACTCGCTCGGATGTCATGTTCCGCTCAAGCTCAGCGAATACCAGTATGATTTTGAGCATGGCTTCGCCAATGGCCGTGGACGTATCGAACTGCTCGTTCTTTGAAATGAAGATAACTCCAAGGTTCTGAAGTTCAGCATACATAGACGCGAAATCAAGAAGGTTTCGGCTCACCCGGTCGATTTTCCAGACGAGAACATGGGAAAATTCTCCGCTCCTGATTCGGGCCATCATTTTCTGAAAATCTGGCCTGTCGGTGTTTTTTGCGGAATATCCTGCATCTTCAAATACAACGTAGTCGTTGATGCCGAGCACCAACTGGCAATAGGCGATCAGCTCACGCTGCTGCACCTGCAGGGAGTCTTTATCGACCTGCCAGTGCGTGGAGACTCTGATGTAGATTGCAGCTTTCAGGTCCGTTATTTTTTTGGACGTGGATGGAATGGTAGCCACGGCGTTCATCCCTTTCTTTTTAGAATAGAAGCGGACAGAAGAGATTCTGCCCGCTTCTTGCTTTTATCATAGTCCTTGGAAGAATATGCTGCGTCTCAACTCTCTACAGCCACGTATTTCGTGGAATAGGCCAAGTGAAACCACTTTACTCATCCGAATCGGAAACAGACGTAATGAGTTCTTCAATGGCTTCCATGAAGGCGTCTGTATTGCCGAGAATTCTGCGAACATATCCGTAATAGAAGCTCGACGGAACGGTGTACGGAACGTTCTTGCACTTATCCTGATTTACGAATACCTTGTAGAAGTCAAGATAAGCATTTGCCTTGTATAGTGGGATGCCTGCCTTGCCGAGCTTGTATTGAATATCTGCCGGGTAGACCCAGATATCAGCAGCCGGCTTTCCAGCTGTTCCTGATTTCCCGAACACCAGAATCGGGCAGGAGGAGCCGTCCGGGAGCTGAATTCGGATACGAACTTCCGACGGGTGAATTGTGACCGAAACACCTGGCAGGTCGCGGATGTTTGCGATGAAAGACAACACAGAGTCAGCTTCGTAATTCCCGTTTGCAGCAAACACATTGACGAACTCTTCCAGGGAAAGAACCGGAGGCTGTGGCTGAGCGGATGCGCGAATAGATGGTTCCTGGCTCATTTGTTTTTGAGTAAATACCTGGCGCTCAATAACAGTCGTCTTTGTCAGGACGTTCGGAATGACAATTGTGCCGCCATTGTGTTCGTAAAGTTCTAGCTCCAGCAGCCCCAACTTGAAACTGTTTGAGGTATAACCGGAGATGAAATCTGCCAGCTTCTGAACGCCACTTCGTATTCCATCGCCGACAATGAGCAGCAGGAAGTCTGCGTTTTCAAGGCTCCTGTTCACAGAATCGGTGAAACGGGCTGAATCCTCCACGGTCAAATAGCCTGCTTCCAGCATTAAATCGAAGACACGGGATGCCTGTCCTCTGCGATGGAATGTGTACTCAGAGGCAACTTTGTCAAGGTCTTCCGATGTCCATCCCTGAACATCCTTGGCGTAGTCGATGATCTGGGCTACGACAGCCCGTCTGGATTCTTGATTGCGGAACAGTTTGGTTTCGACGATGACAACGTGTCCGGTTGCGGATACATAAAGGTTGTCTATGTATCCGGATGATCCGGTTCCGACTTTAACTTCCTTCCCAATACAAATGAGATCGGAAAATTCCGAGCCGATTTCCTCAGACTGGAGCAGGGATGGATTCTTTTCAATAAGACGTTGAATCCATGCTTCGTCGTAGGTTTTCTGCATCAGCGGTATTCTCTGGAGGTGTTCCGTCTTGTGGTCTGGGCCTACAAAGATTGCGTTCCTGCTTGTCCTGTCGCTGTAGATCATGTGTCATTACTCCTTTTTGTATTTGCTTAGCAGCACACGAATGACACGGCGGTCATCCTCGGATGCCAGTGAGTAAAGATAAACAACATCTTGGATGTCCGCAGGTAGCACATCGAATTTCTCACCGTTTATCCCCACAAGCCAGTCAAGAGAAACGTTGAAGTATTCTGCAATCCTGACAATGTAAGAGAACTTTGGCTCTCGCTCTCCCGTCAGATACCTCGATATAGTAGGTGCCGGTATTCCGATGTCATCGCAGAATGAGTTTACTGTCATTCCACGACGTTCGATGAGCATTCTGACATTGTTGCTAAACGTTGAGTAATCCATAGCTTCTTGGCTCCTTTCAAGCATTTACCACTTTGATAAGATGATACATCAAATAGATTAAAACCGCAACAGATTTTATCGCTAATAAGAAAAATTTTCTTACAACTGATAAAATTTTGCTTGACAATTACCGAATGGTAAGATATAGTTATCATATCGGTAAAACATCGAAGGAATGAAGGTGGATAAATGAATCGGAGAGAGATTAAGGCTCAGAGAATACGGCTTGGTCTTACACAGGAGAATGTTGCGACCGAGCTTGGTATGAACCTGCACACCTACAGGAAGAAAGAGAGTGGCGGTTCCCCGTTCTCTGAGGATGAAAAGCTTTCTCTTGCAAAAGTCCTCCACTTCAACCCCGAACAGCTGAACGATTTTCTTTTTGATGGTAAATTACCAATTTGATTGCACAAGAAATCAAAGCGGAATAATGCTTTTGGCGAACAGATTACCAATGTGATATTGTTATCTGTTACTACGGTAATTATACATGAAGAAGGTGTTGAAAAAAATGGGACGTGAAGCTACGAAGGCTATAGGAAATCCGTGGTACGAAGCCAGAATGGAAGCTGCAAAATGGGATGACAGACTCCTTAGTCGAGAAGGGGCAGCGGAACTGCTTGGAATGTCTGTATCTGCGGTTGCTGATGCTGAGCTGAACCTGACGAAATGTATGCCTCCTGACAAAGCAGTTCAGATGGCTGACTTGTACAAGGCTCCGCATTTGCTGAACTATTACTGTTTGCATGAGTGTCCAATTGGAAAAGACAGGCCCGTCTCTGAGGAAGTTGTTCCGATTGAAAGAGTTACAGTTAAGCTCTTAAAGGGGATGAAGTTGGATCGTCTGGATGACATAAAAGACAGGCTTATGGATATTGCCGCAGATGGGAGGGTTTCAGAGAATGAAATTGAGGATCTGTCTCAAATCACTGAGTATCTGGAGGATGTTGCAAAATCAATAAGTGAGTTGAAAATCATCACAGAAATGGCAATCAAGAGGAGTAAAAATGGATGCCAGACAAGGAAGAACTGATGAGGATACTTTTGGAACAATATGGGATTTCGTCATCTGAGGAACTTGAAGATGCCATAAGAAAGCAAGGGCGGATGGACATTTCAGCGTTTGTTTCCAGAGAACATATAGGAGATGAAGACAATGAGTCCGGAAATCGAAGAGACTGTGAAGAGGATAGAAACTGAAAGGGGATTCGTATTTGAAGAGGCGGACATTCAGTTCGCTGAGTCCCAATCAAAAAAGAAAATGGAGTCAGCCGATAAGGAAGCTGATTATTTCCCTCTCATTTTTAGAAATGAACTTGAGGATATCGTGATGAGGTACGAAATCAATGCGATCAGCCGTGTCAGCTGAAATCGCTTGAATTTTCAAATATAAGCCAAGAAGTATGAAAGGATGAAGAAAAAATGAGATTGCTGTCCATGAAGCTTGAAAACTTCCAAGGGGTCAAAACACTGAGCCTGGAATTCCCTGGCGGATGCTCCGGTTCGATTTACGGAGACAATGGAACCGGAAAGACTACCGTGTTCAATGCTCTTACGTGGCTTTTGTTCGATAAGGCCAGTACAGGCGTAAAGGATTTTAGCCCGAAGACAAAGGGCGTTGATGGAGAAGACCTTCACCACCTGAATCATGGAGTCACAGCATCGTTCCAGCAGGAATCCGGTCAGATTATTACGTTCCAGAAGTCGTACCACGAGGTCTACAAGAAAAAGAAGGGAAGTGCTTACGAGGAAAGAGATGGACACACGGTAGACTACTTCGTTGATGGTGTCCCTGTCAAGGAACGGGATTATACCAGCACTGTACTCAGCTTGTGCGGCGGTGATGCTGAGAAGCCAAAGATGCTGACGATGCCAGACTATTTTGCGGAGCAGTTGAAGTGGCAGACTCGCCGGCAGATATTACTTGAGGTGTGCGGTGATATTTCTGACCAAGAAATTATCAACAGCTCTGCCGAACTGAGCGATCTTCCGAAGTATCTATTGATTCCCGGAACGTGCGACAGGATGTACGGAATTGATGAATACAAAAAGATCGCATCAGCTCGGATGCGGGACTTGAACAAGCAGATTGAGAGCATTCCCGGTAGAATCGAAGAAGCAGAAAAGGCAATCCCGGATGTTGGTTCGGTAGATACGGATACTGTCAACGTTGCTATTGAAAGCAGTAATCTCAGAATTAGCGAGTTGCTGAAGGAAAAAGCGGCTTTGGAATCCGGTGGCGACGCTGGCTTCGACATCCGGAAGAAAATTGCGGATGTTGAGCTGAGGATTGCCGATGGAAGACTGGATTTCACGAAGATGCAGAGAGAGCGGAACGCTTCGCTCAACGCTAAGGTCATGGACGCTGAGAGAAAGGTCTACGCCTGTAGAACGGAATCGACTCGCGCCGAGTTTGAGAAAGTCCAGAAGCGGAAAATGCTCGAAGATATGACTGCGATCAGAGAGAAGATTCTGAAAGAATGGAAGCAAGTGAATGCTGAGTCGCTTTCTGATTCTGCAAGGATTTGTCCGACGTGCGGCAGGGAGCTTCCTGCCGACAAGATTGAGAAAATCGTTTCGGACTTCAATCTTTCCAAGAGCCGGAGATTGGCGCAGTTGAACATGAGAGGAAAGACTGAGGCTTCCAAGGACATGATCGAGAAGCTGAGAGTGGAGCTTCATGAAAGCGAAGCAAAAGCTGCTTCTGCGCTACTTGCAATCACCGCTGCTGAGAAAGAGCTTGAAGAAGCGAGAAGTGCAATTGGAACAGATCCCACGTATGAACACACCAACGAGTACGGATTGCTCCAAAATGAGCTGGCTCAGTTAAAAGAAAAGCTTTTGGACATCGGGAAATGTGAGGAAGATGCTTCTGCTGAGATGGAAGGAAAGATTGCAGCCGAAAAGAAGCAGCTGAGCTGTTATGAGGAAATGCGCGTTAAGATTGCCCTTGCTGAAGCACAGAAAAAGAGGGTCGCAGAACTGGAAGAGGCCGAGGCGAGATTGTCTGATGAGTACGGAAAGACTGAGCGAGGGTTATATCTGTGCGATCTTTTTATGCGGGCAAAGGTCGATATGCTCACGGAGCGTATTAACCGGAAGTTCCGGAGAGTTCGGTTCAGACTGTTTGAGGTTCAGCAGAACGGCGGCTTGAAGGAAGGCTGCGATGTCATGGTTCCGACCGACGATGGTCGGCTTGTTCCGTACTCCGTTGCAAACAATGCTGCGAGGATCAATGCTGGACTGGAAATCATTGACACGTTGTCTGGACATTGGGGCGTAAAGCTTCCGGTTATGGTTGACAACGCAGAGAGCATTACCAGACTTGCAAAGACGAACACGCAGATGATTCGCTTGGTAGTTTCAGAGCCTGACAAAGTGCTGAGATTGGAAGTTTAAGATAAGACACCCGGCCTGATGTCATCTGGCCGTGTCAATATATGGAGGTAAAAATAATGGCGAGTGCTGAAAACAATGAACAAACCCAGTTGACCGAGCAAAAGCCCGTCCAGCTCAATCAGAGCGAACGCTTCACGGCGATGGTTATGAAGGAATTCGGAACCGGCGTTGGAGCGCCGAGTCTCACGGACTACCAGAAGAAGCTGATTCAGGGCTACTTCATCGCAATTGACCGGGCGCTAAAGAAGGCAGAGGAAGATCGTATCCGGAAGAACGCAGCCAATAAGGATCCAAAGTACAACAATGATCTGGAGGTAAATTGGCAGAATGTCAACCTGCAGGATCTGGCAACAGATGTCGTTCACTACGCCCGGATGGGTCTGGATATGATGCAGGACAACCATCTCACCCCGATTCCTTTCAAGAACAACAAGACAAGAAAGTATGATGTAAACCTAATGAAAGGATACAACGGTATCCGGTTTATTTCCGAAAAGTATGCACTGGACAAGCCTGTTTCTGTCACGATTGAACTTGTTTATTCCAATGATACGTTCAGACCGATAAAAAAGTCGCATGGGCAGCCCATCGAGTCCTATGAATTTGCTATCAATGACCCGTTTGACCGTGGTGAGATTCGCGGAGGTTTCGGCTATATTGAGTTTGATGACCAGACCAAGAATAAGCTTATCATCATGACGATAAAGGATGTCAACAAGAGAAAGCCGGAATACGCTTCTGCGAATTTCTGGGGAGGAAAGACTACCGTTTGGGAAAGCGGAAAGAAAGTTGAAAAGGAAGTCGAAGGCTGGCTCGATGAGATGGTCTACAAGACGATTGTTCGAGAGGTCTTCAGCCCAAAGCATATCTTGCTTGACCCTCAGAAAATCGATGATAACTACCAGTACATGAAGATGCGAGAAGCCAAAATTGCTGAGATGGAGGCTCAGGCAGACGCGGAAGCCCAAGCGAATGGAAGGATCATTGACACAGCTCCGGTAAAGCCTGCTGCTCTCCATGACGCGAATCCCGGAATTCGGATGCCCAATGTGGACAAATCCACCGGCGAGGTGATCGGCGTTCCGACAGGTGCTGTTGACAATGTAGAACGGAGTCAGGATGGAGGTCCTGATTTCTGATGGATATTAAGGTTCTTGCGTCCGGCAGCTCCGGTAATTGCTATATGATTTCTGACGGAAGCACCGATCTGCTGCTGGACGCTGGAATCTCAATCAAGCGGATACAGATAGGCTGCGACTTTAATCTTTCCAGAATTGCCGGATGCCTTGTGACACACAGTCACGGAGATCACAGCAAGGCGGTAAAAGACCTGCTGAGAAAATGCGTTGATGTCTGGATGCCTGAAGGCGAGATGAATGAGCTTGGGATTCAAGACTGCCGGCGACTGCATTCTCTTAACCGCGTCGGAGATGATGAATACACAGTGTTCCTTGTAGGAACATTTGATATTCTCCCATTCCGGACTGAGCATGATACCCCAGAGCCGGTTGGGTATTTGCTTCATTCCAGATCAAGCGGAGACAAAATCTTGTACGTTACGGACAGCTTTTTCGTTCGATACCGTTTCTCTGGACTTACACATATAATCGGGGAAGTCAACTATGACCATGAGTCTGTGTGGGAGAAGGTCAACAATGGTGAGACCCCAACAGAAAGAGCAAAGCGTCTGTTCCGAAGCCATATGAGCTTGGAGAACTTTTTGGCTTTTCTGAAATCAAATGACCTGAGCAGATTGCGGCAAATATATATTTGCCACATGAGTAATGACCACGGTAACAAGAGGCGAATTCAGGAGGCTGTCCAAAAAGCAACTGGCGTTGAGGTCTACGTCTGCAAAGAGGGAGGTGGTATTGATGCCATGGATTAGCGTACATGACAGCATCAATGGCTCAAAGCTTAGGAAGCTGTTTAAGGCTTTGAACTGTTCCAAGTTCGAGGCGACTGGAATCCTTGTTTTCTTGTGGTTCTGGGGTTTGAACAATGCTGACAAAACAGGGAAGATACCATTCGTTGACTCCGAGGATATCGTGAGGGAACTGTATGGTGTCGGAACTGGATGCCATCTCGATATGGAGAAGGTGGTACAGGCTCTGTTTGATACTGGCTGGATAGATAAAGAGGAAGACGGCTCGTTTCGACTGCATGATTGGGATGTATGGCAAGCTCAGTGGTACAAAGCAATCGACCGCAGAGAAAAGGATGTAGAGAGAAAAGCACGGGCGCGAAACGAAAAGAATACGGCCAAAAAGGAGAGTCAGACTTCAGAAAGCGGCTCGTTGGGAAAGGAACAGGATTTTCCAAAGGAAATTCCTGCGGAAAATCCAGAGGAAAATCCGCAGAGCACGGCGAAGACTCCGAACGGCGGATTTTCTGGTGATCTTCCGAAGAAGAAAGCAGCTGGAACGTACAAACCTACGTTTGAAGAGTTCTGGAATGCATATCCGAAAAAGGAAGGGAAGGCTGAAGCGTATAAAAAATATAATGCTCGTTTGAAAGACGGGTGGTCTGAAATCGACTTGCTGCGAGCTGCCAAGAACTACGCCTATGTAGTGAATCGGCAACGCACGGAAATGCAGTACATCAAACACGCCAAGACGTTCTTGTCTGAGAATACACCATTCACGGACTTCTTGCCAAAGAAAAAGGAGGCTGATCCGCAGACTTCGAGTGGGTCTAACCCCTTTGCCGAATATAAGGACGAATGAAGATGGACTATGGATTTTTGACACTGATTCAGAAGATCGCGCAGACATCCCTTGATAGGCAGGAGCCAAGACCCGGAGACTACGAGGTTGACGGTATTATCTACTGTGGAACCTGCGGAAAAGCCCGACAAGGATTCAAAGAGTTCTCATTGCCTACGGAAGAGAATCCTGACAATACCGTTCGGGTTAAGATGGGCTTTTTATGCGACTGTGACAAGGCGGAAGAGGAGCGGGAGAAAGCTGAAGAACAGAGAAAGAAAGACTTTGAGAAAATCGAAAAACTCAGGGCTGTCAGTTTGATGGATGAGCGAATGAAGGAATCCCGATTCGGCACGTTCGAGGAGACCAAGTACAACGCAAAGAACCTGAAGCTTTGTAGGCGGTACGTCGAGAAGTTCGACCAGATGATGGAGAACAATCAAGGGCTTTTGCTTTGGGGAGATGTTGGAACCGGAAAATCTTTTGCAGCTGCCTGCATTGCAAACGACTTGCTGGATCAAATGCACCCAGTAGTCATGACATCGTTTGTCAAGCTTATTGCCGCAATGGATGCCGACAGGTCAATCAGTGAACGGCTTATCAACCAGCTGAATGCTGCTGATCTGGTTATCTTTGATGACCTTGGAACAGAGAGAAGCACTGACACGGCACTCGAAAAAGTCTACAACATCATCGACAGCAGATACCGAAGAAAACGCCCCATGATTGTCACAACCAATGTGACGATGAATCAGATGAAAGAGGAGGCAGATCTTCGATACCGGAGAATCTATGACAGACTCTTTGAAGGCTGTTATCCAATGCAGTTCGTTGGACCCAGCTGGAGAAAAAAAGCGGCTGCAAGGTCGTGGGACGCAATGGCAAAGTTATTGGAGGATGACTAAATGGCAGAACCTATTTACCTGAAGATCGACCGGAAGGAAGACCGGGACATTGTTGCTACGATCCTGTACCGAAACGGGTACAGAGTTGAGCCGGCAAAGAAAAGGAACAAGAAGACGTATGAGTATTACGTCAAGTGTGAGCAGATTGAGAACTGCGAGTTCCAAGATGCTCAGATAGGAGACGAAACACAGGATGAAGGTTAAATTTACCATCCCTGGAGAACCCAAAGGGAAGGGAAGACCTAGGTTTTCCAATGGAAGAGCGACTACGCCAGAAGCCACCGCTTCGTATGAAAACCTGATTCAGCTGTACTACATACAGCAGTGCGGCAGGCATCCATTTGAAAAAGATGTTCCTCTTGATGTGAGAATCGTCGGGTACTACAGCATACCCGAAAGCGCCAGTAAGAAAAAGAAGGCCATGATGGCTGCTCATCTACTCAGGCCGATAAAAAAACCGGATGCAGATAACGTAGCAAAAATTGCTATGGACGCTCTCAATAAGCTTGCTTACCACGATGATGCTCAGGTAGTTGACTTCCAGTTCCGGAAGTTCTACTCACTCCGGCCAAGGCTGGTCATCACAATTCAAGAGTCAGCTCCTGTACGTGAGGTGCCTGCCGATGGGTAGAGAGCTTTACTTCGATGGCTGGTGGGAGGGAGACGCAGAGTTCTGGTGTGACTGCTGCGGCAAGACTGTAAAGTTCCGCTTTGACGATGAAGACAGTGCAAAAAACGCCAAAGGTCAGCGTGATGCCCTTCACAGGAAGCGGGGCTGGATATTCACAAAGGTGAATGACCAATGGGCTGATTTTTGCAGCGAAAGCTGTAGGAATAAATATATTCGGGAGCAAACACTGTAAAACGAGAAAGGAAGTAAATTATGAGCAAAGCAAACGAGATGATTCTTAGCCTGAATGAGGATACCTTCTCTGCACTGAAGAAGGACTTCGACGATGTTCTGAACAGAACCATCGGCAATATGCAGATGAAGGGCGCAAGCGATGCGACCATCACCTTGAAGCTGGATATTGCCATTACAAAGGGCATTGTCAATATCGACGGCGTGAACAGAGATTACAACAAGCCTTCTTTCAAGCATCAGGTCAACTCTGTCCTCCAGATTAAGGACAAAGCCACCGGTCAGTTGGCCGGTGAAATGGTTCTGGAATGGGATGACGATGCCGAGAAGTTTGTGCTCCGCCGTGTTGATGATGGTCAGACCAGCATCTTCGACGATGGGTATGAGACCTGCGACGATGAAGACCATGAGGCACACGACGCCAAGGGCGAAGATGCTTTTAACGTGATGATCGGGTTTACTGAGCGGAACCTCGTCATCGTCGAAACTGACGGCGTGTACACAGTACGTACAGCCGATACCAATGAGGTTGTCCTTTCTTCTGGGTGCGAGGATGGGAACCCCTTCAAAATTGACCCCGAGATTGCAGCAAAGCACGTCGGAGATCAGCTGTTCTGCTATATGTTCTCCGAAGACAGCAAGTACATCTCCGGCATTGCCATCGACTGCACGACCTGTGATGAAACCATCTTTATCATGAAGGTTCCGGAAGGCGCATCCTATGAGATTCCTGATGGGAACACCATTGCCGAGGAAGAAAAGAGTGGCAGCGCAGACGGTCAATTCACCGAATTTGACGGCGATTACGACTATGATTCCCCTGAAGAGGACGAGGAGGAGTAAACGTGCTCAATGAAGTGAATCTGATGGGCCGGCTGACGAAAGATCCCGAACTCCGGAGAACCGAAAGCGGTGTTGCCGTAACATCATTCAGGATTGCGGTCGAGCGCGACACAAAAGCAAAGGATGCCGAAAGACCTGAAACCGATTTCTTCGACTGCGTTGCGTGGAGAAGCACTGCTGAGTTCATTGAGAAGTTCTTTGCAAAAGGGAGAATGATTGTTGTCCATGGAAAGCTGAGGCAGAGGGGCTATACCACCAAGGAAGGAGAGAGACGCCAGACGGTTGAAGTCAAGGTCTCAAACGTGTACTTTGGTGACAGCAAGAAATCCAATGAGTCTGGTGATACAGACAGCGCTCAGTATGTCGATAATCCTTCCGAAAACAATTATGAGACAATCGAGGACGAAGACGCTCAGCTTCCGTTCTGATTAAGAGCGGCACCACAGGCTTACCACATGAGGTAGGACGGATGAAAATCCGCACCTACCTCACAATCAAAAAGCAGAAACTCCAACGTTCTAAGGCTTATAGAGAGATACAGGGGGACAATATGATAATCAAAATCAATACGCACGGAAATCCAGTCCCGGAATCGCACGGAGAATGGATTGACCTCAGAACTGCTGAGGAAGCAGATCTTGAGCCGCTTGAGTTCAAAGTGATTTCGCTTGGC
>ERZ772882.2470-NODE-2470-length-16586-cov-3.045914_pt1 | contig 16586 bp, 15 predicted proteins | sample MGYA00580576_ERZ772882 | MGnify/ENA primary metagenome ERZ772882 (study PRJEB29015, sample SAMEA2737658) | human gut metagenome | biome: human gut; feature: human-associated habitat; material: faeces | place: China | collected 2012 ... | reverse complement strand
ACGCCCAGCAGGCGTTTTCAAAGCAGATGGGCTGGATGCCCTTGACGATCTCATAGGGGTCGAAGCCCTTGGCCTTGCAGATCTCCCGGCACTCCTCCACGGAGCCAATGCCATACTGAGCGAGGACGCCATTGATCTTGTCGATTCTTCTTTCGTAGCTTTCAAACAGTGCCATTTTTTGTCCTCCTCTTATTCCTGCCGGGGGTCAATGTACTTGGCGGCGTTCTCGAACTGGCCGTAGTGACCCTTGGCCTTCTCCAGCGCCGCAGCGGCGTCGTCGCCCTTCTTGATGAAGTCCATCATCTTACCCAGACTGATGAACTCATAGCCCACGATCTCGTCGTCCTTGTTCAGCGCCAGCCGGGTGACATAGCCCTCGGCCATCTCCAGATAGCGGGGTCCCTTGGCCTTAGTAGCGAACATGGTACCCACCTGAGAGCGCAGTCCCTTCCCCAGATCCTCCAGAGAAGCGCCCACGGATAGGCCGCCCTCAGAGAAGGCAGACTGAGACCGGCCATATACGATCTGCTCGAACAGCTGACGCATGGCGGTGTTGATGGCGTCGCACACCAGATCTGTGTTCAGCGCCTCCAGAATGGTCTTGCCGATGAGGATCTCGGAGGCCATGGCGGCAGAATGGGTCATACCGGAGCAGCCGATGGTCTCCACCAGTGCCTCCTCGATGATGCCATTTTTAATGTTCAGGGTCAGCTTGCAGGCGCCCTGCTGAGGGGCGCACCAGCCGACACCGTGGGTAAAGCCGGAGATATCGGAGATTTCCTTGGCCTGCACCCACCTCCCCTCCTCAGGGATGGGAGCCGGGCCGTGGTAAGCGCCCTTGGCCACCGGACACATATGCTGTACTTCCGCAGTATAGATCATGGTAACGATTCCTTTCTGTGCTGAATTTTTTACCATTGTGGATGGGTTTATCCTTTGGGGCTATTATAGCAAACGCCGGGAGAAATTTCAAGAAGTTCTAAGCAAATATTCCGAACATTCCGTGCATTTTTGCGCCAACGCAGGGAGTCTATCCCTCTCACAGCTTGGTCAGATGGGTCCCGGCGGCCTTGAGCATCAGTTTTTTGGTGCCGATCTTGTCAAAGGCCACTTCCACCAGCGCATCGCCGCCCATGGGCCGGACGCTGAGCACCATACCGTCTCCGAAGGCATTGTGGCGAACGCTGTCGCCGGCCCGCAGCTGCATCAGGGGCGCAGAGGGTGCTGCGGAGCGAGCCCGCACCGACGGAGCGGACGGAGCCGTTGTAGATCGGACCGGCTCCTCCCGACGGGTACGTACCTGAGACGCAGCCCTCCCAGTGGGACGCCGCCTGCTGGGGTTCGGGCTTCCCCAGCCACTCCATATTCTCCTCCGGGATCTCCTTGAGAAAGCGGGAGGGCATAGCGGGGCTGGTACGGCCGTACAGGGTGCGCTGCCGGGTATTGGTGAGGGTCAGCTTCTCCTTGGCACGGGTCATGGCCACGTAGCACAGTCGCCGCTCCTCCTCCATCTCCTCCTCATCCCCCATGGCCCGGTTGCCGGGGAACAGGCCGTCCTCCATGCCCACCACGAACACGCATGGAAACTCCAGCCCCTTGGCGCTGTGCATGGTCATGAGGGTGACGCAGTTGTCGGAGTCCGCCTGACTGTCCAGATCCGTATATAGAGCCACCTCGTCCAAAAAGCCCGCCAGAGTGGGGTTCTCCGGCTCGTTCTCCAGAAAGCCCATGATGCTGGAGGCCAACTCCTGTACGTTCTCCAGCCGGCCCCGGCTCTCCATATCGTCCTTTTCCTGCAGCATCCGCACATAGCCGGTGCGGTCACACACATATTCGTAGAACTCCACCAGCCCCAGATCGGCCACATGGCGGCGCATTTCCTCCATCATATCTGTAAATGTAAGAAGCTTTACAGCGCTTGATTTCAGTTCTGGATAGTCGGATGCGTGGCAGAGGATCTCATAGAGGGGCCTCCCCTCCTCCGTAGCGATCACCTGCGCCTTATCCACCGTGGCGGTGCCGATCTTGCGGGAGGGTACGTTGATGATGCGCCGCAGCCGCAGATCATCGGTGGGGTTGTTGATAACGCACAGATAGGCCAGCATATCCTTGACCTCGGCCCGGTCGAAGAACTTCATGCCGCCGATGATCTTATAGGGTACGCCGTTGCGCTTAAAGGCATACTCCATGGCGTTGGACTGGGCGTTGGTTCGGTAGAGCACGGCGTGTTCCTTCCAGTTGACGCCCCGACGGTAGTTCATCATGATCTGCCCCACTACATAGTTGGCCTCGTCGGACTCATTGAAGCAGGTTTTGACGGTGATGATTTCCCCTTTTCCGTTCTCCGTCCACAGAGTCTTGCCCTTGCGGCCGGTGTTGTGGCGGATGACGGCGTTGGCCCCGTCCAGAATGTTCTGTGTAGAGCGGTAATTCTGCTCCAGACGGATGGTACGGGCGCCGGTATACTGCTTTTCAAAATTCAGGATGTTCTCGATGTTGGCCCCCCGGAAGCGGTAGATGCTCTGATCGTCGTCGCCTACCACGCAGATGTTGCGGTGTCCCCCTGCCAGCAGACTGGCCAGCAGATACTGCAAATGGTTGGTGTCCTGATACTCGTCGATGAGGACGTAGCGGAACTTGCGCTGGTAGTAGGCCAGCGTCTCCCTGTCCGTCCGCAGCAGATCCACCGTGTGAAGGATGATATCGTCGAAGTCCAGCGCATTGGCGTCCCGTAGCTTCTGATTGTAAAGCGCGTATACTTTACCGATGCGCTTACGCCGCCAATCCTGAGATTTTTCTGCCTGAGCGGCAAACTCCTCCGGCAGGATCATATCATCCTTGGAGCGGGAGATGATGGTCTGGATCTCCCGGACGGGAAAGGTCTTTTCATCCAGCTCCAATTCCTTGAGAATGTCCTTCAGGAGCCGTTTGGTGTCATCGGTATCGTAGATGGTAAAGCTGCGGTCAAAGCCCAGCTTGTCGATGTCCCTCCGCAGAATCCGCACGCAGGCGGAGTGAAAGGTGGCGGCCCACACATCACGGGACTCCTCCCCCAGCATCCGCTCCAGACGATCCTTCAGCTCGTTGGCGGCCTTGTTGGTGAAGGTAATGGCCAGCACCTCCCACGGGCGGGCAGGCTCCACGGCACACAGATAATCCGCCAAGGGCTTCTGCTCCGGGTCCGGGTGCCGGACATACTGCTCCAGAAACTCCACCTCATCGTCGGAGATGGGCATGGGGATCTCCTCCGTGTCGCTGCCCCGGCCATAGCGCAGAAGGTTGGCCACCCGGTTGATAAGCACCGTGGTCTTGCCGCTGCCGGCTCCGGCCAGCAGAAGAAGCGGCCCCTCCGTGGAGAGCACCGCCTCCCGCTGCTTGTCGTTGAGATGCTGATAGTTCAGGGCGATGGCCTGCCGCCTTGCCCGAATAAAACGCTGCTGCAATTCATTCATGTACTTTTATCCCCTGCTTGTTGTTTTCTCCTATTTTAATACAAAATCCGGGGCCGGTCAACCTCTCTGCAGAAATATAGAAATTTTGTTCGATTTTCTATTGACAGAAACGGATGTTCGACTTATAATGAGGGTCGAACAAAAGTTTCACAGGAGGTATGTACTATGACGACCTTTGGATTTATTATGATGGTGGTGGGCGTGGCTTTCTTCTCCGGCAGCGCCATTCATGTCATCGACCGGCTGGATCGCCCCCAGCAGCGCCGCCGCACGGTGTAACGGCATGGAGCTGCTGGATAAGCTGGCCATCCTGACGGACGCCGCCAAATACGATGCAGCCTGCACCTCCAGCGGCGTCAGGCGCAGCGCCCGGCCGGGGATGATCGGCAACACCACCTCCTCTATCGCCGGCTGCTGCCACAGCTTCTCCGCCGACGGGCGATGCATCACCCTGCTGAAGGTATTGATGACCAACAGCTGCGTGTTCGACTGCAAGTACTGCGTCAACCGGCGCAGCAACGATACCCGCCGGGCGGCCTTCACGCCACGGGAGTTGGCGGAGCTGACCATCGGCTTTTACCGCCGCAACTATATCGAAGGGCTGTTCCTCTCCTCCGGCGTGCTGCGAAGCCCGGATTACACCACCGAACGGATGATCGAGTGCCTGCGGATCCTGCGAGAGGAGTATCGCTTCAACGGGTATATCCATGCCAAAGCCATCCCCGGCACATCGCCGGAGCTGGTGCAGCGGCTGGGGCTGCTGGCAGACCGGCTCAGCGTTAACATCGAGCTGCCCTCTCAGAAGGGCTTACAAACGCTGGCTCCGGATAAAAGCAAACAGGCCATTCTGCGGCCCATGGCACAGATTCGGGACCGGGCCAGAGAGAGCAAGGCAGAGCTGGTGAAGTCCCGCCACGCCCCGGTGTTTGCCCCGGCCGGACAGAGCACTCAACTCATTGTGGGCGCCACGGCGGACAATGATCGCCATATCCTGCACCTGACCCAGTCTTTGTACGAGAAGTACCGTCTCAAACGAGTGTTCTATTCCGCCTATGTACCGGTAGTCGAGAACAGTCTGCTGCCCTCCAAGGATACGAAGCCCCCTCTGCTGCGGGAGCACCGCCTGTATCAGGCGGACTGGCTGCTGCGGTTTTACGGCTTCCGGGCCGAGGAGCTGTTGGACGAGCAGCACCCGGACTTCAATCCGCTGGTGGACCCCAAGTGCCACTGGGCCATCGGACATCTGGAACAGTTTCCGCTGGAGATCATGAACGCCGAATACGAGACGCTGCTACGGGTGCCGGGCATCGGTCCGATAAGCGCACGGCGTATCGTCTCGGCCCGCCGCCATGGTACGCTGCGGTTCGAGGACCTGAAAAAACTGGGGGTGGTGCTGAAGAGGGCGCAGTTCTTTATCACCTGCGGCGGCCGGATGCGGCAGGGCCTGCAATTTACCGCCCAGACCCTTCAGCGGCAATTAGAGGCGATGGAGCGAGGGCAGCTGCCGCCGGAAGAGTGCCGGCAGCTGTCGCTGTTTGACTCGGCGGGGTGATACGATGGCATGGCAGGATGTGGTCTTTCAATACGACGGCAGCTTCGACGGATTCCTTTGCTGCGTGTTTGAAAGCTATGTACACAAAGAATTCCCCATCGCCTTTTACAGCGATGAGGAGTGCTTTTCCCTGTATTCCGTCCGCAGCATCCTGACGGTGCCGGAGCACGCCCGCCGGGTGTACCGGGGCATCTTCAAGCGCTCCAAGCGTGCCGCAGAGCTGCTGCACCGTGCCTTTCTCACCTGTATGGAGGATAAAGAGTTGCACCTTTACACCTTTGTCCGCAAGCTGATGGACGAAGGACCGGATTTCCTGAGAAACCAGTCGGATGCGGCCTACTACCCCGTGGCCAAGGCTCTGCGGCACATGAGCGGCGAGTTAGAGAAGCTGCGTGGCTTCATCCGTTTTTCCGAGTACAGTGGCGTGCTGGGAGCGGAAATCGAGCCAAAAAATCGAGTCCTCCCCCTGCTGCGAAACCACTTCTGCAATCGCTATGCCAACGAATCCTTTTTTATCTACGACAGTACACACAAGGACCTACTGCTATACAGCAGCGGCCGATCCCGAATGATGCGGGTAGACAGCCTGCAGTTGGCCCTGCCCGGTGAGGAGGAGCTTTGCTTCCGAGCCCTATGGAAGCGGTTTTATGAGACGGTGGCCATCAGGGAACGGGAGAATCCCCGCTGCCAGAATACCTTCCTGCCCAAGCGATATCGAGGGACGATGACGGACTTTCTTCCGCTGGACTATGAAAGGCAGCAGCAAAATCTCCCCTCCTCCCATGATGTAGCAAACGGCGCAATCATCAGAATGATCGATTCAATTGAATTGCCGCCTACCACCAGTTTACCGGAACACTCTATATAGTTTCCGAACAGGTCGTGAGGAAGAGAATCTCCTTCAAATGGATAATTTACAGGATACTCGCTCTCTTTTGACGTGGGTACATATTTTGTTGAGATTCGCCCTTACCCTTCGCTGTCAGCAGACATAACAGAATATCTGGCAATTCTTAGCGTGTCAAGGATGGTGCTTATCCCCCGAAAGCAGGTCGCCGAAAACCAGGAATTTCTATTAGTCACTGTAAAGTATTACTATCTTACATCCGTTACAAAAAAAGGAAGAGGGCATATGCCCTCTTCCTTTTTCTCGCATCACTTCATCAGCTTTCCCTGTACCAGCAGCTGGAGAGCCTGCGCCACGTTCTGTACCGGCAGAAGCTCCAGATGCGGCAGTTCTTTCATCTCTTTGACCCGGTGCTCCGGGACGATGCACTGCGTGAAACCCAGTCGCTGCACCTCAGATAGACGCTGCTCCATGTGATTGATAGACCGTATTTCCCCAGACAGTCCCACCTCTCCGATGGCGGCCATATGGCTGGGAACGGGCTTGTCCAGATAGCTGGAGGCGATGGCCACCACAGCGGACAGATCTGCCGCCGGTTCCTCCAGCGTTAGACCACCGATGATATTCAGGTATGCATCACACTGGGAGACCTTCAGATTCCCCCGCTTCTCCAGCACCGCCAGCAGCATCGCAAAGCGGTTGTAGTCAAAGCCGTTGCTCATGCGCCGGGGATTGGCGGCGCTGGCCGGAGCGATGAGAGCCTGCACCTCCGCCAAAACCGGGCGGGCTCCCTCCATAGCGCAGGTGACGCAGGTCCCCGGTGCATCCTTGGGACGGCCCGACAGCAGCATTTCGGAGGGATTCTCCACCTCCTTCAGGCCCCAGTCCATCATTTCAAAGACGCCGATCTCGTTGGTGGCGCCGAAACGGTTCTTGGCTGCCCGCAGGATGCGGTAGGTCATGTGCTGATCGCCCTCGAAATACAGCACGCAGTCCACCATGTGCTCCAGCACCTTGGGACCCGCGATAGACCCCTCCTTATTGACGTGTCCGATGACAAAGACGGTGATCCCCTGCCCCTTCGCCAACTGCATCAGCGCCATAGTACAGTCCTTTACCTGTCCTACGCTGCCGGGAGCGGTGGTCAGATCCCCGTTGTAGAGGGTCTGGATGGAGTCCACAATTAGCACGTCTGGCTTCAGCTCGTTGACCGACTCCAGCACATCCTCTAGGTTGGTCTCAGCCAGAAGGTACATTCCCTCTCCACGGACATGGAGCCGCTCCGCCCGCAGCTTGATCTGCCGCTCCGACTCCTCCCCGGAGACATAGAGCACAGAGGCAAAACGGCACAGGTTGTCGCAGATCTGGAGCATCAGGGTGGATTTGCCGATGCCGGGGGCACCCCCTACCAGCACCAGAGAGCCCTTCACCGCTCCCCCGCCCAGCACCCGGTCCAGCTCATTCATCCCGGTTTCAAAGCGGAGCTCGTGGGTGGTTTCCACCTCGCGCATGGGCCTGGGCCGGTTGCCGGTTCCCCGCAGGCCGCCCCCAGCGACAGAGGCGGCGGCCGCACTCCTTTTTTTCGGCTCTGCCGGCCGCTCCACAAGGGTATTCCATGCCCGGCAGGCGGGACATTGGCCGGACCACTTTGGGGTTTCATTTCCGCACTCGGTACAATAAAACAGTGTTTTTGCTTTCATTCTGAGGCGACGCCTCCCTTTTGTAGTGAAAAGCCTTCCCCTCTCCCCTCCTCGTCCAGCCATTGCAGCCAGGAGGCGGCCAAGGCGGAGGCCAGCTTGGTCTGATAGGCGCCGGATTGCAGCAGCAGATCTTCCTCTGCATTGGACAGGAAGCCACATTCCACCAGGATCGCCGGACAGGTGATGTGGTTCATCAGATAGACGCTGTCCGGGATGGGCTTTGCCTCACGGGTGTTGCCCGGGTCCAGTGCGGCCCGCAGTGTCTCCTGTGTGAGTTGTGCCAGAGGTTGACTGAGCTCTCCGTTGGAATAGAACACCTGAGCGCCGTGGTACTTCCCGTCCGGAAAGGTATTCTGGTGTACGCTGAGCAGGACAGCATGCTCCGTCTCCTCGATCCGGGCCACACGGTTGTGGAGGTCAGAGACTTTTTTCTCCCGGAGGGTTTGCGCACTGTCATCATGGAGGGAGATATCTTCACTGCGCAGCAGAAGCGGCGCCTCGCCATACAACCCCAGAAGCTGATCCAGCTTCTGCACAATGGCCAGATTGATTCCGCTCTCCGGTACCCCGGAGAGCGAGACCGCGCCTCCATCCTCCCCGCCGTGACCTGCATCCAGAACCAGGGTCTGTCCACCGCTGCGGATGGGAGAAAAGGTCGCCAAAGCAGCCCGGCCCGGCCAGAACCAGAAAAAATAGACTGTACCGACGGCCAACGCGGCCAGCAGGACCCAGCTTCCAATTTTCTGCATATCAAACGCCCCCTCTCAGACACGGTATGAGAGGATATTTTTTATTATAACACACCTTACAGATTTTTGTTGCCTTTTGCGTGCAGACGCGATAGGATAAAGACAGGAAACAATGGAGGTGCTTTCTATGGTCGTTGACAAAATCGAGCATGCGTCCCTCTACTATGGTCTGGGGAAACGGTTTCAAACGGCATTGGAGTGGCTGGCTTCGGCGGACGTTGGCGCATTGACGCCTGGCCAGCGGGTGGACATCGACGGGGACAATGTGTTTGCAACGCTCTTTGAGGTGGACACGCTGCCGCCTGAGGCGTGCAAGCTGGAGTGCCACCAGAACTATGCGGATATTCAATATTTGCTCTCCGGCATGGAGGGTGCGGGCTATGCCCTGCCCGACGCGGAGCTTCGCGCGCTGAGTGAGTACGACTCAAAGGGAGACATCCAGTTTTATACGGCTGAGTGGGACACGCTCACCATCCGGCCGGGTACCTTCTACATCGTCTGGCCCCAGGACCTCCACGCTCCCCGTGTGGCGCTGGGACAGCCTGGGCCGGTGCAGCGCCTGGTGGCAAAGGTAAAATTAAAATAAAACGCAGCGTGAGGCGGAAAAACTGTCTGTCAGCCGCCGCCCGATTCCAAAACCCGCCCCATCGCCCGTGTTCGGGCCGATACGGGCGGGTTCCCTTTTTCTCTCCCTGCATAGAATGTGACGAAGGGGGCTGGTGGGAGCCGCCTCCCCCCTTCCCTCTTCAATTTATGTAAGGAGGAACTGCGTTTGTATCCCGACAATAATATGCCAAATACCTGCGGAGACGCCTGCGGTACTATGCCTGAGTGCGCCCCGCTGGCGGTCCCATATGTCCCCTTCCAGCAGACCAATCCCAAGCGCTACTCCCAGCAGGATGCGCTGAATAACGGTACGCTTTTCCCCGGCCTGAACCTCCCCTTCCGCGTTAAGCCGGACGCGGCAAAGGTGATGGGCGGCGCGCTGGCGGAGCTCCAGGCCCTGGAGTTTGTTCTGGTGGAGCTGGGCCTTTACCTGGATACCCACCAGGGCGACGCGGAGGCCTTTGAGCTCTATAAGCAGTATGCCGCAATGGAAAAAGAGGCCCGGGAGAAATACGAGGCCATGAACGGACCGGTCACCCAGATGGCCACGGCCAACGCGAAGACATGGGCTGCCTGGCTGAGTGAGCCCTGGCCCTGGAACTACCAGGAAGGAGGCATGAAGTAAATGTTTATTTACGAGAAGAAGCTGCAGTATCCGGTCAAGATCGCCAACTGCAACCCCAAGCTGGCCTCCTTCATCATCAGTCAGTACGGCGGGCCGGACGGCGAGTTGGGCGCCTCCCTGCGCTATTTGAGCCAGCGCTATTCCATGCCCTACCCTGAGCTTAAGGGCCTGCTGACGGACATCGGCACCGAGGAGCTGGGGCATCTGGAGATGATCGGCGCCATCGTCCATCAACTGACCCGCAATCTGAACGATGAGCAGGTGCGGGAGGGCGGCTTTGCGCCCTATTTCGTCGACCACACCACTGGCGTCTACCCCACCGCCGCCTCTGGCTTCCCCTGGAACGCCGCCTCCATGGCGGTCAAGGGCGATGTGATCTGCGACCTGTCCGAGGACATGGCCGCCGAGCAGAAGGCCCGGGTTACCTATGACAACATCCTGCGCATGTCCGACGATCCAGATGTCAACAACGTCATCCGGTTCCTGCGTGAGCGGGAGGTGGTTCATTTCCAGCGCTTCGGCGAGGCGGTGCGTCTGGCCAAGGAGAAGATGGACCAGAAAAACATCTACTTTACCAACCCGGCGTTTGACAAATAAAACCATTAGAGCCCCCGCACAGCTTTCGTGCGGGGGCTTTTCCTGTCGCCACTGGGCTTGCGTTTTTTGCCGCTTGGCGCTATGATCTAATATAGAAGAAAAAAATAAAGAGAAGCGGAAGAATTTCGTCAAATTCACTATAGCGAAAATGGAGTGGGCGCGTATGGCAGGGGTCCAATTGGAACATGTGGTGCGGGAGTACACCATGGGAAGGACAACTATTCGGGCGGTAGACGACATTAGCTTTACCATACCGGAGGGGAAATACACCATCATTTTGGGGGCCAGCGGCGCGGGCAAATCTACGGTACTCAACATCTTGGGCGGCATGGACTCCCCTACCTCCGGCCGGGTGACAGTCAATGGCAGGGAGATCTCCGGCTTCAACAAGCGTCAGCTTACGGAGTACCGCCGGGAGAGCATCGGCTTTGTCTTTCAGTTCTACAACCTGATGCCCAATCTGACGGTGCTGGAGAACGTGGAGCTGGCCAGCCAGATCTGTAAGAATCCTCTGGACGCCCGGCAGGTGCTGGCCATGGTGGGGCTGGGAGACCGGCTAAACAACTTCCCAGCCCAGTGCTCCGGCGGAGAGCAGCAGCGCGGCGCCATCGCCCGTGCGCTGGCCAAGAATCCCGATGTCCTGCTCTGCGACGAACCCACTGGGGCGCTGGACTACCAAACCGGAAAGGCTATTCTGGCCCTGCTGTACGACCTGTGCAAAAAGAGCCGGAAGACGGTGGTGGTGGTCACCCACAACGGGGCGCTGGCGCCGACGGCGGACGTGCTCATTCGGATGAAAAGCGGAAAAATCGAATCCTTTGAGGAGAATCCGAGCCCGGTGCCTGTGCAGGAGCTGGAGTGGTAGGATGATCTGGAAAAACTTTGTGCGGGATCTGCGCCGCACGGCCTCCCGCCTGATCTCGGTCAGCATCATCACCATGATCGCGGTGATGGTCTATACCGCCCTGAGCGGCATCCTCACCAATATAGAGAGCATCTCCGCCTCCTATCTGGAGGGGCAGAATGTGGCGGACTACTGGCTCACGGGCGTCAATCTGGACCAGGGGGACTGCCGGACGCTGGAGGGTATCGCCGGGGTGACCGGGGTGCAGCCCCGGGTAGTTCTGGACGCGGAGGAGCGCCACGACAGCAGTGTGACCCTCCAGCTCTATGCCGTCCCCGGGGACTACGCCATCAACACGCCCTATGTGGTGGAGGGCCGCCTGCCGGAGAGCAGCCGGGAGATCGTGCTCAGCGATACGCTGGCAAGGGCCCGGGGGCTCCATCCCGGGGACTGGTACGAGCTGACACTGACGGGAACCGGCCGGTACCTGCGGGTACGGATCAGCGGACTGGTCAAAGACCCGGAGTGCCTTTACTATGTGAATACCACAACGCCGGCCCCGGATTTGACCCACTATGCCTTTGCCTATGGAAATGAGACGCTTTTGCAGGAGCTGATGGGGGCAAACCGCTACAATCAGATCTGCATCACCACCGACGGGAGCCTCTCTGCGGCGCGGCTCCGGCTGGCGGTGGACGCGGCCCTGGGGGACCGGGTCGTGAACATCCTGTCACTGGAGGACAATACCCAGGCCTACTATCTGCTGGAGATGCGGGACAACCTGGCGCCCATACTCAACATTTTCCCGGTGCTCTTTTTCCTGTGCGCGGTGCTGATGATGGTGAGCACCATGAACCGGCTGATCGAGAACGCCCGCTCGGATATCGGAACCTTCAAGGCGCTGGGGTACTCTGACGCCAAAATCATGTGCTATTATCTGCTCCACGCCCTCCTGGTGGTCGTGGTAGGGTTCCCGGTGGGCGCATGGCTGGGGCGGTATGTATCCGCCCTGATCGTTTCCACCATCGCCATCGGGTGTGATCTGCCGCCCTATACGGTGGTACACGACTTTGCCGCCTGGGGGCGGGCTCTGGGGCTGACCGCCCTGTGCTGCATCGGGAGCGCCTGGCTGGTGGCCCGCTCGCTGCTGAAGGAGACCCCGGCCCAGTGTATGCGGCCCAAGCCGCCCAGGAGCACGAAGCCCGTGGCGCTGGAGCGGCTCGGCCCGGTCTGGCATCGGCTGGGCTTTAATCAGAAGTACATCATCCGCAATACCCTCCGCAACAAAGTGCGTATGGCCACCTGTATCTTCGGTATTGCCTTCTGTATGGCACTGGTCTTTCTGGCCTTTGCTCTGCGGGACTCCATTCAGGCCTACTCGGACGCGCTGGCCGAGCGGCAGAACCGCTACGACCTCATGGTGGATCTGAGCACGTCGGTGACTGAGGGGCAGTACCGGCGGCTCGCCAATGACGTGGGTGTAACGGAGGCGGAGCTGGAGATGAGCACCGCCTGCTGGCTCTACACAGACTCGCAGCGGGCCACGGCGGCGCTCACAGTGACGGAGGATCAGGTCTCGCTGAAGCGGTATGACCCCTATGCCGAGGGCGCGCTCACCCTTCCGGGGAACGGGCTGGTGCTGGAGGAGTCCCTGGCGAATGAGCTGGGACTGCGGGCCGGCGACCGGGTGACGCTCCGGTTTGCCGGGGACAGCCGGTATTACTCCGTGTCCGTGGCGGAGGTCAACCGCTGTGTCAGCGGGGCCTGCCTGAGCCGCAGCCTGTGGCGGAGCCTGGGCCTGGCTTACACGCCCACGGCCGCCTACCTCACCAGCGATGGGCCGGAGGCGCTGGCCGCGCGGTTGGGAGACTATGACTTCGTGGACGCATGGCAGACCCGTCAGGCCGCCACAGCCGCCGCGGTGGAGCGGCTGAGCAGCATGTCCATGGTAGTCTATATCCTGATCCTGTTCGGCGGCGGGCTGGCCTGCATCGTCATTTACAATCTCGGTATCATGAGCTTCTTTGAGCAGCTCCGCAGTCTGGCGACTTTGATGGTGCTGGGCTTTTATGAGAAGGAGATCAAGACCCTTCAGTTAAGCGAAAACATCATTTTCGCCGTGTGTGGGATTCTCCTGGGCATCCCGTTGGGGGTTTCCCTGAACCGCATGATCCTGGTCTCCATCACCACCATGCCTCTGATGGAGGCTACCAGGCCGGCCTCTCTGGCCCTGTCCTGTGCGGTGACGCTCCTGTTCGCATTGGCAGTCAACGTGGTGATCGGGCGTAAAATGCGGGAGATCGACATGCTGGGCGCGCTCAAGAGCGTGGAATAACAAAGAGGTGGATGGAATGAAACGATTGAAACAGGGTGCGGCTGCGCTGACCGGTGTGCTGCTTCTGCTGAGCGGCTGCTCCGGCGGCGTGGATGAATACCAATGTGTGCATCCGGAGACCGGGACTCTGGTGCAGCAGCTTGTGGAGGGCACAGGGACGGTGAGCTATCGGGAGGAGTATTCCGTCATCCCTACCGTCAGCGCCAAGATCCTCTCCTGTTCCATCGAGGAGGGGGACACGGTTACGGCCGGACAGGTGCTCTATGTGCTGGACTCCGGCGCTCTGGAGGATCAGATCACCCAAGCCCGCCTGTCCCTGAACAGCGCGCAGGCATCCTATGCCCAGGCGGTGGACGCCTGTACGGATCTGACCGTTCCCGCCCATGCCTCGGGGACGGTGACGGAGGTCTATGTCCACGTGGGAGACTATGTGAATACGGGAACCGCCATCGCATCACTGGTGGACAGCGCCAACCTCACCCTGACGGTGCCCTTTGCGGCGGAGGACGCGGCGGCTATGGCCCCGGGCAATACCGCGGCGATCACCTTTCCAGGACAGGCAGGTACCGTCACTGGGACGGTAGAACGGGTGTACGACACGTCTACGGCACTCTCCGGCGGCCGAGAGGGCGTCTATGTGGAGTTTTCCTTCCGCAATCCGGGCGCGGTGCTGAGCGGGACGGCGGCTCTGGCCTCGGTGGGCGGCGCCGCCTGTATGGAGGCCGGAACAGTGGCCAACGCCACGGAGCAGTCCATCTACGCCACCCAGTCCGGCCAGGTGGCCTCTCTGCCCATCCAGGCGGGAACCGCCGTCACTGCCGGTCAGACGGTGATGACCTTGGAGAACGCCAGCCTGACCAACGCCGTAACCAACGCCTCTCTCTCGGTAGAATCGGCGCAGGTCAACCTGGCCCAACTGGAGGCCAAGCGGGCGGACTACACCGTGACGGCACCCGTGGACGGCACGGTGCTGGAGCGCCCGTTCAAGACCGGTGACTACGCGGCGGCGGCCACCTCCCTGGCCACCCTGGTCCAGCCGGATTCCCTGTGTGTCTCTGTGGAGATTGATGAACTGTATATCAATCAGGTGGGGGTTGGCCAACAGGCGCGGATCACCTTTGCGGACGGCCAGACCCATGAGGCGCGGGATTACGACGGGATTGTAAGCCGTATGGATGACACCGGCGTGTCCTCCGGCGGGGTGACGGACTACAGCGTAGAGATCAGCCTGACCCGTACCGAAGAGCTGAAGGCCGGGATGAACGTCACGGTGGAGATCCTGGTGGCCCAGAGCGAGGACTGCATGAGCGTTCCCTCTGAGGCGGTGACAGGCGGTGTGGTCCGCGTGCTGCGGGACGGCGCGCGGGAGCCGGTGGAGGTGCCGGTGGAGACCGGACTGTCCGGGGACGGCGTGACCGAGATCCGCTCCGGCCTGTCGCCGGAGGATTGGGTCGTCGTGGATGCTTATTAAGATGGGGTGTCGATAGGATGGGAAACGAAATCAAGACGGTATTGCTGAAATCAGTACAACTGTACGATCCAGATCCCAAGGGGATCTGCGACCTCTTTCTGTGCGGCGGGCGGGTCGCTGCCGTCGGCCGGGGGCTAGCCCCCAACCTGCCCGGCGTGGCCGTGCTGGACGGAAGCGGCCTGACGGCCTTTCCGGGCCTGGTGGATCAGCACGTCCACTTTACCGGCGGCGGCGGAGAGTGCGGCTTCCGCAGCCGTGTGCCAGAGCTGTCCCTCACGGATTTTACTACCGCGGGTGTCACCACGGCGGTGGGACTGCTGGGCACTGACAGCGCCACCCGCAGCCCCAAGGCCCTGCTGGCCAAGACCAAGGCGCTGAATGAGGAGGGGCTCACGGCCTATTGCCTGACAGGGGCGTATGACGTCCCCTCCCCTACCGTCACCGGCTCCCTGAAGGATGATGTGACCTACCTCTCAGAGGTTCTGGGCGTCAAGGTGGCGCTGTCGGACCACCGGGGCGGCCACCCCACGCTTGAGCAGTTCATCCATATGGCCTGTCAGGTGCGGCTAGGGGCCCTGACCGCCGGAAAGCCCGGTGTGGTACACATCCATATGGGCAGCGGAAAACGGGGACTCGGCCTGGTCTATGACTTGCTGGAGGCCACGGATCTGCCCATCTGGCACTTCCGTCCCACCCACATGAGCCGTTGGCAGAGCGAGGCCGCGGCGTTTGCCCGGAAGGGCGGGATGGTGGACTTTACTGCCAATGCCGACCCAGAAAAGTGCGCCCTGCCTGTGCTGCGCACCATGGAGGAGGCACCGCTGGAACGCATTACCATCAGCTCCGACGCCGGAGGGAGCATGCCGCGATGGTCGGAGGATCACTGTACCATGCTGGGCATGGGGGTGGGCAAGATGGACAACATCCTCCCCACCATCCGCTGTCTGGTGCGGGAGCACCGAGTCCCGCCCGAGCGGGCCATCCGTCTTTTGACGCAGAATGTGGCCGATGGGCTCTGCCTCTCACGCAAGGGCCGCCTGACAGTGGGAGCGGATGCGGATGTGCTGCTGGTGGACCGGGACTGGAACATCCACACGGTACTGGCCGGCGGAGAGATCATGGTGTCGGACGGGCAGGTGGTTAAACAACCCTATATTTCTTAAGAAAGCAAGTGGACGGCATTTGTGGCGGACTACCCCTTTAAGGCGGACTCCATGGAGCGTGAGTGGCGCTTTACCCTGACCGATCCGATTCTGGAGTGTAACCAGGGCGCGTTTCGGCTGTGCATCTCCCAAAACGGACAGGGGCGGGCGGAGCGGATTTCGGAACCGTGTGCCGACCAGATCAGTATTCAGACGATGACCACCATGCTGATGGGATATAAGCGCCCGGACTACCTGGCCAGGATAGGACGTCTGAACGCTGACGAAGCCACCATCGATATGCTGGAGGATGCCATTGAGCAGCAAGCACCCTATATCTCCGACTACTTTTAAGAGGGCGTGTCGCTTGGTGCCCTCTGCCTAAAAAAAGCATTTGCGTGCGCAATTGACCGCGCACGCAAATGCTTTTTTAGCCTGTCCTACGGCGGAACCGGGCGATTAAACCAGAAGAAAAGAGCGGGGAGAGAATTTCTCCTCTCCCCGCTTCCGGGCAGATGTTACGCCTTGCCGTCGCAGCCCAGCACATGGATGAGCTTGTGCTTGACCATCTCCTTGATGTTGGCCCGGGCGGGCTTGAGATACTCGCGAGGGTCGAACTTGTCGGGGTGCTCGGCAAAGAACTGGCGGATGGTGCCGGTCATGGCC
>ERZ772882.2465-NODE-2465-length-16602-cov-13.317762_pt1 | contig 16602 bp, 14 predicted proteins | sample MGYA00580576_ERZ772882 | MGnify/ENA primary metagenome ERZ772882 (study PRJEB29015, sample SAMEA2737658) | human gut metagenome | biome: human gut; feature: human-associated habitat; material: faeces | place: China | collected 2012 ... | reverse complement strand
CTTAGTCTGACCACGGGGTATGAAAAGAGTGAATTCGATAATTATGGCTATATCGCCGGAGAGTGTCACTATTCCCATTTTAATAAATACGACGAGCGTTATTACGCCCTGGAAGCAGCCTTGGGGTCTTATGTCAACGAAGACGGTTTCACCCGGGGGACGCTGAAATTGGGAGCCAGTCATATCAGTAATTTGTGTAGCTGGGGCAGTTTTAAATTCCGTTTCTATAACGACGTACATTATGTGAAAGGAATCCGGCGTTATCCGGGCGATTTTTTGTATATGGAAGATCGGAATATTCGCGGATTTTCATCCGATACACTAAGAGGAAATCAAAAACTGTCGTCTTCTTTGGCGACTACTTTTTTCTTGCCCTATATTAAAAAAGGATTCCGGGTTTCCATTTCTTCTTTCTGTGATTTCGGTGTGATTGCCGCCGACAATAAAAAATTGGTACACAGCAAAACGTATTGGGGATTCGGGGTAGGAGTCAACCTGAGAAACGATAATGTCGTCATTAAAAATATTTCTTTTCGTTTTGCCGTTTATCCTACTATTCCTGAGGATGGCAGGAGTTTTCAAGCGATACTTTCCAGTGGGAACAGAGGCAGTTTTTATGATTATCACGTAACAAAACCACAGGTGATTCAGTATGAATAGGAAATACGGATAGATCATGACAAGTTTTGCGTCATCTGATATTTGGTTAGCTTTTATTATGACTCTGGTTGCAGCGATTTCTACTTTTATGGGAGCGATGACGTCGTTATATTTCAGAAAAGTCAACCAGGTTACCCTCTCGGTCATTTTGGGATTTGCAGCCGGAATAATGATTTATACCGCTTTTATGAAACTGATGCCCGATTCGATCAGCATCCTATCCTCCCAATTGTCTTATGCTCAGACGAAAATCACCAGTACGGTCTGGTTTTTTGTCGGTATCGTTTTGTTGTATCCTTTAGGATATCTGGTGAAGTTGTGGAAGAAAAAAGAGGTGGAACGCTACGACGCTTCACTTCAATATTACCGGCGGGTAGCGATATTGGTGCTTCTGACGATTACCGCCCATAGTTTCGTCGAAGGGCTGGCGACTTTTCTGTCGTTTTTGGCTACTCCTTTGGTGGCTATTCCTCTGGTTCTTTCTATTATTGTCCACAACTTTCCCGAAGGGATGACGATCGGAGCCCTGTTTAATAAAATCAGTGATTCGATGAATCGCCGCCGGGCTATATTCTACAGTGTGATCGCTTCCTTATTCGAACCGATCGGAGCCCTGATGGCTTATATTTTTATTCTGAAATATTCTAATCCGGTTTTAACCGGAATACTGAAAGCTTTTCTTTCCGGACTATTGGTAGCCACTGCACTGAATGAACTGATTCCCAATTCCCAACTGAAAGGGAACCGGAAGGTGTCGGTACAGAGTATTATTTTAGGCATGTTTATTATGGGTGTCGTCTTGGTCAGTGCTTCGATTTTTTAAAATTTTACAACAATTGTAATTATTTTCAGAATTTTTTAACGTTTCTCCGGTCTGAGGTTTGGAGGATGTGCCTCTGCGGTTTATCTTTGCTGAAAATATAAAGATAGGGTATTTTTTTGATTCATAAATAATTAATTGGTTGTAAATGAAAAAAGTCTTCTTGTTTTCTTTATTTTTGGTTTTAGGGTTAGTTCTTTCACAGTGTTTACCGGTTTGGTTGGGGGAGGCATTCCTGACAGCTGAAAAGGTAGCGAAGACTTTGATGTTCGTTTGTCTGGCATTTATTATGATTAATGTCGGGCGGGAATTCGAATTGGATAAAACGAAATGGAGATCTTATGCTGCCGATTATTTTATAGCTATGGCTACTGCTGCCGTGCCCTGGATTATGGTCGCTTTTTATTATATGTTCTTATTGCCTGCCGATTTATTCGGGAATTGGGATGCCTGGAAAGAGAATTTATTATTGAGCCGGTTTGCGGCCCCTACTTCTGCCGGTATATTGTTTACCATGCTGGCTGCTGCCGGGTTACGGCGCGAGTGGATCTATAAGAAGACCCAGGTGCTGGCGATCTTCGACGATCTCGATACGATCTTACTGATGATTCCCTTGCAAATATTTATGATCGGTTTTAAGTGGCAGTTATTTGCCGTGGTGATTGTGATCACTTTTTTATTAGTGATCGGTTGGAAAAAACTGGGAACGATCCGGTTGTCCCAAACCTGGAAATCTATTTTATTTTATGCTGTATGCATCGTAGCTGTAACGGAAAGTATTTATCTTTTGACCAAGTGGATGATGGGAGCTGACGGAGCGATTCATATCGAAGTATTGTTGCCTGCCTTTGTCTTGGGAATGGTGATGAAGACTGTCCATCAACACGGGAACCGGGACGAAAAGATAACCGGAATGATTTCTTATCTGTTTATGTTTCTGGTGGGGTTGAGTACACCTCAGTTTATCGGTATCGATCATGGACACCGGATTACAGAAGCTGTGGGGATTATTGCTGCACAGCCTATGCCTTCCTGGGAGGTATTGGTTGTGCATGTGATCGTTGTTACTTTACTTTCGAATTTGGGAAAGATGTTTCCGTTGTTTTTCTATCGGGATCGGCAATTGGAAGAGAGACTCGCCCTTTCTGTCGGTATGTTCACCCGGGGGGAAGTTGGGGCCGGAATTATTGTCATCGCTATGGGCTATAATCTGGGCGGTCCCGCTCTGATTATTTCTGTATTGAGTTTGGTACTCAACCTGCTTTTGACCGGTGGTTTTGTGGTCATTGTGAAACGTTTGGCACAACAGGCTTATGGACTGAAAGAATAGACGGAATAAAGATACCTTTTCTTGGGAACAATGGAGAAAAGAAGAATAAACTTTCATTCTCCGTTTCTCCAAATTTATGGTAGGTTTGAATAAGTTCATAAAGTCTATGGACCTGCGGGTGTGGCCGGACGGAACCGGAGTTTGTATTATTTCGCCTCTTTCTTCTTAAATAACCGTCGGAAAAATCCTTTCTTTTCTTTGGTTTTTTCTTCGGTAGTTCCGGGATGTTTCACTTTTTCCAGTTTACGGTTCGAGATCTTTTCGAGCAGGTTCAAATGTTCTTTGAAGGTCGGTATTTCCGTTTCTTTTTGCTGAGGTGGTAAGGCAAAAGGGAAGGAGAGCCTGTTCCAAACCTGATAATTCGGGCTCTCCAGGCAATCTTTCATAAACCGGCCGAAAATAGGCATAGCCATATTGGCGCCTTGTCCTAAACGGATGGTGTTGAAATGGATGTTTACATCGTTGGCTCCGACTCTGATTCCGACGACTATCTGGGGATTATATCCGATAAACCAGCCGTCTACCTGATTTTGGGTCGTACCGGTTTTCCCGGCCATTTCATTATGCAGACCGTATACCGAACGCAATCTTTGCCCTGTTCCTTCGTCGATGACTGCCGAAAGCATATTGCTCATTAAATGGGCTTCGTTTTCAGGCAGTACTTGCCGGGGAATTTCGGGCTGAGCTTTGAATATCAGATTACCCTGGCGGTCCTTGATTTCTTCCAGGTAATAAATCGGACGGAGGTTTCCGTTATTGGCAAAAGTTATAAAAGGACGAACCATTTCCTGCAAGGGGATATCGGCTACTCCCAAGGCTAAAGAAGGATAGGGAGGAAGCTCGGAGGTGATACCCAAACGGCGGGCATGATCGATAACGGTGTCTATGCCCGTCTGAAGCAATACTTCGACAGCGATGGTATTGATCGATTTACTAAGGGCTCCTTTCAAGGTGTAATATCCCTCGTAATTGTTGTCCGAATTGCGTGGGGACCAGTCGTCATATTCCGGATAGGTTTTCTGTTCATTTTTGTAATAAGCGTCCAGACGGGTCCCCTGATGTATAGCTGCACTGTATACGACCGGTTTAAAGACCGATCCTACCTGGCGCGGGGCTTCAACCTGGTCGTATTGGAAATATTTATAGTTCAGATCACCGACCCAGGCTTTTACTTTCCCGGATTGTGGTTCCACAGCAATCATCGCCGGATGCAAAATCTTCAGATAATGCTTGATCGAATCGATCGAAGAATAATCTACCCGCATTTCTCCCTCTTCCGGGCTGTATACCAGCATCGCTTTTTTTTCATTCAGAATTTTCAGTATGTCTTTTTCAGCCAATCCCTGATGTTTCAATCGTTGATAGACCGTACTGTTCTGAATAGCATTTTTCAGTATCGCGGGATTTTTGTCCCAAGGTTCTTGTTTACCCAGGTGGGTGTAATAGGATTGCTGTAATTTTTTCATGTGCTCTTGAACGGCATTTTCTGCATATTGCTGCATCTCTGCGTCCAGAGTTGTTTTCAGGATAAGACCGTCCTTATATAGGTTGTAGTTCGTACCGTATTTTTCGTTGTATTCTTTGAGGATCCGGTCGGCATCCCGGCGTATTTTTTCGCGTAAATAAGGAGCCAGACCGGAAAAATGGTTGACCGGAATGTAATGCAGCTGTAGTTCTTCCTGCTTTATTTTTTCACCGGTCTCTTCATCCAGATAATCGTATTTCATCATTTGGTCGATTACCGTGTTGCGACGGTTGAGCGCCCTTTCCGGATGCAGACGCGGATTGTAACGCGAAGGTCCTTTGAGCATACCGATCAACGTGGCTGCCTGAGGGATAGTCAGATCGGAAGCAGAGGTTGAAAAATATTTTTGAGCGGCACTCTCGATACCGAATGTATTTTCCCCGAAAGATACCGTGTTCAGGTAAAGGGTGAGGATATCGTCTTTGCTGTAAATGTTTTCCAAACGATGGGCTGTAAACATTTCTTTGAGTTTCACAACCGGTATAAAGGTCACCTGCTGTTCGTCCCGGGGATACAGATTTTTAGCCAATTGCTGACTGAGCGTACTTCCGCCGCCTGAACTACGGTGTCCCAGCAGAACAGTTTTGAAAAATACCCTCAGCATACTGATTTTGTCTACGCCTTCATGTTCGTAAAAACGGACATCTTCGGTCGCGATCAGGGCTTTGACGGCATAAGGGGAAATATGATTGAAATTGACATTGGTACGGTTTTCGACATAATATTTACCGATCAGCAAGTTGTCTTCGCTATACAATTCCGAAGCTTCGTCATTACGGATATCCCGCAATTCGGCATAATCCGGTAGCTTACCCCAAAGACCGGCATATACCGAGTAGACAAATAGAGTGATACCGATTGCGAGAAACAGGATAAATAGCACCCCGTATTTCAATAGCTTGAACTTGTGGTGGTGCCGGTGAGAAGAAACCGCTTTTTTATGTTTTTTCTGATATTGTTTTTGGGCCATATGCTGAAAAGCTAAGCATATAATTCGACTTAGCCGGACAAAAATACAAAATAATTTCTTTTATCGGTCGGACTTCGGCTAGTACCGACATGCCCGCTGGCAGTTTGAAGGGTACGAGGATGAAGTGAAACCTGAAATGCTGGGGGAAAGTGAAGAAAATATTTAAAAGAAAAGTCCGGATGTAAAGTCCGGACTTTATACCTAAGGAAACAGAAGGGTTATTTGATGATTTCAACCATGGCACAACGATTCCATTTGTTGTTGTTTTTGTAGTAAGGTTTTTCTTTACCTACATATTCGATAACCATCCGGTTAGAATTGATGCCGTAATCTTTTTTCAACATATTGGCGACAGCCTCGGCTCTTTCTTGTGAAATCCGGAGATTTACATTGATCGGACCGAATTTATCGGCATAACCTACGATGCGGATTTTGACATCCGGGTTGTTTTTCATGAAAGTTCCGATATTGTAGATCAACGGGTCATAAATATCCTGAACCACGGCGCTATTGAATTTGAACGGGATGGTAGAGGGGATAGATTCTACGATTTCTACATTTTTCGTTTCAACCGGTCTAACCACTTCTTTCTCGATAACTTTGATCTCTGGCGGACGGTTCTGTAACTGAGTCACTTGATTAGCTAATACCAGGTTGGCGGCAGCCATTTCGTCGATGACAGCTTGTTTCGGTGCGGTACGGAAACCTCTGCCTTTGAAATAATAGGTAACCCCTGCAGTAAGTCCACCCAGCCCATCGTTCGGGAAACCACCGGTTTCTACCATCTTATCGTTGAAGATCATGCCCTGGAATTCGATGTTGGCATCGAATCTTTCAGAAATCTTGTATTTGGCTTGAATACCGCCATGGATGGTGAAAGATTGCTGATGTTTCCGGGTCATACCTCCGACACCGAAGAAAGGAACGATATCGAATTTACGGTCGGGGTTGTATTTCGCGAAGAAATTTATCAATCCCATCATAAAGTCGATGTTCATGTGCATATAATGCATGTGTAACATACTTCCGGCATTATCGGTGAAACCGTGTAATGCTCCGCCACCGCCTTGTAACCGTAATCCCCACCAGGGGTTGAACATTTTACCTACAGCCAACTCAGGCATAAAAGTAATCGTGTTTTTAAATTTTGCCTGTGAGGAATGTTCGGCAAAGAAAGCATTCGCTCCAAAATTTGCAGAAACAAACCAGTTATGCCAGAATGGGTTGGCTTCAAATGAGGTTTTGTATCCCGGAAGACGTTGTTCTATAATGACTTCCTCGACTTGCGCCTGGGCCTTTGTTATTCCACATAGACCAGCAACCAAAACAATTAACATTAATCCTTTTTTCATAACATTTTTATAATTAAGTAACTTATAATATTGACATTACATTTCGTTTGTTGTTATTATCTTTTGATTTAAAATAATAGAGGTGTCAATGAACTTGTATTTTAATGTCAAAACTTACCGGAATAACGTAGTTTGGGGGGAGGACGTTTCAAAATAGGGTCAATAAAATGTGAGTTTTTATGATTTTTAACCTTTTACTTTTAAGCTTTACATATTTTTTTTATCTTTGAACTCCGATCGTATTTCTTCCGGGGAGTATGGTCGGAGGAGGATGATTGCTTATTTTTAATCAGATACATATAAAACAAAAGTGGACCCGTCCACAGACAAAAATTGACGAACATGTTAAACATTGCATTATTTGGTCCTCCGGGAGCAGGAAAAGGTACTCAGGCAAAAAAGATTGTAGAGAAATATAATCTGGCCCATCTTTCGACAGGAGATATGATCCGCAAGGAAATTGCGGAAGGAACCGAGTTAGGTAAAATAGCGGAAGAGATTATCGCAAGGGGCGAATTGTTGTCTGATGAATTTGTGGTGAGACTGATCGAAAATAGTATGGCTCAGCATCGGGGAGTGAACGGATTCCTGTTCGATGGTTTTCCCCGTACTGTGGCTCAGGCTGAGATTCTCGACCGGATGTTGGAAAAGGAAGGTACTCCTTTGAAAGGATTGATCTGTATCCATGTCCCTTTCGAAGAATTAAAACGCCGGATGCTCGAACGGGCTAAAATCGAAGGACGGGCTGACGATAACGAAGAGGCGATTGCTAAACGGTTCCGGGAATATAATGATAAAACCGTCCACGTGGCTAATCATTATAAGAAGAAGGGAGTGCATATCGATGTCGAAGGAAATTGTCCGGTAGAGGAAGTGTTCAATGCTATTACGAAAGCGATAGAGGAAATGAAATAAGGTAGATCGGCTTGGTTTCGATCGGAATCCTTTAGAAATGAATCGGCGGAACTCGGGTCGGGAGTCAGTGTTTATCCCGAACGAAGTTCCGCCGATCAGTAAAGTGCCGGTCACGAAAGAACATTATTTTTTCAGTCCTTTTCTTTCCAATAGCGGTTCGATGCCGGGTTCTTTGCCCCGGAATTGTTTATAAAGTTTCATCGGATCGTCCGAACCTCCCCGGGAGAGTATATTTTCCCGGAAAGCTTTGGCTTTCTCCGGATTGAAAATATCTCCGGTTTCCTTGAATGCAGCAAAAGCATCTGCATCCAACACTTCTGCCCAGGTGTAGGCATAGTAGCCTGCCGAATAACCTCCGTTGAAAATATGTCCGAAATAAGGACTGCGGTAGCGGACGGTGATTTCAGGTATTAAACCGATCTTATCCAGTACTTCTTTTTCGAATTTTTCCGCATCGATCGGATCGCTGTTTTGAATAGTGTGGTACGCCATATCCAATAGGGCGGCCGACATAAATTCCGTCACAACGAAACCCTGATTGAAATGACTGCTGTTTTGAATTTTATCGATTAACTCCTGGGGCATCGGTTCACCGGTTTGCCAATGGTGGGTATAGATTTTTAAAACTTCGGGATCTCCGGCCCAGTTTTCCATCACCTGGGAAGGCAATTCGACAAAATCGCGGGCAACCGAGGTGCCTGCCACACTGGGGTAAGTACATTCGGATAGTAGTCCGTGTAAAGCATGCCCGAACTCATGGAATAGGGTACAGGCTTCATCGAAAGTAAGCAAGGCGGGCATATCTCCGGCCGGTTTGGTGAAATTGCAGACATTGGTAATGACCGGACTGGAATTCAATAATTTAGATTGCGGGCGGAAAGCGTCCATCCAGGCGCCGCTGCTTTTACCGGCCCGTGGAAAATAATCGGCATAATATATTCCGATGTGTTTACCGTCGGCATCTTTGACTTCGAATGCCAGGGCTTCGGGGTGGGGAAGAGGAAGGTTGTCGAGTTGTTCGAAAGTCAGGCCATATAACTTGTTGGCTACATAAAAAGCACCTTTACGGACTTCTTCCAGCGGAAAATATTGGCTGATTTCGGTTTCGTTCAACCCGTATTTCTCTTTTTTCAATTTTTCAGCATAATAGCGCCAGTCCCAGGGAGCTAGTTTGAACCGTCCTCCGGTTTTATCGATCATTTTCTGTAGTTCCCGGGCTTCTTGCCTGGAGATCGGTAATGCCGCTTCCCAAATTCGATTACATAATTGATATACGTTCTCCGAATTTTTAGCCATATTATCGTCGAGGACATAGCTGGCATAGTCGGGGAAGCCTAACAGCCGGGCTTTTTGTACCCGTAAAGAAACCATTTTGCTGATGTTGGCCCAATTGTTGTATGCATTGTCCTGACTGCCCCGGTCGATATAGGCTTTGTAGATCTGTTCGCGCAGATTACGGTTGTCTGCATATTGCAGGAAAGGCATAATACTGGGATTCTGCAAAGTGAATACCCATTTCCCTTCCAAACCGTTTTCTTTCGCTGTCTCGGCAGCAGCAGCGATGACACCTTGCGGGAGCCCGCTCAGGTCTTTTTCATTATCGATCACCAACCGGTAGGTATTCGTTTCATGCAATTGGTTGGCTCCGAATTTCAAACTCAGTAAAGCCAGTTCACTATTGATTTTTTTGAATTTTTCCTTGTCTTCTGCCGAAAGATTGGCACCACCACGAACAAAGTTGTTGTAATATTTTTTCAATACCATTTTTTGTTCCGTAGTCAGATTTTCTTTGTCCTGGTTATCGTATACCGTTTTGATCCGGGCAAATAGCTCGGCGTTCAGATTTATACCGTCCGTATGAGCCGTGATTTCGGGCATAATCTCCTCTGCAATGGCATTGATCGAATCGTTCGTATTGGCTTCCCGGAGATTGAAAAACACATAAGATACCTTGTTTAACAACTGCCCCGATTTTTCCATGGCCTCGACGGTATTGGCAAAAGTGGGAGCTTCCGGATTTTTCAGGATGGCCTGAATTTCTGCTTCCTGTTCTTTTATCCCTTCCCGGAAAGCCGGAAGGTAATGACGATTCTGAATTTTGTCGAAAGGAGGCACTTCGAAAGGAGTATCGAATGGGATTAAAAACGGATTGTCCGTAACCGGTTGGTGTTGATTGCAGGATTGCACCACTATTCCTGCAAAACAAATGACATACATAATTTTTTTCATAAAAGTGAGGTAAAATTGTTTTTGATCTTTACACACAAAGATAGCTATTTAATAGGCTAAAGTGCAAATAAACGGATAAATATAGTAAAAACGGGGACTGCGGACGGTTATTGTTCCCAGTTTGAGGCAGGTATAAATCCATGACGGGGAAATTATTCGAACTTTTTTTGTAAGACATTTGCTTATCTGAAAAAAATGTATTTCCTTTGCATCCTGTTTGGAAAGCGTTTATAAAAAATACTGAGAGATGTCAAGAGTTTGTCAAATAACCGGAAAAAGAGCAATGGGTGGAAACCATGTATCTCACTCTAAAAGAAGAGTAAAGAGAACATTCTCGATCAACCTGTTCAAGAGAAATTTTTATTGGCCAGAAGAAGACAGATGGATTCGCCTGAATGTTTCAGCCGATGGTCTTCGTTTGATTAATAAAAGAGGTTTAAATGCATGTTTAAAAGATGCTACTGCTGCTGGATTAATTAAAACTATTTAAAATCACTGACGATGGCAAAGAAAAGCAAAGGAAACAGAGTGCAGGTGATTCTTGAATGTACTGAACAAAAAGAATCCGGCGTGCCAGGAATGTCCCGGTACATCACTACCAAGAATAGAAAGAATACTCCTGAAAGATTGGAACTGAAAAAGTACAATCCGTATTTGAAAAGAGTAACGTTACACCGTGAAATAAAATAATTGAACTATGGCAAAGAAAACCGTTGCAACATTGAAAACCGGAGATGGTCGTGGTTATGCAAAAGTAATCAAAATGGTTAAATCTCCGAAAACTGGTGCCTATATGTTCAAAGAACAAATGGTTACCACCGATCAGGTAAAAGAAGTATTGAAGAAATAAGATGTTTCTTTTATATAAAAGAAAAGCGCTTTATCAAAAAGCGCTTTTTTTATTTGATTTACTTTTGTATAAATGTTAATGTATAAGGTAGGTCGATAGTTACAAAAGGAATGGTTACCTGTGTTATTTTAGCAGACTTGTATTCATGTGGGAAACATGATGTTTATGAAGGAGATGGGTAAGACAAGGTAGAATTTTTGAACTGTCTTGAAAGGATTTTATGGGGCAGTTCTTTTTCCTGACTTCGTCACTACAAAAACCGCTATTTTATAATTACCTAATAAATAGGATTTTGTAAATTTGTGTCACCCTAAAATGGGTGACACGGAGCAAAAATGTACGTCAGGAAGAAGAAATATCCATCAGGCAATATCGGCATTATTGTCGTTGAGAAAACCAACGGCAAAATGAATGAACTCGTTACAATTGGCATTGCCAGCTCAGACGATGAGATAGACGGTTTTGTAAATCAGGGCAAAGAGTGGATTGAACGGGAGAAAGAGCGCAGACATCCTCGTCTTGACCTGTTCGGTGATGAACGCCGTAAGTGTGAGCAGGAGCGTATGGATGCTGAGCGGCTTCTGTCCAATATCACAAACATCACCGTCAATGGAGCCGACCTGATACTTGACCGCGTGTTTGACAATGTCGGATTCAGCCGCATAGATGATGGGATATTCCGCAAGCTGGTTAAAGCGCGTTTGTCTTATCCTGCGAGCAAATCCGCCACAGTGGAATATCTCAAGAATCATTTTGACGATGATGTAAGTCTGTCAAAGGTTTACAGGTATCTTGACAAACTCAGCGACAGTCAGCACCGCATCGTTCAGGAAATAAGCGTAGAGCATACCCGGAAGATATTGGGTGGTCATATCGGGGTGTTGTTTTACGACGTTACCACACTTTATTTTGAGTCAGATTATGAAGATGAGTTGCGCAAGACCGGCTTCTCCAAGGAAGGGCGGCACAAGAACCCTCAGATTATATTGGGTCTGTTGGTGAGTATCGGCGGTTATCCATTGGCCTATTGCATCCACGAGGGCAACAAATACGAAGGGCATACGATGCTTCCGGTCGTGACTGAATTTGTCCGCAAATATAAATTGGAAGATTTTATCGTTGTGGCAGACTCCGGTCTTATGAACTCCGATAATGTAGCCGATCTCGAAGCCAACGGCTACAAATATATAATAGGCGCGAAAATAAAGGCCGAGAGCAAGAAGATAAAGGAATGGATACTCAGCCAGCCGAAGAATGACTGTCAGATGATTGAATGCGACAAAGGAGAAGGTAAAAGGCTGTTGGTCGGATATACCTCAGACCGTGCCCGCAAGGACGCGTACAACCGCGACAAGGGTGTACGCAGGCTTGAAAAAGCCTACCGCAGAGGATCTCTCACCAAAGAGCATATCAACAAGCGTGGCTACAACAAGTTCCTCTCAATGGAAGGAGATGTAAAAGTAACTATCGACTACGACAAACTTGAATCCGATGCGAAATGGGACGGTCTGAAAGGTTATCTCACCAATACAGACATACCGGCCTCAGATGTGTATGCAGCCTATCATAACCTGTGGCACGTGGAGAGGGCCTTCAGGATATCCAAATCCAATATCGAGATACGACCGATGTTCCACTTTACACGGCGCCGCATCGAGGCACACGTCTGCATATGCTTCGTAGCTCTGAAAGTATATAAGGAACTGGAACGACTGCTGAAACTGGCCGACATCAATATGAGTGTCGACAAAGTGCTGGCACTTGCTCAGACCATCGTGACAATACAACTGACTTTGCCGCAAAACAAGCAAACCATCTCCAGAACAATGCTCATGAAACGACATCAACGTATCGCCCCATTATTTGAAGATGATTTTTGGGTGACACGTTGACGAAGTCAGGAAGACGATGGGTGTGCCTTCCGCCCCTTCCTGCAGGAAGCCCGCTTCGTCCTGCGTGCAGGCGGCAATGCCGAGCAGCAGGGCTATGGCTGCAGATGTATGGATGATTGTTCGTTTCATGATGCGTGTTGTTTAGGGTTCGTTATTGTTTCTTTTGCAATACGGGCAGACCGTCGGTGCCGAGTACCCACTGGTAGTCGCCAGCGGTGAGGGCGGTGTTCATGCCGTCGACGGCTGTCTGCCATTTCACTGTCGCGCCGTCCACCTTCGTGGCATCTACCTTTTCTCCATGATCACGGAATACTCCTTGCCCGACATTGCCTCCCCAATAACAGGAAGTTATAATTTTGTAGTTATAACGCACTATAGCTCCGGATTCATACTCTTTCAATGTGCCGTCGAACCAGCAAGCGGTGATTCTGCCATAATTTAAATCGGCTATACCACAAGTTCTACCATATGCAGAAATTTTTCCCGTCACAGAGCAGGCAATGATTTGACCATTATTTTGCTCCACTATTCCAGCTGCTGATCCATTACTGCCATATAGATTCACATCTATGAGTTGTAGGTTCTTTATCACACCACGTAAATTTAATAACCCAAAAAGTTCAGTAGTCGCTGCTGAAAAGTTTAATCCCGTAATGCGGTGTCCCTGCCCATTAAAGATGCCGGAGTAACCTGGCCATGTGCCTATCCGTGTCCAATCCTTACCCGTCAGGTCGATGTCAGCGGTGAGGGTGCAATTTATCGATTCATCTTTTTGTACGGCTTTGTTCCATGCCAGCAGGCCCTTGGCGTTATAGACCATGTAACTGCCGTCGTTCTGTATAGAATAGCCCAAATCCTCGGCCGCGCCACTCTCGCCGCCGCCGTCAGCCCAGCTGCCGATGGTGCAACCCTCTAACGTCAGGCCGGTGGTGTTCACCTTAACGGTATATTTATAGCGGCTGCCCGCTTCTAATACGACGTTGTTCTGCGGACGGAAGTAGAAGGTGCCGCCGCCGAGTTCCACCTTGACGAACGGCTTGCCTGCCGCAACGGTCTGCGTGGCGGTCAGTGCCTCGTAGGTGTTGCCGCTTGCGTTGTAAGTCTTGATGGCGGTCGGGTTGCCGTTATCGGCGGACAGGCTCACGAGGCTCACCGTGGCACCGGCGACGCTCGTGAATCCCGTGCCGGGCTTCAGTTCTATTGCCACGCGTGCCGTGCGGTGGGTAAATTCAAGTGTCGGGTTGTTAAATTCCACTTTCCGGTTCTCAGCAGAGATGAAGTCGCTGTTCTGGAAGTCAGCCAATTTGCTCTGGTCTTCGGCAACCTTCACGACAGGCATCTGTGTGATGTCTGTATTATCCAAGGGCCACCATGCCGATACGGTAATCGGGTTGCGGCTGATCCAGTAGTACGGGTCGTTCTCGCGTGAGAGCGTGGCGCTCTTGTATCCGTCGGCATCCGTAGCCGTAACGGTGTATTCCTTTACCGCATCGCCAATCTTGAGTGCCACGGAATTGACGTCCTGCCAGTCGCCGTCCACGGATGCACGGGTTGATGGGGCTGCCAGCGGCGTTGCCTCCACGGACAGTCCGGTGGCATGGATGACTATAGGATATTCCTCTTTGGACAGACGGCTATCGTCTGCCAGTTCGTCCTGTGTGCAGGCGGCGAGGGCGAACAGCAGTGCGGTGGCTGCGGGGATAAATAATCTATGTCTCATAATTCTTCATTCTAATCAATTAATTATTAATATCTTACAGGTCAGCATCCACTTCTCCACCATCTATGTCGTTCCACTTTGCAATGGTGGCTTCGCTGACTTCAAGGACTTTGTTGCTCACCTTGACAGTATAGGTGTAGTTGTTGCCCGCCAGCAGTGCGCCGTCGGGCATGGTGAGTGTGGCAGGATATTCCTGACCTTTGTAATTCACAACCAACGGCAGGGATGCAACTGTCTGCGGGAAGAGGATGATCGATGACGTGAGATTGCCGTCTGCCAGATTCATGGTCAGTTCTCCGGTCTGTGCCCCGTTGTCTGCGGTGGCAATACCGTCGGCCGTGTTGAACGTACCGGTGAGTAACAATCCGTCCAGCGTGTAACGTTCAGGCTTGACCACGCTGAAATTCACGCCGTCGCCCGCCTCGAAGGTAAGGGTTATCTGGCTCATGCGGTGGTGGAAGGAGTTGTCTTCACCGCCTTTGGCGGTTTTGTCGGTGAAGCTTACTACCGGGTTGTTTTTGTCTCCCGTGGCTCCTGAAGCAAAGAGGAAGTCGATGGCAGGCTGGTTCTGCTGCGCCGTGGCATCGGTCGTGGCTGCGAGGATGCCTCCCGCCGCGTTGTACGGATAGTAGGCGCGGAAAGTATGGGTCTTTGTATCTTCGATATAGATGACCTTTCCTTCTGCCTCAAATTTCCCGTTTTTCAGGATGAAAGGCACGTTGCCGTACTGGGAATCGTTGCCGATGTCGGTGATGCCGATACGGTCACCGTTGTCCCAAGTGGTTCCGCTGGCGCGGGTGGCGGGGGCGATGTCGGCGGTAAACTGGGCGGCCACGGGGGCACCGTTCAGGTTCTCGTTGTCGTTGTTGCAGGCTGCCAGTGCGAGGGCGAGCATCGCAAGTGCAAAAAATCTTGTCTTCATTATATCTATAATTTTATTATTTACAAATCGGCATTTACATCATCACCTTTCACTTCTTCCCAGCCGTTGATTTCGGCTCCGTCCACTTCCATGCCTTCGGGAGTCTCAACCAGCGTTCCGCCGAGGGTCAGCGATTTGCCCTTTCTGGTGTTGAACTCCTTGAGGGTTTCCGTAAGGTCGCTTTTCAGCGTGGTGGGGGTCGGGTTGCCGTCAGCATAGCGGATTTCACCCATCAGCAGTTGTTCCGTACCGGTCACACCCAGCAACCGCACCGTGGCTTTCCACTTGCCGGCATCGTCACCTTCGGTAATCTTGGTGAAGAGCAGCACGACGTTCGAAGCGGCTCCGTAGGTATCGGTAGCGAAGTCGAGTGTTCCGGCTGCACCCGTCAGATGGGCAACAATCTCCGTGATGCGTCCGGCGGCATCACCAGTAGGTTCGACGACAAGCGTCAGTTCGCGTACCTGCTGCTTCATTGCGGCGGTCAGCGGATAGTCCTTGTCTTTCTCGATGGTCACCTGTTCCGTATAGGTGAAGAACCATCCCGGGGCATTGTTCACAAAGGCATCCGTGCCTGCCCGGATTCCCGTGGCTGCGGCAATGGTGGCTGTGGTGCCGTTCACCGTGATTCCTTCAGCCGGGTTCCACACCGCAAGGGTGTAGCTGCCCGGAGCAAACAGATGGTCGGGGGTATGGGTGGCGGAAGTCTCCGTACCCGTATAGTCACCCATGGTAACCGTCCATGTGGTAGGTATGTCGATACCCTCACCGCGTGCCGACCAGTCGGCTGTCACCGCAATCTTCCCATAGTCGGGATGCGGCGTGTCATAAAGCGTGTCCTTCACGCAGGAAGAGAGCAGCACGGCGGCTGCCATTCCTACCATATTTATATATTGTCTTGCTTTCATACTCTATTCCTCCGTATTAGAATAACTTCCATACCAATGTCACACCGGCGTTGATGGGGCCACACCAATTTTTTGTCTCGTTGCCACAGCGCACGCGCACACCATCGATGACTTCATATTTTTCGAAATCGGCATTCAGGTAGCCCAAACCGAGGTTGAAATCAAGATCTAATGCCTTGTTTAGTCGCAGCTGATAGCCGGCGGTGATGCCGCCACCCATCAGGTCGCCCTGCTTGCCTGTTTCGGAAAGCTTGTAGTTGAACTGTCCAGCCTTGAACATCGCGCCCAGATGCCAGGCTTTCTTCTCACCCATATAGTAACGTACTTCCGGAGCCACTTCCCAGAGTGCATAGCGGCGGTCTTTGTCACTCCAGCTCCAAGAAGTCCACGAGCCGTTTACGGCAATGCCCCACGATGGACAGATGCGCCATTCAAGTCCTAAATCTGGTGTCAAGGTAGCCCAGCGCAGCAGGTTGGCACGCAGGGAGAGATGATAATCAGTTGTGATT
>ERZ772882.2348-NODE-2348-length-17277-cov-4.925560_pt1 | contig 17277 bp, 16 predicted proteins | sample MGYA00580576_ERZ772882 | MGnify/ENA primary metagenome ERZ772882 (study PRJEB29015, sample SAMEA2737658) | human gut metagenome | biome: human gut; feature: human-associated habitat; material: faeces | place: China | collected 2012 ... | reverse complement strand
AGCCGCCGAAGCGGTGCTTAAGCCGCTAGGCGGGAATTGTGCGGTGTTGCCATAGAGAACGCACGGACGAAAAATATTCCGGAAATTCATGTACAAATGATGGCGAACGGCAACCGAACAACAGACAGCACAAAAGCACCCCCTGCACCAAAAGCACAATGCTTTCCGGTGCAGGGGGTGTTGTGGTTCAGTTCAGCCGGTCAGCCAAAACCATCAATCTTCGATCGTGATTTTGGTGATGACAGGCATCTGTTTGGGCTTGTTCCAGGTTTCAGGGCCGTAAGTGGGCTGGTTGGCAATGGCGTCCAGCACATCAAAACCGCTCTCCATTTCGCCAAAGGCGGCGTAACGGCCGTCCAGCTTGGCAGCATCCTTGTGAACAACAAAGAACTGCGTGCCGGCGGTATCAAAGTCATCATCGCGCGCCATAGAAAGGGCACCGCGGATATGCTTGAGCGGGTTGTTGACGCCATTTTCCGTAAACTCGCCCTTAATATGCCAATCACTGTCCGTCATGATGTCATTGTCCGGCGAACCGCCCTGAATGACATAATCCTTAACGATGCGGCACCAACACAAACCATCATAAAAACCGCTGCGTGCAGTTTTCACAAAGTTTGCCACGGTGAGGGGGGCATATTCCGGGTACAGCGTAAAAACCATAGTACCAAAGTCCCTGGTTTCAATCGTGCAGCGCATTAGCCGACCTTCACATCCTTGAAGAACAGGTTGCCAGAAGCAGTCATGTAGAAACCGCTGATGTTGTCATGCATCAGGTAGTTGTTGGACTTGTAGTACAGGGGCAGAACAGCATAATCGTTGGAAACGATAGCGTCAGCCTGCAGGGTCAGCTCAGCAGCCTTGGCCGGATCGTTCTCAGCCTTGACCTGATCAACCAGAGCGTCATAATCGGCGTTGGAATAGAACAGGTTGTTGGAAGAATCGCCGGTCTTGCACAGGGGCAGGAAGCTCATGGGGTTCACGTAGTCAGCGCTCCAGCCCATGGCAGCAACCTGATAGTTGCCTTTCTGAACGTCGTCATAGAAGATGCTCCACTCGTTGGAGGAAACTTCAACATTGATGTTCAGGTTATTCTTCAGCATTTCAGCCATAGCTTCAACGACCTTCTTGACGGTGTCGTTGTCGTAGTAGCTCAGGGTCAGAGTGGGGAAGCCTTCGCCGTTGGGGTAGCCAGCCTCTGCCAAGGCAGCCTGGGCGCCCTCAACGTCAGCGGTAGCGGACAGGCCAAAGCTTTCGCGGCCTTCGGTGATATCCTTGCCATCAACAGAGTAGCCGGGGGCCAGGAAGCTGTAAGCGGGCTGTGCATCGACCTGCACAACGTTGTCGATGATGGACTGACGGTCGATGGCCAGGCAGATTGCCTTGCGGACCAGAACGTTGTTCACAGGCTCGGCAGAGCAGTTGAAGTCATAGTAAACAGTGCCGTAGCTGGGGCTGGTCTGCACACCGGCATTCTCGGCCTTCAGGCGGGCAAAGTCAGAGGAAGGAATGCTGGCAACGCCGTCAACCTCGCCGGACTCGTAAGCGGTCAGAGCAGTTGCCTGATCCAGAACGTAGCGGAAGGTGACCTTCTGCAGGGAGACATTCTCAGCATCCCAGTAGTTCTCGTTCTTTTCCAGAATGACGTTTTCGTTCATGCTCATGCTGGCGATCTTGAAGGGGCCGTTGCAGATATAGGTATCTGCTTCGGTGGACCACTTGTCGCCGTTGGCTTCAACGGTGGCTTTCTGAACAGGGGAGAAGGTCCACATGCTCAGGATGTCGATGAAATAGGAGGTGGGCTGGATCAGGGTGATCTCCAGGGTCTTGTCGTCCAGAGCCTTCACGCCCAGGTCGTCAGCGGTGGCGGTGCCGTCGTAATACTCCTGAGCATTCTTGATGTAATCGGTAGCCATGCTGACGTACTGTGCGGCGGTGGCCGGGGTCAGAACGCGCTGAATGGTGTAAACGTAATCTTCAGCGGTCAGGTCGCTGCCATCGCTCCACTTCAGGCCGTCGCGCAGGTGGAAGGTGTAGGTCAGGCCGTCGTCGCTGATATCCCAGCTTTCAGCGTTGCCGGGAACCAGGGTGCCGGTGCTGTCATAGGTAACAAGGCCTTCGAAGCAGTTGATCAGAACATACTGTGCGAAGGAGTTGTTGGTCACGCTCGGATCCAGGCCGTCGGGAATGTTGTTCAGAACAAAGGTCAGTTCCTGGGCGGCATCACCGGTAGACTCGGAGGAAGCGGTGGTGGAAGTTGCTTCGCTGCTGGCAGCAGAAGAAACATCGGAGATGTTCTGGGGCTCATTGGAAGCGCCGCAGGCGCTGAGCAAGGAGACCGCCAGCGTGCCGGCAAGAGCGGCACTGATGACTTTCTTTTTCATGTGTATCCCCCTCGAAAAAAAATAATGTATGTTTGCCGTTCCTTTGCACCGGCAGGGCGCAACAAACCGGGCAGGGGAGCCAAAACGGAACAGCACCGTGTTGCATATCCCGCTTTGGCCGCCGGTACCCGTTTGCGGCAGGCTGCCGGAACAAGAAACGGAGAAACCAAAATAAAAAGGCTTAATACAGGTGGCAGGCCACAAAATGGCCGGGTGCGGCTTCCTTCATGGCCGGGGTCTGCTCGCTGCAAATGGGCTTTGCATAGGGGCAGCGGCCACAGAACCGGCAGCCGGGTTTCGGGTTGACCGGGCTGGGCAGATCGCCCTCCACACCGGCGCTCGCATGGGCGCGGGCCAGCTTGGGGTCCGCGATGGGAATGCAGCTCAGCAAGCCCTTGGTGTAGGGGTGCAGCGGGTTTTTGTAGATCTCTTCGGAATCGCTGCTTTCCACCAGCTGGCCCAGGTACATCACGCCGATATCATCCGAAACGTAACGCACCATCGAAAGGTCGTGGGCGATAAACAGGTAAGAGGTACCTTCGGCCTGCTGATAGTCACGCAGCAGGTTGACGACCTGCGCCTGAATGGAAACGTCCAGTGCGGAGATGGGCTCATCACAGATGACCAGCGCGGGGTTCAGTACCAGGGCGCGGGCAATGCCGACGCGCTGGCGCTGGCCACCGGAAAACTCATGGGCATACCGTCCGGCGTGTTCTGCCGTCAGGCCAACGCGGTTCAGCATGGCAAAGACTTTTTCGTCAACTTCCTGCTTGCTTTTGCAAACATGGTGGGCTTTCAGCGGCTCGGCAATGATATCGCGCACCGTCATGCGGGCGTTCAGCGAAGCATACGGATCCTGGAAGATCATCTGCATGTTGCGGCGCACCGGCTGCATCTGGCGGGGCTTGAGGTGGGCGATATCCTGCCCGTTGAAGATGATCTTGCCCTGCGAAGGCTCATAAATGCGGATGATGGTGCGTGCGCAGCTGCTTTTGCCGCAGCCAGACTCGCCAACCAGGCCAAAGGTGCGGCCGCGGCGCAGCGTAAAGTTGACGTCATCTACTGCATGAACTTCCGCGTGCGGGCCGACAGAAAAGAATTTTGTCAGGTGCTCTACCTGAAGAATGGGCTGTTCCATTAGTGTGCCTTCCTTTCGGCTTCTGCCAGTTTTTCATGCAGAGGATTGCCCTCGGCCGGGGCGTCCGGCTGAAGCAGCCAGCAGCGTGCCTGACGGCTGCCAACCTGGACAAACGGCGGGCACTCGGCTGCGCAGATGTTGCGCGCAAACTGGCAGCGGGAAGCAAACGGGCAGCCCTTGGGGGGCTTGGTCATATCCGGCGGGCTGCCGGGGATGGACTGCAAGCGCTCGCTCTTATCCTTGGTCAGGCCGGGGATGGAGGCCAGCAGGCCCATGGTGTAGGGGTGCAGCGGGTTTTCAAACAGATCGTTGATCTCCGCTTCCTCCATCACAAGGCCGCCGTACAGAACAACAACGCGGTCGCACAGCTCAGCCACAACGCCCAGGTCATGGGTGATAAAGATGATGCTGGTGCCGTATTCCTCCTGCAGGGAGCGCATCTGTTTCAAAATCTGGTGCTGGATGGTCACATCCAGGGCGGTGGTGGGCTCGTCCGCAATCAGCAGGTCGGGGTGGTTGGCCAGCGCCATGGCGATCATGACGCGCTGGCGCATACCGCCGGAAAATTCATGCGGGTAGGATTTCAGCCGCTTTTCGGCTTCGGGAATACGTACTTCGCGGAACAGCTCCAGCGTGGCAGCCTGCAGCTCGTCGCGCTTCATCTCCGGGTGGTGTACATGGATCATTTCGGCAACCTGTTTGCCAACGGGAATCAGCGGATTCAGGCTGGACATGGGGTCCTGAAACACCATGGCGATCTTCTGGCCGCGGATTTCGCGCATCTGCTTATCGCTGACTTTGGTCAGGTCGGTGCCTTCAAATTCAATTTTGCCGTTTTTAATGCGGGCAGTATCGGCCAGCAGGCGCAGGATGGACATGGAAGTAACGCTTTTGCCGCTGCCGGACTCACCAACGATACCAAGGATCTCGCCCTTATGCACTTCAAAGCTGACGCCGCGCACAGCCTGCACTTCGCCGGAGGAAGTCATGAAGGAGGTTTTCAGATCCTCTACCTTCAAAATCGTCTCGCTCATTTTGCTCTCCTTACTTCTTCAGCTTCGGGTCCAGTGCATCACGCAAACCATCACCGACAAAGTTAAAGGCAAACATGATCACACAAATCATCAAAGCAGGGATCAACAGCTCGTGCGGGCTGGTGCGCAGGTTGGCAGATGCATCGTTGCACATGGTGCCAAGGCTGGCCAGCGGGGGCTGCAGGCCGATGCCCAAATACCCCAGAAAAGCCTCCATAAAGATGGCAGAGGGGATGAGCATGGTAATGGTAACAAGGATGGAGCCGAGCGCGTTGGGAATCAGGTGGTCAAACAGAATCGTTGTGGCAGAGGAACCAATGGTCTTGGCGGCAAGAACGAATTCCTGCTGCTTCAGGCTCAGGATCTGGCCGCGCACAACACGGGCCATATCCACCCAGTACACGCTGCCCAAGGCAACAATGATGCTCTGGATACCGGCACCCAGCACCTGCATGATCAGGATAACATACAGCGTCAGGGGAATGGTGGAGATAATATCCACAATACGCATCATGATCATATCCACGGTGCCGCCCAGGTAACCGGAAATACCGCCGTACAGAATGCCGATGATGAGGTTGACGAACGCAGCCATCAAGGCAACCAGCATGGAAATGCGGGTGCCGTACATCAGGCGGGTCAGCACATCGCGGCCCAGGGCGTCAGTGCCAAGGATGTAGGATTTGTTCCACATCGTCTTGGACGGGTAGATGCTGCCGGTGGCTTCATCGGCAATGACATAGGGGCTGCCGCCGTAATACAGGGCAACCTCGGTGCCGTCGGCATCAAAGATGGTCATGGATTTATCGGATTCATCGCGCACCTTGCGCAACTGGCCGCTCAGTTTGCCGTCCGGGGTAACGGAGATGACTTTCAGGGCGGTGGTAATGTACAGGTAGTCGCCGTTGGGGATCTGGTAAACCTTCATGACCGGCGGAACGTTGACAACTTCCAGATTCTGCACGGAGTAATCATACGGGGTAAACAGGGGGCCGACCAATGCAAAAAGCATCAGGGCGATAATAATTACAAAACCGGCGATGGCCGTCGGCTTGCGGCGGAAACGGAACCAGACGTCACCTGCAAAAGTGCGGCTTTTGGACCAGATTTTTTCACGGTCGCTGTTATCGGTAGCAAGCGGTTCCCACTTGTTCTGTGCGGTTAAATCTGCCATAAGTGTTTTCACCTTTCCTCAACATTACGCGTCAAACTTGATTCTGGGGTCGATCAGGCAGTAGAAGATATCGACCAAAAGCACCATTGCCATCAGGAAAGCAGCAAAGAAGATGGTAACGCCCATGATGGTGGTGTAGTCGCGCTGGGTCACGCTGTTTACAAAGTAATAGCCAATGCCAGGAATGGCGAAGATCTTTTCTACAACAAAGCTGCCGGTCAAAAGGCCAGCCACCGTGGGGCCAAGCACCGTGATGACGGGGATCAGCGCATTGCGCAGGGCATGCTTGGTAACAACGGCGAACTCGGTCAGGCCCTTGGCGCGGGCGGTGCGGATGTAATCCTGGCCCATAACTTCCAGCAGGCTGGAGCGCATCAGGCGGGCCAGGTAGCTGACGGAATAGCCGCCCATGGCGATGACGGGCAGGATGTAGCTCTTCCAGCTGTCCAGGCCGAAGGTAGGCAGTACGTTCAGCTTAAAGGAGAATACATAAATCAGCACGGAGGCGATCACGAAAGACGGAATAGTAACGCCGATGGTGGCAATGGCCATCAGCAGCATATCCTGCCATTTGCCGTTTTTCAGCGCGGCCAGTATGCCCATGGGGATGGAGGTAAGCAGCACAAACACCAGGGTGACAAGGCCCAGCTTGGCGGATACCGGCGCACCGGTGGCAATAAAATCGTTGACGGTTTTGCCGGTATATTTATAGGAAGGGCCGAAATCGCCATGCAGCAGGCTGCCCAGATATTTGACAAACTGCACCGGCATGGGCTGGTCCAGGCCGTACTTGGCTTCCATGGCCTGGGTAACCTCTTCCGGCACGCCCTTGGTGTTGGTGAACGGGCCACCGGGAATGGAGTGCATCAGGGTGAAGGTAATCAGAATGATCATGAACATGGCAATGATCATGGTTCCGATGCGCTTCAGGATAAATTTAACCATTACGTTTTCCTTCTTTCGTGTGCACGGCCGCCGCACAGGGAATGGCGCCCCGACGGCTGCTCTGTGGCCATAGTGTGCACATGCGTTGTTCCTGGCGGCGGTACAGACTGACAATCCAGCCGCCTTATAATTATCTTATTATATAGCGGCAGCTTGCGGTTGTCATCAATTTTTATTCATATTTTTTTTACCTTTATAAAAATATCCGATTTACATACAAAACAAACAGCGACGGTGAAAAAATGTGTAGAATAAGACCATGGATTATGAGGGAAAAAGCGATAAGCAAAGCAAATGTGTCCTTGTGATGAGGACAAAAAAAGAGAAAATATGGGAATGAATGCAGTATTGCCGACCCGGAAAGTTGGAAATTCCAGCGGGGCGGGCTTTGTATGGGCGGTTTAACGGTTTAACGCTCTAGTGAATCGCTGTGATGGTTGAAACAAAGAGCAATGCTCTGCCGCTGGAACGTGGGAAAGCGCTTCCGGCGCAAAATCGTGGGATCACTGCGGAATGGCAGGGGAACAAGCAGCGTACAAGGGGATGTGGTGGATTGTTTATGTGCGGAAAAAGGAAAAGTGAGACGAATGGAGGCGGACGGAGAACATACATAAGCCCAAAGGGATGCCCAACTCATCAAGTGAAACACGGCGCGAAAAAGCATAACGGCCACAACGAGATGGCCGAAACACAGACCAAAACGCAAAAAGGCAATGGAAACGCAGCAAAATAGTAGAGGTGAGGAACAACAGAGCAAAATATCTGTCCTTGAATGAAATACACATAATACAGGAAGTGGAAACGGCGTATGCAAGCCCGCCAAAACCGTATATATAACGCAAAAGCTTGAATATATATACAGTTTAACGGTAAAGACTCCTCCGATAATAAAAGCGTAAAAATCGGCTATCCATGGCACAGGAAGCCAGGATGGCGGCAGGCACTGCAAAGTCAAAAGGCGCAGAATCTTTCCCGATATGTCCTCTATCCAAAAACATTTTTGTTCTGCATCCCCGATTCCCGCACCTGTTCGGGGGGAGTTTTGGTATTTCCGTATCAGATAGAAAACAGCAGGCCTGTGCTGCGGCAGTACAGATTTGCGGGGCGTTCTGCTTTCCCTATACCGTAGGGGGCTGCATATTGCAGAAAAATTACCGTTTCCCCGGTGCAGAATGGATGGCATATTCATTTATAGTGTGATAGAACGATTTCATCGGGTTAGTCAAAACTAATGTGGCAGCAAAGAGCAGAACCGCGAAAGAATGGCTGCCGGAAACCATGCCGGAACCCACAGTCCAGATTCTCCCGGCACCATGTGCGGCAATGCCTTCAGGCTGCTTATAACTTTATAACCGTTGCACTTCATGCCAGCGCTTTTGTGACGGGGTTTAACATTCGAATCTTTAAGTGATTTAAGGAGATTTAGAGATAGGAATGGGGCAATACACGTAATTTCGCTAAAGCCCGGTTTAGCGAAATATAGAGGAGAGCAGGTCAATGCCGTCTGCCAGAATGCCGCCAGAAAAGCTGGCGTGCGCCGCTGCACAGGCTGCGCTGGCTTCGTCACCATCAGCATTATGCTTTTGAATGCGGACGATGTATCAGAGATCATGCAGCGCTCACCTGTCGGTTCCCGTTTTAATGCAGAGTGGCAAGCCGCCCGTTGTTGATTCTTTTGCGAATAGGTAGTAAAATGAAAATACATAGGGTTTGCCGTTTCGCAAGCTCAATTCCCTCGCAAAATTCAAAACGCAAAGGAGTTTTACAATGGACCCAACTTTTGAATTTGATTTTGAAAACGTTGATCTCGGCCCTGATGCTGACCCGCACGATTCTGTTATTTACGCAATCGGAAAAGCAGTTGAAAAAGAACTCAAACGGCCTAAAACCCTAATCGTGAATCCCGTTCAGCTGCAAAAAATGAATCAGATGCAAAAAGCTCTCGCAAAATACATTGAACACGCCAAAACCTATCCGCTGAATGATAATGTGACGTTCAAAATGATTCCAAAAGTGAACCAGCATGACATTGAATTTGTTTTGGCCCTCGATGATTTTGTTGACTTCAAAGACCTGATGCTTCTTGCATTTGATCTCGGCGTCAATGTTCGGATCTGTACCGCAAATGAAGATCGCGTCAGAGTCGGCTTTACGATTGAAAACCTTTACGTTGAACCGTAACTGCAACTAATTTCAAAATCGAATCCCAAACCGGAACCGCTTTTCACAGAGCGGTTCCTTTTTTATTGCTTGTTTTCATTTCTAAGATGAATTTCATATTCCCCACTAATCAACCGCCGTATCATCTGCGGAAAAGTACAATCAAGTTTCGCAAGTATAGCAGAAAGTTTATCATCATCTTCTTTTACTAAAACAATTTTCCTAATGTTGCGATTCCCTGCAAGTGCTGAACGTTTTTGCCTTTCTCTGTCAAGCCGTCGAATATGCTCCAATTGTTCCTCGGCTGTCTTGAATTGCTTTTCCATTCTAAAACCTCTTTTACAGCTTGATTTTTCTTACATTATACCAAAATAAAACTATGCAGCTTTTTTTGAACTGCACGGTATTTTTATCTGTTTGTCAGCTGACGCAGCTGGTTCAGGTCCTCCCGCGTATCTACATCCCTCAGTTCGGCATCGTTCCGGGCGGACACAAGGCGGACGGAACCGGGGTGGGTCCGCACAACGGCATTGCCGCCGAGGCCATCCGGCAGGTGAAGCAGCTCCGAAAAATAATCCGCGCCGAACAGCACTGGGCTGCCGGGGGTGCCATCGGCAGCGCACAGCCGCACAATGGCATCGGAGGCCGCTGCCAGCGCCAGTGCTTCCATACTTTGCTGCGTGAGCAGCGGCTGATCCCCCGGCAGAAACAGGCAGCCGCGCAAAGCGGGCTCTTTTCCCAGCAATGCCGCCAGCCCCAGCCGGACCGTATCGCTGCGGTAGGGCTGCGCGTGGCGCAGAACGGGGACGCCCTGCGCGTTACAGAGCGCCTCAACCTCTTCCGAGCGGGTCACGACAATGCGGCAGGCCAGCAGCGGCAGGGCGGCTAGAGCCAGCACATTGGCGATCAGCGGTGCACCGCAAAAATCCGCCATCAGCTTGTTTCCGCCGAACCGCCGCCCCAGCCCGGACGCCATGACCACGCAGCCGAGAGCGGGCGCGGGATCGTCCAAATCCACCACAAAGGCATCCTGCCGGGCGCACAGTGCGGTTAAAAATGGGGTATCCTGCTTACGCACAATAGCGAGAACGCGCTTTGCATCCAGCAGCGCTTCCACTGCCTGCCGGAATTCGGGGCAGCTATTTTCCAGGTAACCGAGTTCATCCAGCACCGCCCATTCGTTCTCCCCTGCCGCCATGCGGTGCAGGGCGGGTACACCCAGCAGCAAAAAGCCGTCCGCCACCGGGCGCATCCGGTTTTCGCCTGGGGGCAGTGCCGGGTCAAAGCGGCCGATCACCGCTATTTTTCCGCCCACACTTTCTCGAATTTCCACACGGTCCGCAGGGTACGCTGCTGTGGTAATTTCCTGTGCCCCGGGGCAAAGCAATGGCACCAGCGCACGCAGCAGGGTGGTTTTTCCCGTACCGCGCCCGCCGGTCAACAGCAGGTGGCGCTTACCGCTCACCCGGAAAGAACTTATAATAGAGCTCGCGGTCAGTCTGTACACAGGCATCACGGTAAGCCTCATACCTTTCCATAAAATTGCGGGCTTCATCCGTCAGGGTGCTGCCCCCGCCGCCGCGCCCGCCAATGGTTTTGCGGGTCAGCGCAAAGCCCAATTCTTTTTCCGCCCGCTTGACCATGCGCAGCGCTTTGGAGTAAGAAAGCCCCATAGCCTGTGCCGCCGCCCGCAGTGAGCCGGTCTCTTCAATCCGGTGCAGCAGGCGGCAGGGGCCTTCGCCAAAAAAGCGCTCGCCGATATCATCGCAGAGCATCACACAAATCTTCGGTTTCATTTTTCTTTCCTCACAACGGCAGCAGCGCCAGCCGCACCCGGCCCGTGCGGTCGGTCACGGGCACCAGTTCCAGCGGGCCGTATACTGCTGCCAGCGCGGATTGCAGCGCTTCAACCGGGTCGGTTCTGGGGTACAGCATAGCTCCAACCTGCCCGTTTTGCAGCACGATCAGCGTATCGCACCAGTCCAGCATCAGCATGGGGTCATGCAGGCAGATCAGCGCTGTTTTGCCGCTTGCATGCACAAATTCTGCCAGCAGCGCCGCCATATGGCTGCGGTTGGCAAGGTCCAGGGCGCTGTCCGGTTCATCCAGTAGCAGCAAAGGCGCATCCTCCACAAAGGTACGTGCCAGAATACAGAGCTGGCGTTCGCCGCCGCTCAGCGTCAGGTAGTCCTGCTCGGCTTTATCCACCAGGCCTACCGTGCGCAGGGCTTCTTCCGCTGCCGCACACATGGCAGCGGTGGGGCTTTGCAGCACGCCAAGGCGGGGGTTGCAGCCCATCAGCACAACTTCCCGTGCAGACATGGACACCGAAATTCCGCTTTGCTGCGGGATGTAACTGACCGTTTGTGCCAGACACCTGGTAGAAAGGCTTTCCAGCGGCACACCATCCATCAGGCAGCACCCCGTATGGGGCAAAAGCCCGGCCACTGCGCGCAGCAGGGTGGTTTTTCCGCTGCCGTTCACCCCCAATATTCCCACCAGCTGGCCGGGGGTATCTATCGTAAAATGAACATTTTGCAGGATGTTCTTATCGCCAAGACGGACGGCCAGATTCTCCACAGTGAACATTACCGCGTCTCCCTCCCCGGCTTTATAATAAGGTAAAGCAAAAACGGAACACCCAGCAGCGAGGTGAAGATACTGACCGGCAGTTCGGTTGCCGCCACCGTTTTGGCAATGGTATCCGCCGCCAGCAGCAGCGTGCTGCCCACCAGCCCGCTGAGCAGGCTGGTGGAGCGGCGGTTGTGCCCCGCCAGCAGCCGCGCACAGTGGGGGGCCAGCAGCCCGACAAAGCTGATCAGCCCAGTCACGCTGACAACCGCGGCCACCACCAGCGTTGCCAATGTCAGCAGCAGAAAACGCATCCGCCCCACCGGAACCCCCAGCAGCCGCGCTTCATCCTCTTCCACGGATAAAAGCATCACCTGACGGTGCAAAGCAAAAATTACGGCGCAGCAGGAAATAACCATTGGAACAGGGAACCACACCCGGCTTTGCGTTACCCCCGCCAGGCTGCCCATGATCCAATATTCAATGCTGGCCAGCTCTTTTTCCGGGTCAGCGGTCAGCTTTAGCAGCATCAAAAGAGTTTGCGCCAGCGCATGTACGGCAATGCCCGCCAGCACCAGGTTCATCTTGCTGCGCCCCGGCGCGGCGGCCGCCAAGCCAAGCGAGAGAAACACCGCTGCCAGCCCGCCCGCAAAGGCGCATACCGTGGTGCCCAGCGTGCCCGAAGAGACAAACAAGATGGCAAATGCCGCGCCAACGCTGGCCCCCGACGATACCCCAATGATATCCGGGCTTGCCAGTGGATTGCGGAAAACAGTCTGGTACACAAAGCCCGCCACGCCAAGACCGAACCCGCCCGCCAGCGCCATCACGGCACGGGGCAGGCGCAGCACCGTAAAGGTGCGCACTGCCATAGCGTCCCCCGCCAGCAGTGCCTGCAGGGTTATGGGATAACGGCCGAAATAAAGTGCCGCACCAAAGGCCATAAAAACGCAGAGCGTTGCGCCCAGAAGGCACAGCGCCGTGCGTTTGCGGTTATTATTCATAAGATTCGGGGGTAAAGCCATAGAAGCTACCATAGAATTCATCGGCAGCGGCGTGGTAATACTCCTCGGTCACCTGCTCCGGGTGCAGCACGCTGGCAAGATAAACACTGCCAAGGAAGCTGGCCGGCACGGGGGAATCCACAGCCTCAACAGCGTGGGGCAGCTGGTAAACATGGCTCTCCTTGACGGCGGTGCAGTCCGCCAGGGCGGCATCGTTCAGAACAGAATCAACATCATATTCAGCATCGGATGCCAGAATGATGTAATCGGGGTTCCAATCCAGGATCTGCTCATAGGAAACTTCGGCCCAGTAGGTATCTTCCACGCTGGCGGCGGCGTTTGTGCCGTTGGCGTTTTCGATCATCGTGTTCTGATACATGGCGGGGCCTGCGGTTTCCAACACGGAGCTGTTGCCTGCCAGGTAAACGCTGGGGGCATCGGTGCCGGCAACGGCTTCGGCCAGGGCGGCCAGGTTGCTGTCAATGGCCATTTCCAGCTCCTCGCCGCGGGCGGTGGTGTTGGTTGCCTGTGCCAGCAGCTCGATCGCGCCGAACAGGCTGGCCTGGTTTTCCGGCTTAACAGCCAGCACGGTCAGGCCCATTTCCTCCATCTGGGGGATGGAATCCTTGAGCTTGGCAGGCACGATGACAAGATCCGGGGCCAGCGCAGCGCAGCCTTCCAGGTCAAACTCTTTGGCGGTGCCAATGCTGGGCAGGGACTGGATCTCCGGGGCGGACAGGCTGTAGATGTTGCGTTTGTCGGCTTTGGCTTCCACGCCAACCAGCTCGTTCTGCACGCCCAGCGCAATCAGCAGGCTGGTGGAAATGTAGTAGCCGCTGGCAAGGGTTTTGGGTTCTTCCTCAATGGTAACTTCGCGGCCCAGCTGGTCGGTAACGGTCAGCGGGTAGGTAACCGCCGTTTCGGCGGCAGGTTCTTCCGGTGCAGCAGTGGCTTCCGGGGCTGCGGTAGCCTCTACGGAAGCAGCCTCGCTGGCTGCGGTACTGCTGGCAGCAGCGGTGCTGCCGCAGGCTGTCAGTGCCATAGCGGCGGCCAGCAGCAGGGCGGTCATTTTGGTCATTTTCATGTTTCTTACTTCCTTCTAAAACCAATATTCCGTTGTGTTTTTCAAACTACAACGGAATTATAGCAGAATTTGTGGTAAAATAAAAGTGGTACTACACAAAAGTATGATTTTACCCAAAAACGGAGAGCATTCTATGATAACGATTCGAGAATATGCCCGCCCCGCCACACTGGAAGAGGCATGGCAGCTGAACCAGAAGCGCCCGAACCGGGTGCTGGGAGGGATGCTGTGGCTGAAAATGGAAAAAATCAGCGTTGGCACAGCCATTGACCTATCTGCGCTGGGGTTGGATACCATTGAAGAAACCGATACCGAATTTGCCATTGGCGCCATGGCAACGCTGCGCAGCCTGGAAACCCACGCCGCGCTGAACGCGGCCACCAACGGCGCCATGCGGGAGGCCGTGCGCCATATTGTGGGGGTGCAGTTCCGCAACTGCGTCACCGTGGGCGGCAGCGTGTACGGGCGGTTTGGCTTTTCAGACGTATTAACGCTGCTGCTGGCGCTGGACTGCGATGTGGAGCTGTACAAAGCAGGCCGGATGCCCATTGCACAGTTTGCCGCCCTGCCCTATGACCGTGATATTTTGACCCATGTTTACATAAAAAAGACGCCGGGGCTTGCCGTGCATTACCAGTCTGTGCGGGCCACCCAGACGGACTTCCCGATTTTGACCTGCGCTGCTGCGCGCACGGCGGATGGAGCCTACCGCTTTGCCATCGGTGCACGCCCCATGAAAGCCATGCTTGTCTGCCCCACGGCCGCCCCGGATGAGCTGCCCGCCGCCGTACAGGCTGCGGTGCCCACCGGCAGCAACCTGCGCGGCAGTGCCGCCTACCGCACCCATCTGGTGGGGGTGCTTGTCAAGCGTGCCGTACAGGCACTGGGGAACCTGGAGGTGCTCTGATGCAAATTCATTTTACGTTGAACCATAAAAAAACAGCTGCTGAGATCGCCCCCGATACCCTGCTGATTGATCTGGTGCGCTCTTTAGGCTGCAAAAGCGTCAAGCGCGGGTGCGAAACCGCCAACTGCGGGCTGTGCACCGTGTTTTTGGACGAAAAGCCGGTGCTTTCCTGCTCTGTACTGGCGGCGCGGGTGGATGGCCGCAGCGTTACCACGCTGGAGGGCCTGCAGGAGGAAGCCGCTGAGTTCGGCGCGTTCATCGCTGACCAGGGGGCCGAGCAGTGCGGCTTCTGCAACCCCGGCTTTATCATGAATGCGCTGGCCCTTTTCCGCGAAAAAACCGACCCCAATGAGGAGGAGATCAAGGAATACCTTGCGGGCAACCTTTGCCGCTGCTCCGGGTACGAAGGCCAGCTGCGCGGGATCCAGAACTTTTTGGCGTGGAAAAAATCAAAGGAGGCTGCCCAATGAAAACTGTGAACCAGCCTGTGCGCAAGAAGGACGCCATGCAGCTTGTAACCGGCCAGCCTGTGTACATGGATGATGTTATCCCGCAGGACTGTCTCATCGTCAAGCTGCTGCGCTCCCCCCACGCCAATGCGATCGTCAAAAATATTGATACCTCCCGCGCCATGCTTGTGCCCGGCATGGAGGTGATTTACACCTGGAAAGATGTGGACCAGAACGCCCGCCGCTACACCCAGGCAGGCCAGACCTACCCCGAAATGAGCCCTTACGACCGCCTTGTGATCGACCGCCATGTCCGCTTTGCCGGGGATGTTGTTGCGATCCTTGCGGGCAAAGACGAAACATGCGTCGATAAGGCGATGAAGCTGATTAAGGTGGAATATGAAGTTCTGCCCGCGGTGCTGGATTTCCACACAGCTCTCGATAACCCTACTCTTGTGCACCCGGAGGATAACTGGGAAGCCCTTGTTCCCGGCATCGGAGCTGACAAGAACCGCAACCTCTGCGCCCACGATGAATCCGGCGAGGGTGATATTGAGGCGGTGTTGGCTGGGTGCGATGTGGTCATTGACCACACCTACCACACCCGCGCCTGCCAGCAGGCCATGATGGAAACCTTCCGCACGTATTGCAGCATTGATGCTTACGGGCGGCTGAATGTGCTCAGCTCAACGCAGATCGTGTTCCATTGCCGCCGCATTTTGGCAAACGCCCTGCACATCCCCAAATCCATGATCCGCGTTGCCAAGCCGCGCATCGGCGGCGGGTTCGGTGCAAAACAGACGTCAGTGTGCGAGGTTTACCCTGCCTTTGTTACCTGGAAAACGAAGAAGCCCAGCAAGATCATCTATACCCGCTTTGAAAGCCAGACGGCTTCAACCCCGCGCCATGAGATGGAGATGCACGTGCGGCTGGGCGCAACAAAGGACGGCATCATCAAGGGCATTGACCTGCACACCCTTTCCAACACCGGCGCTTACGGTGAGCACGGCCCCACAACGGTGGGGCTTTCGGGCCACAAGTCCATCCCGCTGTACGGCAAGGCCGAAGCGTTCCGCTTTGTCAGCGATGTTGTTTACACCAACCACATGTCATCGGGTGCGTACCGCGGGTACGGCGCAACCCAGGGTCTGTTTGCGGTGGAATCCGCTGTGAATGAGCTGGCCGACAAATTGGGGATGGACCCGTTCGAGCTCCGGCAGCGCAACATTGTCCATGAGGGCGATGTTATGCCCGCCTACTATGGCCAGGTCAACACCAGCTGTGCGCTGGACCGCTGCCTGAAAACCGTGCATGACAGGATGGATTGGGACCATAAGTACCCCGTGCGCGAGATCGGCAACGGCAAGGTGCGTGCTGTTGGCATGGGCATGGCCATGCAGGGCTCCGGCATCGACCATGTGGACGTGGGCAGCGCCACGCTGAAAATTAACGATGACGGGTTCTATACCCTCTCCATCGGCGCAGCAGATATGGGCACAGGCTGCGATACGATCCTGGCGCAGATCGCTGCCGAAGTGCTGGAATGCCCGCTGGAAAACCTTGCGGTTTTGGGCGCAGATACCGATTCTTCCCCCTATGATTCCGGTTCCTATGCGTCCAGCACAACCTATGTGACCGGCAAGGCCGTGGAAAAGTGTGCGCTGGAACTGAAAGATAAGATCTGCACCCTGGGGGCACAGCTGCTTGGGCTGGACAAAGCCGCCGTGCTGTTTATCGGCGATGCCGTGACGAGCGAGGATGGCACCCAGCGCGTGCCGCTGGCCAGCATTGCAACGGCATCCCAGTGCGGCAACACGGTGGCGCTGGAAGCCACCGTGACCCACAGCTCGGAGATTTCGCCCCCGCCGTTTATGGTTGGCGCCGCCGAAGTGGAAGTTGACCTGGAAACCGGCGAAGCCCAGGTGGTGAACTATGTGGCCGCGGTCGACTGCGGTACCCCTGTAAACCCGAACCTGGCCCGCGTGCAAGCCGAGGGCGGCATTTTGCAGGGCATCGGCATGGCGCTGACCGAGAATGTGACCTACAATGACCGCGGCATGCCGCGCGAAAGCTCCCTGATGCAGTACAAGATCCCCTGCCGCACCGATATTGGACATATTGACGTAAGTTTTGAGAGCAGCTACGAGGGCACCGGCCCGTTTGGCGCAAAGTCCATCGGTGAGGTCGTCATCAACACCCCGCTGCCCGCCGTGGCCGATGCCATCTACCACGCCACCCACAAACGCTTTTATGAGCTGCCCATCACCCGCGAACAGATCGCAATGGCGGTGGAAAAGTGAGTGACGGGGGGCTTGCGCCAGGAGATGCAATGGCGTTTGCTTTATAAGCATACGGTTTGCTTCATTTTTTCCCTATGGCAACACCGCACAATTCCCGCCTAGCGGCTTAAGCACCGCTTCGGCGGCT
>ERZ772882.2340-NODE-2340-length-17322-cov-4.685759_pt1 | contig 17322 bp, 15 predicted proteins | sample MGYA00580576_ERZ772882 | MGnify/ENA primary metagenome ERZ772882 (study PRJEB29015, sample SAMEA2737658) | human gut metagenome | biome: human gut; feature: human-associated habitat; material: faeces | place: China | collected 2012 ... | reverse complement strand
AACGTCGGCGCATCCTTGCCCGCGACCATCTGGCTGTAGACATAGGGCTCGGTGCGGTGAATGTCGCTCACCGGTTCGAGATAGGCCGGGCAGATCTTCCGGTAGGTCTCAAACGCGCGCGCGCCATGGCCCAGGACAGTCTCCGCGCAGGTGATCCAGGGATTGTTGTGGCAGAAAATGCCCGCGTTCTCCTTGTATCCGGGGGGATACGAGCTGATTTCGCCGAGATTCAGATAATACTTCGTGTAAGCGGGCTGGTGAAGGACGATACCGAATTTGCTGTCGAGGCGTTTTTTGACGCTCTCGAGCGCTTTTGCCGCTTCGCCCGTTTCTTTGCCGATCCCGGCCATGACGCACATGCCCTGCGGCTCGATGAAGATCTGGCCTTCCGCGCATTCCTTACTTCCGACGGGCGCGCCGAACGCGTCGTAGGCTCTGCGGAACCACGCGCCGTCCCAGCCTGCGTCTAAGACCGCTGCCTCCATAGAGGAAGCCGCCGCGTCCGCTTCCGCCGCTTCTTCCGCAAGGCCCAGATGGCGGCAAATCCCGGCATACGCCTTGCCGTATTTTACAAACATGCCTGCGATGAACACGGACTCCGCGACGGGCCCTTCGCTGGGGCCGGTGATCTGGAAGCTCTCGCCGGGATGTGCGGAGAAGCAGTTGAGGTTCAGGCAGTCGTTCCAGTCGGCGCGCCCGATGAGCGGCAGCTTGTGCGGCCCGAGATGCGTGCAGGTGAACCGGAAGCTGCGGCGAAGATGCTCCATGAGGGGCGCTGCGTTCTTTTCGTCGCAGTCAAATGTGACGCTTTCGTCCAGAATCGACCAGTCGCCCGTCTCGCGCAGGTATGCGTCCACGCCTGCGATGAGCCAGAGCGGGTCGTCATTAAAGCCGCTGCCGACCGCTAAATTACCTTTTTTTGTGAGCGGCTGGTACTGATGGTACGCGCTGCCGTCCGGGAATTGCGTGGCGGCGATGTCGAGAATGCGCTCTCTTGCGCGCCCGGGAATGATATGGACGAAGCCAAGTAAGTCCTGGCACGAATCCCGGAAGCCCATGCCGCGGCCCATGCCGCTTTCAAAGTAGGAAGCGGAACGGCTCATGTTGAACGTGACCATGCACTGGTACTGGTTCCAGATGTTGACCATCCGGTCGACCTTTTCATCGCCGGTCTCGGCGTGGAAGTTCGAAAGAAGCCTGTCCCAGTATGCGCGCAGGGTGTCCATCGCCGCGTCAAATTGCGCCGGGGTGCGGTAGCGTTCGATCATGGCGTGCGCGCGCGTTTTGTTGATGACGCCGGGGGCAGAGAATTTTTCATTCTCCGGGTTTTCGATGTAGCCGAGGCCGAAGAGAAGCTCTTGCTCCTCACCGGGCCGCAGACAAATCTGGAACTGCATCGCGCCGATCGGCGCCCAGCCGTGCGCAACGGAACCCGTGCAGCAGCCATTTTGAACGGCTTCGGGAAGCGCGGGCGAGCCGTATACGCCGACAAACGCGTCTCTCGCGGTATCGAAGCCGTCATACGAACGGTTCGACCAGAAGACGGCGTAGTGATCCCGGCGCTCGCGGTACTCGGTTTTGTGGTAGATGGCGTCCGGATCGAGCTCGACCTCACCGATGGAGAAGTTCCGCTGGAAGTTAGAGCCGTCGTCCATCGCGTCCCAGAGGCAGAACTCCACATATGGGAACACATCGAGCGCCTTTTCCGCGGCAGTTTCGTTTTTCAGCGTCAGCCGGATGAGCAGGCAACTGTCGCCCTGCGGAACCAGCAGCGTCTGTGCAGCTGAAACACCGTTTTTCTGCCCCTCGATCACGCTGTAGCCGAGGCCGTGGCGGCAGGTATAGCGGTCCAGCTCCGTTTTCGTAGGCTGCCATCCGGGGTTCCAGACGGTATTGCCGTCTTTGATGTAGATATGGAACCCCTCCTGATCGAGCGGGCAATTATTGTAGCGGTAGCGTGTGAGCCTGCGCAGCCGCGCGTCGCGGTAGAAGCAGTAGCCGCCCGCAGTGTTGGACACGAGCGCGAAAAAGTCCTCGCTTCCCAGATAATTGATCCATGGCAGCGGCGTGCGCGGGCTGGTGATCACATATTCGCGTCTGTGATCGTCGAAGAAACCAAATTGCATCCGAAAACCCCTCCTTCGCCGAAAACGCAAGGCCGTTCCGGCAGAATCGAAATCGTTTAAGTAATCGATGTGACAGAATTATAGCTTTACAATAGCGGATTTTTGCGCAAAATGCAAGACGTATTTTGGCTTTTCTGCGCCAAAAGTGATATTTTTTTCTTTTTCCAGCGGAGATTGCGGGAAGCAGAAACAGTTTCGGGAATGTTAAGCTGGCAAAAGCACTAAATTTACGTAAATTAACTGGGCAGAACAGCCAAACTTCGTGGAGAGCACCAAAAAACGAAAAAAATCCCTTGCATTTTTGCGGCAAATCCGCTATTTTGAAATTACGAAAACGATTAAGAAAACTTGCGGACGAAACGGAGGGGACGCAGCATGGTCTCTATGAAGGATATCGCGAAGGCCTGCGGCGTTTCGGTCGCGACGGTCAGCAAGGCGCTCTCCGGCCAGCCGGATATCGGCGAGCAGACGCGCGAGCTGATCTGCAAGACGGCGGAGAGCCTCGGCTATATGACAAACTCCGCCGCGAGGGCCCTCAAAACGAACCGCACCTATAATATCGGCGTTCTGTTCGTTGACGAGCGAAGAAGCGGCCTTGCGCATGAGTATTTTTCCGCCGTTCTGGAGAGCCTCAAGGTCGAAGCCGAGGCGAACGGGTACGATATTACGTTTATCAACCGCAACGTCGGCAAGAAGGCGACGACATATTTGCAGCACTGCCAGTACCGGGGTGTCGACGGCGTGGTCATTGCCTGCGTCGATTTTGACGATCCGCAGGTTCTCGAGCTTGTAAACTCCCGGCTCCCGATCGTGACGATCGACCACGTGTTCAACAACCGCGCCGCCGTCGTGTCCGATAACGTGCGCGGCTTGGAAGAGCTGGTGCGTTATGTGTACGCCAAGGGTCACCGCCGCATCGCGTTCATCCACGGCGAACGGACCTCCGTGACCGAAAACCGCCTGACGGGCTTCTATCGGGCGTGCGACGAGCTGGGGCTGGAGATTCCGGAGGAATATGTCCGCGAGGGCGTGTACCACGACCCCGACCGGTGCGCCGAGCTGACGCAGGAGCTTTTAAAGCTCGAGGTGCCGCCGACGTGTATTCTGATGCCGGACGATATTTCCAGCATCGGCGGCGGTAATGCCATCCGGCGCATGGGCTTCCGGCTCCCCGGAGACGTCAGTGAGGCGGGCTACGACGGCATTCAGCTCTCAAGCGTCATGAATCCGCCGCTCACTACTTACCGACAGGACACGCAGGCGCTTGGAAAAACCGCGGCGGCCAAGCTCATCGAGCTCATCGAAAAGCCGCGCACGGCGCTGGTCGACCGGATTTTAATCCCGGGAAGACTCGTGGAAGGCGCGTCTGTTCAAGCCATCGAGCCGCAGGAATAAGGTGATATCTGCTATTTGCAGAACACATAGATCGGTAACACTATCTACAATTTCAACAGGAGGAATTCACATGAAAAAGTATCTTGCACTGCTTCTGGCGGTTCTGATGCTCACAGCCATGTTTGCAGGCTGCGCCAGCAAGGAAACGACCACCGACACCCCCGCTGCTTCTACCGAAACGGCAGAGCCCACCAAGACTGAAGAGACCAAAACCGAAGAGCCGGCCGCCGAAGAAGCCCCCGCTTCCGAGGAAGGCAAGGTCTTCAACATCTACGCCTGGAACGAGGAGTTCAAGGGCTTCTTTGAGAAGTACTACACCGTTCCCGAGGGCGTGACCGTCAACTGGATCATCACCCCGAGTGCGGACGGTGCGTATCAGGATAAGCTCGACGAGGCGCTTCTCAATCAGGAGAGTGCTTCCGCCGACGACAAGGTCGACCTGTTCCTGGCCGAGGCCGACTACATTCTCAAGTACACGCAGTCTCCCGTGACGCAGGACATCACTGCCCTCGGCGTGACCGATTTCTCCAACACGTACGCCTACACCGTGCAGGCCGCGTCTGACGCTTCCGGCGTTGTCAAGGGCGTCTCCTTCCAGTGCTGCCCGGCAGCGCTCATCTACCGCCGCTCGATCGCCAAGGACGTTCTGGGCACCGATGATCCCGCCGAGGTGCAGGAAAAGCTTAACAGCTGGGACAAGTTCAATGCCGTCGCGGCAGAAGCCAAGACCAAGGGCTATCTGATGACCGCCTCTGAGGCTGCCACCTACCGCGTCTTCTCCAACAACGTCACCTCTGCGTGGGTTGACGAAAACAACAACCTCCAGATCGACTCCGCCATCCAGACCTGGATGACGCAGGCCAAGGACTTCTCCGACAACGGCTACACGCAGGACTGCGACATCTGGTCCGACGAGTGCACCGCGCAGATGTTCAAAGACGGCAAGGCTATGTGCTACTTTGGCCCGGCATGGTACTTCAACTTCTCCATGGGCAACGCGCAGGACGCGGAAAAGGGCTGCTTCGGCGACTGGGCAATCTGCGAAGGCCCGCAGGCGCACTTCTGGGGCGGCACGTGGCTGCTGGCTCCTGCCGGTACGGATAATCCCACGATGGTTGCCGACATCATGAACACCTTCATCAACAATGAAGAGGTCTGCACGAACCTTGTCAAGAACGAGGCGCAGTTCTCCAACAACCAGAAGGTCAACGAGCTCGTGGCGCAGGACGAGAGCTACGGCAGCGACTTCCTCGGCGGTCAGAACGACATTGCGCTCTTCTGCGATCTTGCCAAGAACATCAAGTTTGAGAACAACACCATCTATGACCAGCTTCTGAACGAAGGTCTCCAGGCCAACTGGAGAGAGTACTGCAAGGGTACTGTCACCGAGGACGAGGCGATGAGCAACTTCTATAAATACATCAACGAAAAGTATCCGACCATCGTCACGCCGTAATTTCATACACATGCTTCCGGGGCAGGGCCGTTGCTCTGCCCCGGAAGGGCAATTCAGACGCGGTTTCGAACAGATCAGCCATGATCTGCTGGCAACTGAGTCCGAAACAGAAAGGAGAGGTCTTATGCAGACGACAAAGGCACCGAAGCTCAAAACCAAACGCTCGAAGATCAGCTACGCGAAATGGGGCTATATTTTTATCACGCCGTTCTTTCTGGCCTACGCGCTGTTCCATTTTGCGCCGCAGATGCTCACGATCTACAACAGCTTTTTTGAAAACTACCGCGAGGGTCTGACGCAGGTGGGGCCGAATTTCGTTGGCCTGAAGAACTACATCACGCTCTTTACGCCCGATAAAAACGGCACGATCGATATTCTGAAATATGCGGGGAATACGATCGTTCTCTGGCTCGGCTGCGCAGTTCCGCAGGTTGTGATCTCTTTGATGCTCGCGTGCTTTTTTACAAGTTACCGGCTGAAGATCCGCGGCCAGCAGTTTTTCAAGACGGTGATCTATATGCCGAACCTCATCATGGCCTCGGCGTTCTCGATGCTTTTTTACATGCTGTTTTCAAACGTCGGACCTGTCAACCAGATTCTGACGCAGGCAGGATGGATCGACGCGCCGATCGACTTTTTCAACATCCGCTTCACCGTGCGGAGCTTAATTAGCCTCATGAATTTCCTCATGTGGTTCGGCAACACGACAATTTTGCTCATGGCCGGTATCATGGGCATAGACCAGAGCCTTTTTGAGGCGGCGAACATTGACGGCGCGAGCTCCTTGCAGGTCTTTTTCAAGGTGACACTGCCGCTTTTGATGCCGATTTTAGTCTACACGGTCATCACTGCGCTCATTGGTGGCCTTCAGATGTTCGATGTGCCGCAGGTTCTGACAAACGGTCTCGGCACACCGAACCGCAGCTCGACGACGCTTGTCATGTATCTCAACAACTATCTCAAGACAAGCAAAAACTATGGCATGTCCGGTGCGATCTCCGTCGTGATCTTCATCATCACGGGCCTTCTGAGCCTCGTGGTGTTCAAGTCGCTGACGAAGCAGGAAGAAAACTAAAGGGGGCGCTTGCAATGAAGAAAAATTCCACAGACAGCCGCAAAGCAAGAGCCATGCTGACCGTAAGCCGGGTTCTTGTGTACGCGCTTTTGATCTTCCTTTCGATCCTCTGCCTGTTTTCCTTCTACATGCTGATTATCAACGCATCCCGGACGAACGCAGACCTGCAGGGCGGCTTCAAGGCGCTGCCGCAGGGGCATTTTCTGGAGAATCTCAAAAACGCGTGGAACGACAGCTCCATCAACATCCCGCGCGGCATGCTCAACAGCTTTGTGATTGCCGCCGCGACGGCGATCCTGTCCACCTACTTTTCCGCGCTGACCGCCTACGGTCTGCATGCCTATCAGTTTAAGCTCAAGCGCATTGCGTTCCTGTTTATCATGGCTGTCATGGTCATTCCGAAGCAGGTTTCCGCCGCAGGCTTTGTCCAGCTGTGCTACAAGCTGAAGCTGACAAACAGCTATCTGCCGCTGATTCTTCCCGGCATTGCCGCGCCGGTCGTGTTTTTCTACATGATCCAGTACATGAAGAGCGTCCTTCCGATGGAGATCGTCGAGGCCGCGCGCGTGGATGGCTCGGGCGAATTTTTTACCTTCAACCGCATTGTGCTCCCCATGCTCAAGCCTGCCATTTCTGTGCAGCTCATCTTCACGTTTGTCGAGTCCTGGAACAACTACTTCCTGCCTGCGCTGCTTCTTGATAAGGCGGAAATGAAGACGGTTCCGATCATGATCGCGCAGCTGCGCGCGGCGGACTACTCGAAGTTTGACCTCGGCAAGGTGTATATGTTCATTCTGCTTGCGATTTTGCCGGTGCTGCTCGTGTACATCTTCCTCTCCCGCTATATCGTCAAGGGCGTCACCGCCGGCTCTGTCAAGGGCTGAGGCGCTGATTGCTGCAAAAAAACGTGCCCGCCCGCAGGATATTCCTGCGGGCGGGAATGTTACAGGCTGCTTTTTGAGACTCAGAAAAGCCCGTCCGGGCAGCAAAAAGCCCCCATCTGCCGGACGGCCGGACAAATGGGGCGCTGTTTATCGATCTGTATGGGGAGGGATTTTTTCAGGCGAGCCGCTTTTCGAGCGCATCGATCCGCTCCGACTGCGAGCGGACAACCGCCTTCAGAAGCTGCATATCGTCTTCCAGCTCCTCGACCCGCGTCTTCGGCGCCATGGTTTCCAGAAGCGTCCGCTGGCCCTCTGCCAGAAGCTTGAGGCTCGGCATGATCGTATTTTCGATGATCACCTGCATATCATGTACAGCGCCGCGCCGCGCTTCGTCTGCCATCTCTGTCATGCGCGCGTCTATGCGCTTTTCCATTTCTGCGAGATACTGTAAATCTTTTTCATCTAACATTTTATCATCCCTCCTGCGTCTATTATACGCGCGATCCTATACTTGTCAATTGTAAAAAAGCGGGTTGCGCGGGCGGGCCGGGGTTGAAATTTTGCGGAATTATGCTAAACTGCGGAAGAACCGGGCTGATATCGAAAGACCCGGAGGTACGGAAAAGTCTGGAAAGGATGCAGAGGCAATGACAAAAATCTTATTCGTTTGCCACGTCAACATCTGCCGCAGTCCGATGGCGGAGTTAATTTTGAAGCATATGGTGCGTCAGGCGGGTTGGGAGAAGCAGTTTCTCATCGACTCGGCGGCAGTGAGCCGCGAAGAGCTCGGAAACCCGGTCTACCCACCGGCCAAACGTGTGCTCATGGCGCATGGTATTGCCTGTGGGGCGCACGCGGCGCGGCAGATCACAAAGGCGGACTACAGCGCCTACGATCTTCTCATCGGCATGGACCGGAGCAATCTTTCCGGCATGCGCCGCATATTTGGAGGCGATGCGGAGGGGAAGCTCCGGCTGCTGCTGGACTTTGCGGGCGCGCCGCGCGATGTGGCGGACCCGTGGTACACCGACGATTTTGAGGCGGCCTACCGGGATATCGAAGCCGGTTGCCGGGCGCTTCTTGCGCAGCTGAGCAATTGAAACTGAAAAAATGAGCCGCCGCAGGTGCAAAAAACGCGTCTGCGGCGGCTGTTTTATGCAGTATGAAGCGACTCCTTGCAGAGGGGAAGGTCGATGAAAAAGCGGTTTTCGTGGTCCGCGCCCTCTGCCCGGATTTTTCCGCCGTGGCGCGAGACGATGCTTTCGGCGATGGAGAGGCCGAGGCCGTAGCTTCCGTCCCGGTGCCTTGCGCCGTCCAGCCTTGCAAAGCGCTCGAAAATTTTCCGGCAGTCGGCGGGGGAGAGGGGCTCTCCGGTTGATGAGACGCACAGCCGGCAGCGAGCTTTGCCGCAGCGGGAAAGGGCCAGATGAACGTCGCCGCCGGGCTCGGTGTATTTCTGCGCGTTGTCGAGCAGAATGTCCACGCAGCGGGAAAGCTGCGCCGCGTCTCCCAGCACGAAAAGGCCGGGCTCTACGTCATAGGAAAACGTCAGCCCGCGCTCAAAGAAGACCGGCTCAAACGGCAGGCACGCGTCCAGCGCCGTCTTGCTCCAGTCCAGCCGCTCGCGCGCGGAAGAAAGCCCGGCCTGATCGCTTCTGGCAAGGTCGAGAAGGCCGGAGACCAGCGCGCGCATCTGCGTGGCCGCCGTGAGGACGTTTGCGGAAAAGCGCTGCCTTGTTTCTTCACCCTGCGCCGATTGCAGGAGCTCCGCGTTTGTGAGGATGACGGAAAGCGGCGTTTTGAGCTCGTGCGACGCGTCAGCCACAAACTGCTTTTGCTGCCGCCACGCGAGCTCCACCGGCCGCACCGCCCATCTCGCCAGCAGCACGCTCAGCGCGAAGAATACCGCAAGGCTTCCAAGGCCAATGAGGACGCTCGTGCGGATGAGGCTTTTGAGCGTCGCCTGCTCGGCGCTTGTGTCGGCAAAGACGTATTTTTCTCCGTCCGGCGTGACGGCCCTGAAAAAGCGCAGATGGTAGGAGGACAGAAGACCGTCGTTTTTCCCGTCTGCCTGCGCCGCAAGCACCAGCTCGCGCAAAAAATCTTCGTCGGAAAGATCATAGAGGCCGCTGCCAGCGGCAGTGATCGCGCCGGTTTTGGAGACCTCCACCGTGAAAAACGGCAGACGGACTGAATCCGGCGCACTGCCCGGACGCTCCGGGCGCGATGGACGCAGGGCGACGGCCTGCATCATCTCGAAGCTGCTCTGCGCGAGGTCGGCTGCGGTAAAGTGATAGATGAGGCCGAAGATGCTGCCGAGCAGCAAAATGGTAAAGCTCATCATCATGAGGATGAACTTGACACGCAGCTTTTTCAGCATTCCTCCGAGACCTCCAGATGATAGCCGAGCCTGCGCGCGGCCGCGATGCGCACGTTCGAGCCGATGGCCGCGAGCTTCTTGCGCAGAAAACCCACGTAGACCTCCACGTGATTTTCCACCGCGTTCGAGTCAAAGCCCCAAACCTTGGCAAGAAGCGCTTCCTTGGAAAGATTGTTGCGCCCGGATTGAAGGAGAAAGCGCATCACGTCAAACTCCCGGGCAGACAGGCGGACACTGTTTTTCCCGCACACAAGCGTGCAGGAGGCAAGGTCGAGGGCGGTATTGCCGAATGTCAGCTCGTCGATTTGAGAACCCTGACGGCGCAAAAGTGCGTTGATGCAGGCCATGAGCTCGCGCATGTCAAACGGCTTCGTGAGATAGTAGTCCGCGCCGGCGTTCAGGCCCTCAATGCGGTCTTCGAGCTCAGACTTTGCCGTGAGCATCAGAATCGGCGTCGCGCAGCGGCTCCGGCGCACCTGCCGCGCGAGGTCAAATCCATTGAGCTTCGGCATCATCACGTCCAGAATCAGAAGATCGTAGACCCCGAGCTCGGCGTATTCCTTGCCGGTCTCGCCGTCGTACGCGGTTTCTACCGTGAAACCCTTCTGCTCAAGGGCTGTTTTGAGGGAATCTGCCAGCAGCACCTCGTCTTCTACAATCAGGATTTTCATCGCAAGACCTTCCTTTCCGCGTTCGTTCAGCGTTCTTTCAGTATACTACCACGCGAAACTGAAAGAAAGCTGAAATTCCGGCAGTTTACAGTTTGTTTACAGCCGGGTACGCGAATTTTCAGACTCCTTTCAGCGTCCGGTGCTATGCTTACAGCCAGAAATCCCCGAGCGAAACGCAGAAAGGAGAACATGCCATGACGGATTATCGCCACGAGTGGAAGATCGAGCTCTCGCCGCTTGATCTTCTCGTTTTGCGGCAGAGATTGCGGCGGGTCTTGCAGCCGGACGCGCATGCGGTGGATGGGCGGTACCTGATTCGAAGCTTATATTTTGATACGCCGGAGGACCGGGCGCTGCGCGAAAAGCTCGACGGCGTGTCGCGGCGTGAAAAGTTCCGCATCCGGTATTATAACGGCGACGTATCGTGCATCCATCTGGAGAAGAAGTCGAAAATCGCGGGGCTGGGGCGCAAGGACATGGCTGTTTTGCAGCCGTGGCAGGCGCAGGCGATTGTGGACGGCAGGCTCTCGTGGATGGCGGAAAGCGGAATGCCGCTTGTGACGGAGCTCTACGGAAAAATGTGTGCCGAGCGATTGCGGCCAAAAACGATCGTCGACTACACGCGCGAGCCCTTTGTCTATGCCCCGGGAAATGTCCGCGTGACGCTGGACTATAACATCCGGACCGGGCTCAGCTGCACGGATTTTTTGAACGTCAGCTGTCCCACGATTCCGGTTCCGGAAAATCCGGCGATTCTGGAGGTCAAATGGGACGCGTTCCTGCCGGACGTGGTGTGCGATATCGTTCAGCTGCCGGGCAGACGCGCGGGCGCGTTTTCCAAATATGCGGCGTGCCGGATGTACGACTGATGCTTATTGAAAAAGCAAGTGCTTTTTGTGCGGCATGATGGAGTAATTAAGAATATAAGGAGAAAAATGCTATGACATTCAAAGACATTTTCAAATCGAGCTTTCTCGAGAACGTGACGGCGGTGAGCCTGCTTGATATGGCGCTGGCCTTGGCGCTGGCGTTTGGGCTCGGCATGTTCATCTTTCTGGTGTATAAAAAGACGTATCAGGGCGTGATGTACTCGTCGAGCTTTGATGTGACGCTGGTCGCGCTGACGATGATCACGACGCTTGTCATTCTGGCGGTGACATCGAACGTCGTTTTGTCCCTTGGCATGGTGGGCGCGCTTTCTATCGTCCGCTTCCGCACGGCGATCAAAGAACCGCTGGACATCGCGTTTTTGTTCTGGGCAATTGCCGTCGGTATCGTGCTGGCCGCGGGGTTTATTCCACTGGCGGTGTTCGGAAGCGTGATCATCGGTGTGATGCTCCTTGTATTTGTGAACCATAAGAGCCACCAGAATCCCTACATGCTTGTGCTGCAATGCGCGGACGCGCAGGCGGAGCAGGCGGCGCTCAGCTACCTGACGGCGGAAACGAAGCGCTGCGTCATTAAGAGCAAAGCCGCGCAGGCGGGGAACATCGAGCTGAACGTTAAGGTGCGGCTCAAGAGCGAGGACACGTCGTTTGTAAACGGTCTTGCCGCGACGCCCGGCGTATCGAGCGCGGTGCTCGTCAGCTACAACGGCGACTACATGGGCTGAAAACCATGGCGGCGCACAAAAAAATAGACAGGATTTGCTGCGCCGTGCTGATTCTGTCTTTGATCGTAACGATTTTATTCATGAACGGCGAGGCCCTCGGCTTGCAGGCGAGCGCGGCGGCTCTCGGTTATGAGACGCGGCTTTTCGACACGACGAGGGTACACACGATCGATATCGTGATGGACGACTGGGACACGTTCATCGAGGGCTGCGAGGACGAGGAATATGAGCCGTGCGCGGTGGTCATCGACGGCGAGTCCTATAAAAATGTCGCCATCCGCGCGAAAGGAAATACGTCCCTTTCCTCTGTCCGGCAATTGGGAAGCCAGCGCTACAGCTTCAAAATCGAGTTTGATCACTACGACAGCGGGAAAACCTACCACGGACTCGACAAGCTCTGCCTCAATAACCTCATTCAGGACAACACCATGATGAAGGACTATCTGGCCTACCGGTTGATGGGGAACTTCGGCGTTGCAAGCCCGCTTTGCAGCTACGTCTATATCACTGTCAACGGTGAAGACTGGGGGCTTTATTTAGCGGTCGAGGGTGTGGAGGATGCGTTTTTGGAGCGGAACTATGGCAAAGAGGCGGGCGAGCTCTATAAGCCGGACTCGATGTCTTTTGGCGGCGGACGCGGCAACGGCAAAGGCTTTGATATGGAGAACTTCGACTTTGACGCGGACGGATTTGAACCGCCCGAGCAGGGAGATTTCACGCCCGGAGATTTCCCCGGCAGTCCGCCGGGAGATTTCCAACCATCGGACAATGCGGACGGAACGCCGCCCGAGAAGCCGGATGCAGCGGCAGATGAAGAAGCTTCGGCGGCAGCAGATGAGACCGGGACCGATGCGGAGGCTTCTGCGCAGACAGGCGAAACCCGGAGCCGTCCTGAAATGCCGGGCGGCGGCTTTGGCGGCGGAAACGGGTCAGACGATGTGAAGCTGCAATACATCGACGATGATGCGGACAGCTATCCGAATATTTTCGACAACGCGAAGACCGATGTGTCCGGCAAGGACGAAAAGCGGCTGATCGCGAGCCTCAAGAAGCTCTCTTCGTATGAGGACCTGGAGGACGTTCTGGACATGGACGCGGTGCTGCGCTATTTCGTCGTCCACAATTTCGTCGTGAACGGCGACAGCTACACGGGCTCGATGATCCACAACTACTATCTCTACGAGCAGGACGGCAAGCTCTCCATGCTCCCGTGGGACTACAATCTGGCCTTCGGCGGCTTCCAGGGAAATGATGCGGAAAGCGCCGTCAACGACCCCATCGACGATGTGCTCTCCGACCGGCCGATGCAGGCGTGGATGTTCTCAAGCGAGGAATACACCGCGCTGTATCATGAATACTATGAGGAATTTTTGCAGTCAGCGGACATTGACGGGCTCATCGACGAGGCGTACGATCTGATTGCGCCGTATGTTGAAAAGGACCCGACAAAGTTTTGCACGTACGACGAATTTGAAACCGGCGTGCAGACGCTGAAAAATTTCTGCTATCTTCGGGCGCAGAGCGTGGCGGGGCAGCTGGACGGCTCAATCCCATCGACCAGCGAGGCACAGAAGGAAAACAGTGAAAGCCTTGTGGATGCGTCGGCCATTACGATCTCCGACATGGGCAGCATGGGAAATACGATGGGCGGCAAGGGGGGCTTTGGCGGCAGGCAGAACGATGACGCGGATAAATCGGACGCCGCGGATACGGAGGGCTTCACTCCGCCCCAGCGGCCGGATTCCAGCGCGGATGCTGAGACAGATTCCGAGACGGATACGCAAACGGATTCGGCGGGAAATCCGCCCCAGAGCCCGCCGGACAGTCAAAATGGTACGTCTCCCGGACAAACAGATGGGCAGGGGAGCAGCCGTACAAGCGGCACGCAGACGGTTCTGCTCGCGGCCTGCGCGCTGGTCCTCGCACTGGGACTCGGGTTTGCGGTTTTCTACAAGCGAAGATAAAAAACAGGACGGTTCTGGGCGGGACCGTCCTGTTTTTACAGAATTTCAAAGCCTGCGTAGGGGACGATGTCCACATCGTCCTGTGCGGAAGCCGGTATTTTGACGCAGATCGGTTTCTGCGTTAAGGGAGATACTTGTCCATGGCCTGCTTGGCGGCGCGGACGATGTCTGTCAGAATCTGTGTCTGCTCCGGCGTGGCCTGATCGAGCAGCGCCGCGATTTCCCGCACACAGACGGGCTTCACGGACGGCGGCGCGTCAAAGAGCAGGTCATCGGCGCTGACATGAAGCGCGGCGGCCAGGTCCGCAAAGACCTGCAGACTCAGCTTTGTGTTGCCGGTCTCAATGTGGCTCATATGCGTCGTGGAGATATTTGCCTGCTCGGCAAGCGCCTCCTGCGAGAGATTCTGCGCCTTGCGAAATTTCCGGATGCGCTGACCGATTGCGTAGTAATCCATAATTAACCGCCCATACAAGTTTGATATACTTGAATTGTATAGACAAGTATGATAAGATTTAATAAATTACGTAGGCTAAAATATAGCTATATAATTAAAACATGGAGGACGCTATGGAATATGTAGAGAGAGTGCCGCTGCCGGAGGTTTGCTTAGGCTGCGAGGACCGGGCGGGGTGTCTTGCGCGCGGGGAGGGAGAGTGGTGCTGCGAGGAGTGCGAGCATCTGCTGGAGCGGTTCGTCTGCGTGGAGAGCAGAGCGGAAACAGACACGTGACAGACGCGCGGACGGAAAAGCTTGTGCGCTTTCACAGCTTATTCCGATTTTCAGATGATGCTATGTAAAAATCGACATAATATACAGGAAAATGATATTTGTATTTGTGCGATTTTGTGCTATAATAACAGCAATTAAATATCGGGTAGTTCGCGCAAGCCTCGTGCTTGCAGGTGGAATGGGGTGAGAAGCCCCGCGAGTCGGTCACTGTGATGTCTGGTTGGTCAGAATAAGTCAGGTCTTCCGAGAGCTGCCCTGTGTCCTGCCATGACCGGGACCGAAAGGATATGTTCTTATTCTTTGTTGGGAATAGGGCTTCGTTTCCGTGCGGCCATGCAGGCTGTGCGGATTTTTGTTTGCAGCGCATCCTGCGTCAGCTGACGCTTGCGTCTGTATAGATGGGATGAGGCACCATCCCTGCCTCTTTCTGACGGCGGTTCCCAATCCGCCATCCTCCCGCCGGGCGTCCGCCCCCTCTTACCGGGCGCCCGGCACCTCCTCCAAGCGCAGCGGGGGCTGCCTGCCATCAAAATTCTGATCACGCGCACGAGCTGCGCAGGAAGGATATTCTGTTATGCTTTGTCTCGATCATACCATTACCAAAAAGATGCGTGAGCCGGCGTTTGCCGCCGAGTGGGATTCGCTGGAGCCGGAGGAGCAGATCGTCCGGGCCATCATCGAAGGGCGCGAGGAGCGGCACCTGACGCAGAACCAGCTGGCCGATGCGACCGGCATCCACCAGACGAATATCAGCAAGCTCGAAAGCGGAACGGCAAACCCGTCGCTTCGCACGCTCAAGCGTTTGGCCGCGGGGATGGGAATGCGGCTCAAGCTGGAATTTGTTCCGGTGCAGCCCAAGAACCGGACAAGATAGGACAAAGCGGCAAGTACCGTTGTCCGCATAAGAAAAAACGCCAATGAAATGCTCCGGCGGCTTGACTTTTGAGATGCTGCTTGCTATGCTTGGTTAGAGAAAACTAACTAAGTATAGCAAGCTTTCATATCGCTTGCGACAGGAGATTTGAATATGAAGATTCTGGTGTTTGGCGCGGGCGTTCTGGGCTGCAATTTGGCGAGAAATCTTTTCCGCGCCGGGAAGGACGTAACGCTGCTTGCGCGGGGAAAATGGGCGGAGGAAATCCGGGAAAACGGGCTTCGGATCAAGGACAAATTTTCGCCCCGCGTGTCGGTCAGCCGGGTTCCGGTCGTGACAGAGCTGAAGCCCGAGGACAGCTACGACGTGGTCTTTGCCGTCCTGCGCTATACGCAGCTGGACTCGATTCTCGACACGCTGCGCGCAAGCCGGGTGAAGAATCTCGTCTTTGTGGGAAACAATGTGCGCGCAAGGGCGCTTTCCGAGGCTTTGCCGGATAAGAATGTGCTGTTTGCCTTCGCGCTTTCGGCGGGACACCGCGAGCAGGATAAGGTCTGCTCGATCGACCTCAAGAAGATCACCATCGGCCAGATTCCGGGCGCAAGCGCCAACGAGCCGCTCATCCGGCAAATTTTTGACGGCACAAAGTACAAGGTGGTCTACGAGCCCAATATGGAGGACTATCTGCTCTGCCACGCGGCGTTCGTGATGCCGGCGGCCTTCGCGTGCTACAAAACGGACGGCGACCTCAAAAAGCTCAAGGGGAATACGGACTACTTAAGCCGCCTGATCGACGCGAACATCGAGGGCTACCGCGCCATCCGGGACGCCGGACACGAGATTCTGCCGAAGGCGGATGCGGAGTTTGAAGGCGCAGCATACCGCAAGACCTGCCTGCGGTTTTTTAAGCTCATGTGTGCAACGAGCCTCGGGAAACTCTGCGCGTCCGACCACGCGATGAATGCGGTCGATGAAATGGACGCGCTCAACCGGGACTTAAAGCGCTTTTTTGACGCGCAGGGGGCGGAGTATCCGGTCTGGCAGGCGCTGGAGCGGGAGTGCGGCAAGTATCTCGGCAAGCAGTAAACGCCAGACCTGCCAAAGAGGTGGCCGGATACAGCCGCACATAACAGGAAAAGCGAGGCTTCCGCAGGTGGAAGTCTCGCTCTTTTGTTACCGTATCCTGCCGTCGCCTGCCATACAGGCCGTCAGCTCTTCGATACGCTCGATGGGGAACGGCGGCTCGCACAGGGGCTTCATGGCAATCGACATGAGCTTCATGGGGTTGTCATCCGCCGCGACGCGGTTGGAGTGGAGCACGCCGCAGCGTTTGCAGCGGTGGATGATCGCCCACTCGCCGCCCTTTCTCACCCAGACGGCCACGGGTTCCATGATCCCGCCGCAGTCGGACGCGCGGTCGCCGGGGTCAATATCGACATGCAGGCTCGAGAGGCAATTGGGGCAATGGTTCCGGTGGTCAGAGCCGGCGTTTTCCGGGATGACGGTCCGGCCGCAGACCTTGCAGACGAAGGTGTCGCTGCAGGCGTGGGTTTTATAGTAGTCTTTTTCAAAGGTTTTGCGTTTGTTTTCGCGATTCATGTGAAATCCTCCTGAAGATGTGGACCAACGCTTCGGGAGGAATGGCGTGTAGCAGATTTGCCAGACCTCCCGGTCAGGCCACACGCTCCAGTGATAACATTGTAAGGTTCAAAAAGTTCTCCTTTAATTTTAAATGTGCTTATCTGCTTAATGCAGCTGGGCACAAGATGCAGCGACGGCTCTTGCGAGGCGGCTGAAGATCTGATCGCCGGTTTTTCTGCGATTGAAGCGGAAGCAGAACTCGTCCAGGTACGCCTGAAGCTGCTGGCAGCGACCGTGATATGTGCCGAGCAGAAACGCTTTCAGATTGCTGATGGCTTTGTGCAGCCAATGCAGGCCCCCAGGTTCATACTTTTTCGCGTCCAGCTCCACGCCAGACAAGTTCCGATAGCTCTTATAGCCGTCGCATTCGATTTTTGAGCCCGGCGCAACAGTTTCGTCAACGACCTGCTGGAGCGTGCCGCCGGTGACATCTTCAACAACCTGCATCCGCGTGAACAAAGCCGCGCCATTTTCCGTGCAAAAGATGCCACGCCGACCCATAGCAGATGTTC
>ERZ772882.2332-NODE-2332-length-17359-cov-5.238904_pt1 | contig 17359 bp, 17 predicted proteins | sample MGYA00580576_ERZ772882 | MGnify/ENA primary metagenome ERZ772882 (study PRJEB29015, sample SAMEA2737658) | human gut metagenome | biome: human gut; feature: human-associated habitat; material: faeces | place: China | collected 2012 ... | reverse complement strand
CCAGCAACCCATGGATGTTCCCATCCCCGAAAACCGGGGAAATGTACCACCCGGATTCGGTGGTCAACATCCACAAGAAGATTTTGAAGGATGCAGGGCTGGAACACCTGAGATTTCACGACTTACGTCACACATTCGCGACCTTGGCACTACAAAACGGCGTGGACGTAAAAACGGTATCCAGTATGCTCGGTCATTTCGACGCGGGATTCACGCTGCGCACCTACACCCACGTCACGCGCCAGATGCAGGAAAGCGCCGCCGAAAAGATGGGCAATTTCATGGCACAGGTCATGTAAAAACAAAAGAGCGGCGGAGAGGATGAGATATATATCCTCTCCGCCGCTCTGTAGACATTTCGCCGTGTGGGTCGCGGTGTGGGTCAAGCCGGTTTCCCACACTTAGCAGCAAAATCCAACAGGAAGGTGGATTCGCTTTTTCTGCGGAAAAAGCCACGGCGGTTGCAACGTGCCACCGGCACGTTGCTAAGAGCCGCCTTTCGAATCCACCTTCGCCTAAAATCAAAAAATTCCGACCATCCAGACGGATGTTCGGAATTTTTGGTGGGGGAAGGTGGATTCGAACCACCGAAGTCACTGACAACAGATTTACAGTCTGCCCCCTTTGGCCACTCGGGAATTCCCCCATATTCACCTGTGCGCTGAAGCGGAAGCTTGGAGCTGGTAGACGGACTCGAACCCCCGACCTGCTGATTACAAATCAGCTGCTCTACCAACTGAGCTATACCAGCAACTCAAACAGCAAGACTGATTATAATGGGTAAAGCTCAAAATGTCAAGCGTTTTTTTCATTTTTTCGAAAAAATTTTCGAACCGCACAAACCGTCTACGGCCGGTAGCCGATGGCGCGGGAAATGACGCTGCCCGCCTCGCAAACCAGACGCGTCGCCAGGAGGAAATCCTCTGAATAGACCTGCCGGAACATACCGACCACGCCGACGGCGTAGCGCACCTCTCCGGTCGCGTCACGCACCGGCGCGGAAACAGAGCGCAGGCCGACCTTGAACTCCCCGTTCTCCACGGCGTAGCCCTGCTCGCGGATCTTCTGAAGCTCGGGCTGGAGCTGCTCAGGGGTAATGAGCGTATGGGGCGTATAGGCTTTGAACTCGGAAATGGACAGGAGCCTGCGGCACTCCGCCTGCGAGAGGTTGGCCAGAAACAGCTTTCCCTGCGACGTACAGTGCAGCGGCAGCCGCGCGCCGACCTCGGACACCACACGAAGGCTTGCCCGGCTCTCTTCCTCTGCCAGCGTCACAACGGCCGCGCGATCAAAAACGGACAGGAACACGGACTCTCCGAGCTCCGCGCAGATTTTCTGCATATGCGGCCGCGCAATCGCGCCGATATCCCAGGCATTGGACACCGCACAGCCATATTCAAACAGGCGGATCCCGAGCCAGTAGCGGCCGTTCGGCATCTGCTCGATGAGACCGGCCTCGCGCATCGTGGAAAGAAGCCCGTGAATTGTGCTCTTCGGCCAACCTGTCGCCTGATAAAGCTCGGTGAGCGTGGCGGGCTTGGTGCGCTCTGCGAGCAGGTCCAGAAGACGGATGGCCTTTGCCACAGAATGTATCGTTTTGCTTTCAAGCTCTGCCATAATACCGACTCCTTTTCGTTCGTTTTGTATAGTGTATCATGCTTCCGGTTCGCAAGCAAGCGCTTTCCATTCGCCATCGCCGAAATTTGTTCGTGCGTACTTACTGTCTCTCCCGCTCCCCTGCCACGACGCTCCGCGTACCTTGTGCAAAGCGGCAAAACCGGGCTCCCGCTTGCGCGAAAGCCCGGTGGGGGTAATCTTAAAAATCAGAAGATGGCGTACGGGATCTCGACCAGGTAGTCCAGATACTTCTTCATTTCGTCGTCAAGGCGCAGAAGCGACACCGAGCAGCCCGCCATAGCCGAAGAAGATCAGCGACCACCGCTATTGCTTCCACACTTTTCCGTTCATAGTCTACGGCATACGTTTTGTACTCGGATGTTTGAAGTCGAGTCCAATCACAAGGCAATTCAAACAATTATGGGACATGCCGAGATCAGTACGACTCTGGATATTTATACGCATATCACAGAGGATACCCTCAAAAATTCGGTACAAAACATGAGTGCAAAAATCAAACTTTTCGGATAAGAAAAACTGGAATGCACAGGGCATCTGTGCATTCCAGCTTCATATTGTGTCATATTGAATTCCGAAAGTGTGTCAAAAACGTGTCAAATTGGGAATTTAATACATTTTAGCGCCCGCCGGAATGTGAGGATCAACCATCAGCAAATGCAGCTTTTCCTCGCCGTTTTCGTGATGCACGGCAGAGATGAGCATACCCTCAGACGCAATTCCCATCATGGGTCTGGGCGGGAGATTCGTGATGGCAACGCACGTTTTGCCGACCAATTCCTCCGGCTCGTAGTAATCGTGAATGCCGGAAAGGATGACTCTATCCGTGCCGGAACCGTCGTCCAGCGTGAATTTCAGGAGTTTCTTGGACTTTTTGACTGCCTCGCATGCCTTGACCTTCACGGCGCGGAAGTCGGACTTAGCGAAGGTGTCAAAATCCACGAAGTCCTTGAACAGCGGCTCGATCTCGACCTTGGAGAAGTCGATGACTTCTTCTTTCGCCGGAGCAGCTGGAGCGGCTTCTGCTTTGGCAGCGTCCTTCTTGGGAAGGTCCAGCGGCTTCATCGTCGGGAAGAGGATCACATCGCGAATCGTGTCGGCGCCGGTAAAGAGCATGACCGCGCGGTCGATGCCCATGCCCATACCGCCCGTGGGGGGCATGCCGTACTCTAACGCTGTGAGGAAATCCTCGTCGAGCATTTCGGTCTCATCGTCGCCGCGCTCGCGCTGCTCGACCTGCTTCATGAACCGCTCGCGCTGGTCGATCGGGTCGTTGAGCTCGGAGTAGGCGTTGCCCATCTCCGCACGGCAGATGAAGAACTCAAAGCGCTCGGTGAGTCTCGGGTCGACCGGGCTGCGCTTGGTAAGCGGCGAGACCTCGACCGGGTACATCGTGATGAACGTCGGCTGCACCAGCTGCTCTTCGACCTTCTGATCGAAGCAGGCATAGAGCGCGTTGCCCCACGTCTTTTCGGCAGCCTCCGCCAGCTCCACACCGACTGCCTTTGCCGCCGCAACGGCCTCCGCATCGTCGGTGATCGCGCCGAAGTCAATGCCGACGTACTTCTTGACGGCTTCGATCATCGTCAGCCGCGGCCAGCCGGGCGTCAGGTCGACCTTTTCGCCCATCCACTCGAGCTCATACGTACCGAGGTATTTCTGGGCAAACGTTGTGTAAACGCCCTCGGCGATGTCCATCATATCGTGGAAATCGGCGTAGGCCTGATAGAGCTCGACGGTCGTAAACTCGGGGTTGTGCTTCGGGTCCATGCCCTCGTTGCGGAAGATACGGCCGACCTCATACACGCGGTCCATGCCGCCGACGATCAGGCGCTTCAGAGGAAGCTCGGTCGCGATACGCATATACATATCGATATCGAGCGTATTGTGGTGCGTGATGAAGGGTCTTGCCGCAGCGCCGCCCGCGATGGTGTTGAGAACTGGGGTCTCGACCTCGATATAGCCCATGTTGTCGAGATAATCGCGCAGGTGCTTGATGAACTGCGAGCGGATGATGAAGTTCCGCTTGACCTCGGGGTTCACAATGAGGTCCACATAGCGCTGGCGGTAGCGGGTCTCCTTATCCGTGAGGCCATGGAACTTCTCAGGAAGCGGAAGCAGGGACTTCGAAAGGAGCGTAATTTTCTTCGCGCGCACGGACATTTCACCGCGCTGCGTCCGGAACACCTCCCCCTCAATACCGACGATATCACCGATGTCGTACTTCTTGAAGCGGTTATACTCCTCCTCATCCATCTCGTCCTTGCGGGCGTAGAGCTGGATGCGGCCCTCCTTGTCCTGCAGATCGCAGAAGGAGACCTTGCCCATGCCGCGCTTGGACATGAGCCGTCCGGCGATGGAAACAGGCTTGCCCTCCATCTCGTCAAAATGCGCTTTGATTTCCGCGCTGTTGGTGGTCTGGACAAATTTCGTGATCTCAAACGGGTTTCGCCCCTCGGCCTGCAAGCTTGCCAGCTTCTCCCGGCGCACCTTGATCTGGTCGCCGACGGAAGGCTCCTGCGCGGCAGGCTGGTTCTGGTTCTTCTTTTCCTGCTCCATCGTTTTCCCTCAATTCTATCGTAAATTCTTGTTCTTTTCTTATCGTTCCACGCTCAAAATCTTATAGCGCAGCGTGCCGATCGGAGCCTCGACTTCGACGATCTCACCGACTGTATGGCCGAGCAGCGCCTTGCCGAACGGAGAGTCATCCGAGATGCGGCACTCCATGGGGTTTGCCTCCTGCGAGCCGACGATGGCGTAAATTTCTTCCTCTTCGGTCTCCATATCGAGCACTTTGATCGTGCAGCCAAGGCCGATCTTGCCCTCTGCGTCCTCGTTCTCGTCGATGATCACAGCGTGCGCGAGGATGTTCTCGACCTCTGCAATGCGGCCATAGAGCTTGGCCTGCTCGTTTTTGGCCTCGTCGTATTCGCTGTTTTCGGACAGATCACCGAACGAACGCGCTTCCTTGATCTGCTCGGCGACCTCTTTTTCACGGGTCGTCTTGAGATAGAACAGCTCCTGCTCGAGCTCCTTGAGCCGCAGTGTGCTGATTTTGAATTCCTTTGCCATTTTTATATCAACCTCCATGGTAAAAATCCGCTTTTTTCGCGGTTACAAGCCTGAATTGACAGCGAATAGATTATATAATCCGCACTACGCGATGTCAAGAGATTTCGTCCGTCAAAATGCCGATTGCCGCCTGCAATTGCGTATCCTCTTCGTCCGGCAGCTGGCCATAATAGAGCTTGGCGTACATTTCGTCGTCATACTCGATTTCCTCGTCCGGGGTCACGCCGATATCGGTCAGGCTCCTTCCCTGCGGGGTGTAATATTTGCCGATGGAAATATTGAGATACGAGCCGTCGGAGAGCGGGAAGCCGGTCTGGAAATTGCCCTTGCCGCAGGTCTTCTCGCCCACGACCTTCGCCCAGTCGTATTCCTGAAGCGCCGCAGCGAAAAATTCCGCCGCCGAATAAGAGTCCCGGTTCACGAGCACGACCATCGGAAGCTCGATGCACGCGCTATCCGACGTATCGGTCTGCGTTTTGCCCGCGTAGTCCTCGCTCTGGAAGACGGTTCCCTCTGGCAGGAGCTTATCGAGAAGCTTCACCATCTCGTCTTTATATCCGCCGCCGTTGAATCGCACGTCAAATAAAAGCGCCTTCGCGCCCTGCGCAAGCAGCTTGTCGATGCACGCGCTCGTCTCGTCGAAGCAGCGCGTATCGAAGTTGTTGATCTTCACGTAACCGATATCATTCTCCAGCATCCGGCAGGTCGCCACGTCGACCTTGATGCTCTCGCGCAGCACGTCACACTCAAACGTCTCGTCCGCGCGCTGGATTTTCAGATGCACGCTCGTCCCCTCTTCGCCCCGGACAATGTCGCGGGTGCCGGTCGTGCCGAGCTCAATGGTCTTCTGTCCCTCGGCCTCGAGGATGATATCGCCCACCTGAAGGCCCGCTTTATACGCGGGGCTGTCTGCTGTGACCGATTCGATGCGGAGCCCGCCCACATCCTCATCGACAATGATCGTAATGCCGATGCCGACGTAGGCATTGCTCATGGTCTCCTTGTAGCTCTCATATTCGGACGCATTCAGATAGTAGCTCCAGCGGTCGCCCGTTGCTGTGACCATTGCGCTGGCCGCCGCGTCGGCGAGCGTTTCCTCGTCGTAGTCGTCAATGAAGAATTTCTCCAGATACGCGGAAATTTCGCTCGTCTTATTCGTGACAGGCATGGCCTGAAGCTCCTCGTAAATCTGCGCGGAGGTCACGCGGGACGCCGTCATCCATGTGATCCCCAGAATCGCCGCGAGCGCGAACACGCACAGCACGCAAAACAGGATTTTCTGCGATTTTTTCATAAGCCCTCCCGGTTTGAAGAATATATCCCAGTAAAAATCTGCCCCACAGCCCGAATCCGGGCTGTGGGTGCGGAAAAAGCAAGGTTCTCGTTACGGCATGGACACGTAGTTCATCGGGTTCACGTCCGAGCCGTTGTAGTAGATCGTGAAGTGCAGGTGCGGGCCGGTCGACCAGCCAGTCGAACCAACGTAGCCGATGGTCTGACCCTGCGTCACATAGTCGCCCACGGAGACGATGTAGTTCGTCATGTGGCCGTACAGACTCGAATAGCCGTTGGCATGGTTGATCGTGACCATGTTGCCGTAGGCCTCATTGTAGCAGGCGGAGGTCACGGTGCCGGACTGCGTGGCGTAAATTGCCGTGCCGGAGCCTGCCGCGAAGTCCACGCCATTGTGCCACTTATACTTGCCGCTCAGCGGGTGGATGCGGTAGCCATACGCGTCGGTGATCGAAACCGCGTAGGGAAGCGGATACAGGAAGCCTCCTGTCGAAGATGCTGCGGAGCCGGAGTTTCCGCTGTTCGACGGGACCTTATTGTTGTTCTGCCGGTTCAGCTCTGCCTGCCGCGCCGCCTCTTCCTTGGAAAGGGCGTTAAAGTAGTCCGTCTCGGTCTTCTTGATCTGCGCGGACATCTCGTCCTCGAGTTTTTCGTAGTTCTGATACTCTTCCGACATGGAGTCGTATTCTGCGGCCATCTGCAAAATTAGCTGGTCAGACTCGGCTCTCTGTTTCTCCATCTCTGTCTGCTGCTCAGCAAGATCGTTCTTTGCCTGCTCGAGATCATCCATCTGGGTCTCGAGCTCTGCGCGCTCAGTCGCGATCTGCGCGGCAACGTCTGCCATCTTTTCGAGCATCAGCTTGTCGGACTCGGCGATCTCATTGATCATATTGACCTTGTCGAGAAGATCGGAGAAGCTGCTGGCACCAAAAAGGATCGACCAATAGGAGATCTTGCCTGTCTCCTCCATCGAGCGCAGGCGGGTCTTGTACTGCTCGTTGAGCCGCGCCTCCTCGGCCTCGGTTTGCTCGAGCTCGTCCTGCTTCTGCGCGATGAGAAGGCTGTACTGCTGGATCTGTTCGTTGAGGTTTTCGATCGACTGGCGGGACATCTCCATCTGCTGGTCGATATCCGCCTTCTTTTCTACGAGCGTCTGCGTCTTGGCTTGATTGTCCTTAATGGACGACTGGAGCGCATCGCTCTGCTTTTTGAGCTCGGCCTGCTCTTCGCGCAGCGCAATAAGCTCCTTTTCAATTTCCTTTGAGCTCGCCGCACCAACCGTCATGATAAGTGCGCCCGATACCAGCGAGCCAAGGATCAGGACCGCCAGCACAAGGCAGATGACCTTTCGTGCCGTGTTCCGTTTTCCAGAATTCATATTGTTCCTCCAAATTACCCATTACACCCGCAGGAACTTGCGGATGGAAAGCATACTGCCGAACACGCCGACGACAAAGCCCGTGATGGCGTAGGCGATCGCGACGATCTCGATGCACTCGGCAAAGGGCACAACCGTAATGAGCTGCAGGGTGTCGATCTGCGCGATCTTGGACGCGAGGAAGTCATAGAGCCCCCACTCGAGAAAGAACGCGACAAGCGAACTGATAAAGCCCAGAATCAGGCCCTCGACCACGAACGGAAGCCGGATAAAGCTGTTCGTCGCGCCGACCATCTTCATGATCGCAATTTCCTGACTGCGCGAGTACATGGCGAGCTTGATGGTGTTCGAGATGATGAACATCGACACGACAAAGAGCACCACGATGATGACCATCGCCGCAATATTCAGGACCTTCTGCACCGTCTGGAAACCGTTTGCGATCTCATCGTGCGCCACGACCTCCGACACGCCGTCGATCTGCTCGAGCATCTGCTTGGTCTGCGTGATGAGGCTGTTGTCCTCCAATGTCACGACGAACCGGTCGCGCAGCGTGTCCGCCTCAATGCCCGCGAAGAGCTCGGCGTCATTCTGCGTGGCGACAAATTCATCGAGCGCCTGCTGGCGGGAGACAAACTTTGCCTCGTGTACGTTTGAAATGAGATTGATCTGCGAGCCGACGGACTTTGCCTTGGCCTCGGAGTAATTCTCGTCGATGTAGACCAGAATTTCGTTTTCCTGCTCGAGGTCGAGAATCATCACGTGCAGGTTATAGAGGATGAGGCTGAACGTACCCATGATAATGAGGCACGCCACCGTCACGCAGATGGCCGCGAAGGACATGAAGCCGTGCAGAAACACGCCCTTGAATCCCTCTCGCAGCAGATAACCAATATTATTCTTCTTCATTGAGATAATACCCATCCATTCCGTCGCTGATGATTTTTCCCTCGTTGATGGCGACAACGCGCTTTGTAAAGCGGTTGACAAGCTCCTTTTCGTGGGTAACCACCATGACTGTCGTACCGAGGGCGTTGATCTGCTCGAGCAGCATCATAATCTCCAGCGACCGCGCGGGGTCTAAGTTTCCCGTCGGCTCGTCGGCGATGATCATGCTGGGGTTATTGACCAGCGCCCGCGCGATGGCGACTCTCTGCTGCTCGCCGCCGGAAAGCTCATTGGGAAGGCGTCTTCCCTTATTTTCGAGTCCCACCAGCTCCAGCACATACGGCACGCGCTTTTTGATCTCGCGCTCGGGCGCGCCGATGACGCGCATGGCAAAGGCCACATTGTCATAGACGGACTTGTTGTCAATCAGCCGGAAATCCTGAAAGATGACGCCAAGCGTTCTTCTCAGATACGGGATGGCGCGGTTTCTGATTTTCTCGAGCGCGAAGCCGTTGACATTGACGCTGCCCTCGGTCGGCTGAAGCTCGGCGGTGAGGATCTTGATAATCGTGGACTTTCCGGAGCCCGAGGGGCCGACCAGAAAGACGAACTCCCCGTCTTCAATTTTCAAAGACACGCCGTTCAGGGCTCTTGTGCCCGTGTCGTATGTCTTTACCACATTTGTTAACTCGATCATATTCTTCTCCAGACGTAAGGCTTCCGGGCGCGCGCATCAGATGATGCGGTTTTCCCGCGAAACCAGATACTTCTTGACCATCAGCGCGACCTTGAAGATGATTGCGTCGTCAAATTCGCGCAGATCGAGCCCGGTGAGCTTCTTGATCTTCTCGAGACGGTAGACCAGCGTGTTTCTGTGAACGAACAGCTTTCTGGACGTTTCGGAGACGTTGAGGTTATTCTCGAAGAACTTGTTGATCGTAAAGAGCGTCTCCTGATCAAGCGTGTCGATGGAGTTCTTCTTGAAGACCTCAGACAGGAAAATCTCACACAGGGTCGTCGGCAGCTGGTAGATCAGCCGGCCGATGCCAAGGTTCTCATAATTGATGATGGTTTTTTCGGTGTCGAAGACCTTGCCGACCTCGATGGCGACCTGTGCCTCTTTAAACGAGTCCGCAAGCTCTCTCAAGTGGCTCGCCACGGTGCCGATGCCGATGACGGTTTTGATGAAAAGCTCGGAGTGGAGCGTCTGCTCGATCGTCTGGGCGATCTTGATGAGCTCTTCGCGCTCGGTGTTCGGCTGGATCTGCTTGACGACCGCAATGTCCGTCTCATTGATGGACAGTACGAAGTCCTGCTGTCGGTCGGGGAACATGCCTGCCACCACGTCCACGGACGCAACGTCGGCTCTTCCGACCTGCCGGATGAGGAACACCGCGCGCGGCACGTCTGTTACGAAATGCAGCTCCTTGGCACGGATGTACACATCGCCGGGCAGAATGTTGTCGGTGATGATATTTTTGACAAAGGTTCCCTTGTCATGCTTCTCTTCATAATAGGTCTTCGCGCCGTTGAGCGCCACGTAGGCCATGACGCACAGGCTTCTTGCGATTTCGTCGTCGCCCTCGGCGAATACGGCATAGTCGAAATACGCGCTCCAGCTGACCAGCGGCTTGAAGGTCTTCTTGTCGACCACGACAATGGAATCCGGCGCGCTGTTGAGCCGGATGACCGCCTCCGGCCATTTTTCGCCGATCAGGGACGTATCACTACAGGAAATGACGTTGCTGTCGGCGTCGATCACGCCGATCATACGGTCGGTAGCTTCCTTCATCTGTACGATGACACTCTGAAAAATGCGACTGGACATGGTGAGCCCCTCCTAATTGATTACCTTTTACACAAACAACCATTGACATAATACTACGGATTTAGCATTTGCGCAAGAGGGTCTTGACATTTTATTTCAAAATGGCCGCTCTTTTTTGTATCTTTTTCATAGTTTTTCGTCATTCCCGCCAAAGGGCTGGGAATTTCTTACGCAATTCGCAAGCAGCTTTTTTTCGTCAAAATCACAAGAACTTGTGATGCGCCGCTCCGTTTCCCCCATATCCAGTTCCAAGACGGCCCCGGGCGCGAGGCTCTCCAGCCAGAGCCCGCCTTCGGCCACGCGCTTGAGATAAAAAAGCGGAAGCCCCCGCGCAGCCATCATCCGACGCACCTGATGGAACTTTCCCTCCTGCACGCGCACGGCGCTTCGTCCCGCGCCAAGGGGAATGAGCACAGCTGGCAGGCATGAAAGTCCATCTGCGAGCTGCAATCCGTCTTTAAACGCCTGCACGTCCGCCTCGCTTGCCTGCCCCTCGTGCTCGCAGTAGTAGGTTTTCCACACGCCATGCTTGGGACTGATGATGCGGTGCGCCAATTGGCCGTCGTTCGTCAGAAGCAAAAGTCCCTCCGTGTCCTTGTCGAGCCGCCCGACCGGCATGACGCCGAATTTCCGGTAGCGCTCCGGGATGAGCTCCATGACGGTTCTCTGCCGGGGGTCGTCCGCCGCCGTGAGGTAGCCCGCGGGCTTGTTGAGTAAAATCAGCGCCGGGCGCAGCAGCTCAACTGCTTCGCCATCCAGCGTAATTTCCGCCGCTTGCTCGTCAAATTTTGCACTCTCATCGCAGCAAACCGTGCCGTCGACCCGCACGCGTCCTGCCCGAATGGCGGCACGCAGCTCTTTTCTCGAGCCCGCTCCGGCGCTCGATAGAATTTTATCCAATCTCTGCATGTTTGTCCCCTTCTCCCGGAATATTTTTGTCCATGCGACAATAGGTTGTACCAGACTGATTCTGAAAAACAGGAGGGATTCCTATGGTAATCATGACCGCCAAAGTCTCCAAACGAAAGCTGCTTCTCATCGGGCTGCTGATCATCCTCGCCGTCGTGGTGCTCATCACATGTCTGAAAAAATCGTCAGGCTCCGATACCCCGCCGGATACCGCCGAGGAAATCACGGAGGTTGCCACCAACGAAGCGCGCGTCGCGTTTCTGGAGCAGTTCGGCTGGGAGGTCCAGCAAGAGCCCGTCCAGACCCAGCAGGTGCGCGTGCCCGAAGACCCGTCGGAGGTATTCCTTCGCTACAACGATCTGCAGCAGTCGCAGGGGTACGATCTTCTTTCCTACAGCGGCAAAACCCTTACGCGCTACGTCTATCAGATCACAAACTATCCCGGCAGCGACGGCGTGTATTTTGCGACGCTTCTTATCTACAACGACAGCGTCGTCGGAGGCGATGTGGCCTCCAGCCGCCAGAACGGCGTGATGCACGGCTTTTCCATGCCCGCCGCCCAGCCCTCGTCCGGTGCGTTTCTCCCCGAAAGCCCCGAAAGCGAAGAAATTTCTGAAAATCTATCTTAACAGAAAAAATGCCTCTTTACAACCGACCATATTAGAAGTATAATACGTGCAAAGAAATTTAACATGGCAGCGCAATGCTGCCACCATATGTCTTCAGGGCAGGGTGCAATTCCCGACCGGCGGTAAAGTCCGCGCGCGCAAGCTGAACCGGTGTGATTCCGGTACCGACAGTATAGTCTGGATGAAAGAAGATAGCCGCAGGCCGGTTCTGGATTTGCATGCATCCAGTTTCTGCCTGCCTATTGAGCGCCCGGAGAAGCTTCTTCGGACGCATATTTTTTTATTGTCAGGTGATACATATGAAACCATCAACCCTCCAGCTGCTTCAGGAAAACCTCTCGTTTCTCGGCGTCAGTCTCACGCTTGTCGCGGTGATTCTGCTCGCGGCGCTCGGCTCCGAGTACCTCGTCATGAAAAAGCGCCACCGTCTCAAAAAAACGCGCGCCATCACGTTCATCGCCATGTTCTCAGCGATTGCGGCGGTTCTGCACATCGTAGATATCCCGCTCTTCTTCGCGCCGTCTTTTTACAAGCTCGATTTCAGCGAGCTTCCCGTCATGATCTGCGCGTTCTACATGGGCCCCGTCGCGGGCGTGACATGCGAGTTCGTGAAAATCGTGCTCAAGCTTCTCATCAAGGGTACGTCGACAGCGTTTGTCGGCGACCTTGCAAACTTCCTGGTTGGCTGCTCGTTCGTCCTGCCCGCCGCCATCTGCTATCAGGCGACGCTTTCCAAAAAGGGCGCAATTCTCTCGCTCGCGCTCGGCACGGCGGTCATGAGCGTCTTTGGCAGCATGTTCAACGCGTGGTACTTAATTCCGAAGTTCTCCGAGCTTTTTGGTATGCCGATGGACGCGATCATCTCCATGGGCACCGCCGTCAACTCCGCCATCACGAACCTTCCGACGCTCGTTCTCTTCGCCGTCGTCCCGTTCAATATTTTAAAGGGCGTGCTCGTCTCGATCCTCACGATACTTCTTTATAAGCGCGTGGAGAAGGTCTTCTTCCGCCGCAAAAAGTCCGCCTGAGATGCTTGCAGGGCGTATGGTTTTTTGCGGTTCCGGACAGGCTATTTTTGGTTTGCATTTTCCTCCTTCTTCGGATATAATTTAAAAACCGATAATGCACTCAGCCTTGAAAGGAACTGCCCATGAAAAAGCCGTCCAAGCCCCTGCACGCACGCGGCGAGCTCAGGTCCGCCATCCGGCGTCAGCCCGTCGTATTTGCCGTCTATCTCGTTCTGCGGCTCATCGTTCTTGCGTCGCTCGTGTCGGCCATCCTCCGGCAGGAATATGAAAGCGCGTTTGTGTGCGTGCTGGTGCTGTTTTTGTTCATGCTTCCGTTTTTCATCCAGAAAAACTTCGGCATCCGCCTTCCGAGCACACTTGAGATCATCATTCTGCTGTTCATCTTCGCGGCGGAGATCTTAGGCGAGCTCCAGAGCTACTTCATCCAGTACCCCTACTGGGACACGATGCTCCACACGACGAACGGCTTTCTCTGCGCGGCGGTCGGCTTTTCACTGATCGACATCCTGAACCGCGACGCAAAGATCAAGTTTACGCTCTCGCCCGTGTACGTGGCGCTGGCCGCATTCTGCTTTTCGATGACGATCGGCGTTCTGTGGGAATTTTTTGAGTTCGGGATGGATAGGCTTTTCCACATGGACATGCAGAAGGACACGATCGTCCACACCATTTCGTCCGTGATGCTGGACCCCACGAACAGCAACATTCCCATCACCATTGACGGCATTACCTCCGTCGCGGTCAATGGAAGGGATCTAGGCTTTCACGGGTATCTCGATATTGGCTTGTACGATACGATGGAGGACCTGTTCGTCAACTTCATCGGCGCGACCGTGTTCAGCGTGATCGGTTACTTCTATCTCAAGCACCGGGGCGAGGGCAAATTTGCAAAGGCCTTCATCCCAACCATTGAAGAAACGGACAAGGAGCCTGATTCTGACCATGTCAAAGAGCCCTCGCAGGAAGCTGAAAATCGGGACAATTGACGATTTTCACCATTTCTGGTACCTTCTCATCTGGATTGTCTATCTGTCTTTGTTCTATCTCGCGGAGCATCTCGTGACCAAAAACTACTGGGTGTCGTATCTGCCCATCGACGATCAGATCCCGTTCTGCCGGTTTTTCATCGTTCCGTACTGCCTGTGGCACCCGCTGTTAGTTTTAATGACGGCGTATCTGATCTTCACCGACCCGCCCGCCTTCAAGCGCTTCATGCTCTACATCGGCTTCGGCTTCGGCGGCTCGATCATCTTCTGCATGCTCTTCCCGAACGGGCAGGACCTTCGCCCGACGGATTTCCAGCAGAACGACTGTTTCATCTGGCTGGTGAAGAGAATCTACGCCGCCGACACGAACACGAACGTCATCCCCAGCATGCACGTCATCGGCTCCGCGGCTTTGACCCTTGCGTGCTTCGACGCGCCGCGGCTGCGGGCCAAAAAACTTCACCTTGTGATGCTGCCGCTCAGCCTTCTGATCAGCATGTCCACGGTCTTCGTCAAGCAGCACTCGATGCTCGACGTTCTTGTCGCGATTCCCGTGAGCGCGCTTCTGTGCGTCCTCATCTACCGGCCGTTCCCCAAAAACCGTCTCAAACAGTCCGCATAACCCAGCGCCCATTCGTCAAAGCATGGCGAATGGGCGCTGTTTTTGTTGTGTTTTCGGGAAAGTCATGATATACTATGCTTACTTTTAAACATTGGAGGCGCTTTTATGTCCGACTTTTCCCGATTCCGCACGGCGGTCGGCGGGTTCTCCCGCACTGACGTTGTCAATTACATCGAAGAAACCTCTGCCGCGCATCAAAAAGCGCTCCGAAAGCTGGAGGATGAGAAGCAGGCTTTCGCAGACGAAAACGACCATCTGCTGGCCGAAAACACCCGCCTGCAGGCAGAGCTCTCCGATCTGCGCGCAGAGCACGAGAAGCTGAAAGAGGAAGACAGCGCGCTCTCGGCGCAGGTCGTCTCCCTTTCCGATGAAGCAAGCGAGCTCGCCGCGCAGCTGGAGACGGCAAAGCAGGAACTCGAGCAACTGAAATCCGAGCAGGCCTCTTTGGATTCCTCCGAAACGGCATGCGAAGAGGACGCCGCCGGCGAAGAACCCGCGCAGCCGGAAGCAGCCGCGCCGGTCGATCTCAGCCAGCAGGAGCTTGCCGCCTATCGCCGCGCCGAACAGGCCGAGCGCAACGCCATGGTGCGGGCAAGAAAGCTTCGTGAGCAGCTGAGTCTTCTTTGCGAGCAGTCCAAAGACCGCTACACCGACGCGGGCGAGGAAATTTCCGCGCTCACCTCTGACCTGTCCTCCGGCCTTTCCCGTCTGCAGGAGACGCTTGCCGACATTCAGGCCATCTTCGACGACGCGGAAAGCGCGTTCGACGAGCTCCAGCTCCCGGGCGAGGACGACGTCTGATTATTGAATCACAAACTTTTCAGCCGTCACGCACTTGTGTGGCGGCTGTGCTATGAGGGATCAACTTTGGAAAAACGGACGCTGCTGAAAAAATACTTTGGTCACAGCGCCTTCCGCGGCGGGCAGGAGGCGCTCATCGACGCGATTTTGTCCGGCCGGGACGTTCTGGGCGTGATGCCGACGGGCGGCGGAAAATCGATCTGCTACCAGATCCCCGCGCTTATGCTGCCGGGGCTCACAATCGTCGTCTCGCCTCTCATCTCGCTCATGAAAGATCAGGTCGCGGCGCTCACGGAGGCGGGCGTTCCGGCGGCCTTTCTCAATAGTTCCCTTTCTCTCGAGCAGCTGCGGGAGACTTACGCCAAAACCGCACGCGAGCAGTATAAGCTTTTGTATGTCGCGCCGGAGCGGCTCGAAAACGAGAGCTTTCTGTCTCTTATTTCGCACGTTCCCGTGTCGCTTCTCGCCGTCGACGAGGCGCACTGTATCTCGCAGTGGGGGCAGGATTTCAGGCCGAGCTATCTGAAAATTGCCGACTTTATCGCGCAGCTCCCCACACGTCCCGTCGTCGCCGCCTTCACGGCCACCGCGACAAAGCAGGTGCGTGCGGATATCATCTCGCAGCTGGGGCTCCGGAACCCACTTCTCAACATCACGGGCTTCGACCGTCCGAACCTCTATTTTGCCGTCCAGCACCCGACGAGCAAGCTGGCCGCCGTCTGGCAGCTCGTGCGCGAACGAAGCGAAAAATCCGGCATTGTTTACTGCAATACAAGAGCCTCCGTCGAGCGCGTGTGCGAATTTTTAAATGACAAGGGCATTGCCGCCACGCGCTACCACGCGGGGCTCTCCGAGGAAGAGCGCCACGCCAATCAGGACGATTTCCGATTCGACCGCAAGACCGTCATGGTCGCAACGAACGCGTTCGGCATGGGCATTGACAAGTCGAACGTCAGCTTCGTCATCCACTACAACATGCCAAAATCGCTGGAAAGCTACTATCAGGAGGCCGGGCGCGCGGGCCGTGACGGAAGCTACGGCGAGTGCATTTTGCTCTACGCCCCCGGCGATGTGCAGACGGCGCGCTTTCTCATCCAGAACGGCGGCAACGAAGATTTAAGCCCCGACGTGCAGGAGCATGTGCGTGAGGGCGAGCTTCAGCGCCTGCGCCAGATGACAGGCTACTGCAAAACGACCAACTGCCTGCGCGGCTACATCCTCTCCTACTTTGGTCAGAGCCACCCAGAAAGCTGCGGCTGCTGCGGCAACTGCAAAACAGAGCGGCGGCTTCAGGATGTGACCGTTCCGGCGCAGATGGTGCTGTCCTGCGTGTACAGGATCTATGAAAAGCTCGGCTACTTTGTGGGAAAAACGATGGTTTTGCGCGTGCTGCGCGGCAGTCGGGACAAACGCGTGCTCGATCTTGGGCTCGACCAGATTTCGACGTATAATCTCATGCACGAAAAGCGGCAGGAGCTGAATGCGCTGTGCGATTTTCTGGAATCTGAAGGCTACCTCCATGTCGATCCAGAGCACAGCACGCTCGAGCCCGGCGAAAAGGCGCGGGACGTTCTCTTCCGCGGCAGGCAGCTTCTCATGCCTGTGCTTGATACGTCAGAGCCTGCGTCGAAATCTTCCCAGAAGGGCGCAAAAAAACAGGCCGCCCCGGCGGCTTCCGGCGCGGACGATCTGTTCGGCGTGCTGCGCGAGACGCGCATGAAAATTGCGCAGCGGGAAAACGTGCCCGCCTACATTGTCTGCTCGAACTCAACACTTCTCGACATGGCGGAAAAAGCGCCCGAGACCATGGACGCGCTTCTTGCCGTCTCTGGCATCGGCGAGGTCAAGGCCTGCCGCTACGGTGAGGACTTTTTGAGCGCCATCCGGAATTATCAACGTGGGAAATAACAACGCCCCGACGGGATCTCCGAAACCAGCGTGTAGGGTGCGATGCCCTGTCAAGAGCAAGATAGGCCACATCGCCCCGTGGGGTACCAACGAATTCGCATTGGATTTTCATAAAAACGGATTGTACCGCCGGGTCGATGTAGGCATCGACCCCTACGACCGTTCCGGGAGTGCCCGAAAGCTTCGTAGGGGCGGGCGACTCTGTCCACCCAAGGGAAGCTGCGAATTCGCCGTAAATATTCGCATTTTGGAAATACATTTTGCCGGGCGGAAGCCGCGTCTGCCCCTACGAAACCCACAGGAAAAACGGGCTCCCGGATCATCGGGAGTCCGCTCGTTTTTTATTCTTCGCCGTTCCACTGACAAGCCTTCAGGTCGACCC
>ERZ772882.2323-NODE-2323-length-17407-cov-2.943177_pt1 | contig 17407 bp, 16 predicted proteins | sample MGYA00580576_ERZ772882 | MGnify/ENA primary metagenome ERZ772882 (study PRJEB29015, sample SAMEA2737658) | human gut metagenome | biome: human gut; feature: human-associated habitat; material: faeces | place: China | collected 2012 ... | reverse complement strand
ATCGGCATGGGCATCACCGGCACGGACGTTACAAAGAACGTGGCCGATATGGTGCTGGCCGACGACAACTTCGCCACAATCGTCAACGCCGTGGAGGAAGGGCGCCGCATTTACGACAACATCCGCAAGGCCATCCAGTTCCTGCTGGGCTCCAATATGAGCGAGGTGCTGAGCGTGTTCTTTGCCACGCTCATGGGCTTTGTTATCCTGGAGCCCGTACACCTGCTGTGGATCAACCTCATCACCGACTGCTTCCCCGCTCTGGCCCTGGGCCTTGAAAAGGGCGAGCCGGATTTGATGCACCGCAAGCCGCGCCCGTCCACAGACGGTATCTTCTCCGGCGGGCTGGGCGTAGACGTGGCGTATCAGGGCTTTATGGTCACCTGCGTAACGCTGGCCGCCTACTTTATCGGCCACTGGATGGAATCCGGCGTATGGGAGATCGCCGCCAGCCCCGACGGCGTGACGATGGCCTTTCTCACCATGAGCATGGCCGAGATCTTCCACAGCTTCAACATGCGCAGCCAGCGCGGCAGTGTGTTCACGCTCGGCTCTCACAACAAGGTGTTGTGGGGCGCCATGCTGCTCAGCCTTGTGCTGACGACCGGCGTCATCTACCTGCCCGGCATTTCGGACGCGTTCGGCTTTACGCACATCAGCGCGCCGGAATATGCCGTTGCCATGGCTCTGGCCGTGTGTGTGATCCCCATTGTGGAATGCGTCAAGTTCTTCCAGCGCAAGGCCGCACGCCGCCGCGCGGAAAAACAGCCTGCGTAACCGCGCGCTTTGAAGATTTCCCATTTGGTTTTTACGGGCCGCTGCAAATGCAGCGGCCTTTTTTACACCGCTCATGCCGGTAAAAACACAAAAAAGGCTTGGGAAGCATCCTGTTTTATGATATACTGAATGACATCACACTGCCGCAGGGCGCAGCTCCGCAGCGGCTGAAAGGAACGCTTTCTCATGCAGCAGAACCAACCTGCCAATTTCAAAAACCGCATCGGCTTCGTCCTTGCCTCTGTCGGCTCCGCCGTGGGCATGGGCAACATCTGGATGTTCCCTTACCGCGTGGGCCAGTACGGCGGCGCGGCGTTCCTGCTGATTTATTTCGGCTTTGTTGCCCTTTTCGGATGGGTGGGCCTTTCCGGCGAATTCGCCTTCGGCCGTCTGACGGGCACAGGGCCCATCGGCTCCTACGCTTACGCGCTGCGCAGCCGCGGCAAAAAAGGCGGCGGCGTGCTGGGCGCCATTCCTTTGCTGGGTTCGCTGGGCATCGCCATCGGATACGCCGTCATTGTGGGATGGGTGGTGCGTTACTGCTGGGGAGCCGTCTCCGGTTCACTGTTTGCCGTGGGATCCGAGGAATATTTCGGGCAGATCACCGGGCCGTTCGGCAGCCTGCTGTGGCACGGCGTGGTGGTGCTCGTCACGGTGCTGGTCCTGGCGCGCGGCGTGCTGCAGGGAATTGAAAAGGTGAACCGCATCATCATGCCCGCTTTCTTCGTGCTGTTTCTCGTTGTGGCTGTTTATGTGGGTTTTTTGCCCGGCGCTGCCGAGGGCTACCGCTATCTGCTGATTCCCCAGTGGGAAAAGCTGCTGGACCCGATGACATGGGTCATGGCCATGGGACAGGCGTTTTTCTCTCTGTCCATCACCGGCTCGGGCATGATCATCTACGGCAGCTACCTCTCCAAGAAAGAGGATATCCCCCGCGCCGCCATGCAGACGGCGCTGCTGGACACCTGCGCGGCTCTGCTGGCCGGCTTTGCCATCCTTCCCGCGGTGTTCGCTTTCGGCATGGACCCTGCGTCAGGCCCTCCGCTTATTTTCATCACGCTGCCCAAGGTATTCGCACAGATGCCGGGCGGGCGCTTCATTGCCGTGCTGTTCTTCCTCTCTGTTATTTTTGCCGGTATCACCAGCCTCATCAACATGTTTGAGGTGTGCGCCGAGGCAGTGACGACACATCTAAAGCTGCCGCGCAAAGCCGCCGTTGTACTGGTGGGCGCGTTGGCCTTTGCGGCGGGCGCGTTTATTGAATTTGAGCCGTACCTGGGCAAATGGATGGACGCCATCACCATTTATGTCGTGCCCTTCGGAGCGCTGCTGTGCGCGTTCATCATCTACTGGGTGCTGGGCGGCAAACGCATCGGAGAAGAGCTTGTTCTGGGCCGCAAAAAAGCGCTGTGCCGGGCGTTCCTGCCCACGGCGCGGTACCTTTACGTAGGGCTGGCCGTGTTGGTATTCATTTTAAGCATCATTTGCGGCGGCATCGGCTGAGCCGCTTCTACTTTTAGCTCCGGCTTCTTCTTTGTTTCAAAAAACTCTGAATTGTTTTTTTCGATTGTATATGGTAAAATAAAAACAAGTTTATGCATTTGTTTTTATTTTTAGGAGGATAAAATGCCAAAGGTCGCTTATTCTGAAGCGGAAAAGGCGCAAGTGCGAGAGGCGCTGCTCACCAAAGGCCTTGAGCTCCTGGCGAAACAGGGAATACAGCATACGACTGTGGAACAAATCTACAAGGCGGTAGGAATCTCTCGCACATTCTTCTATTCTTTTTTTCCCACAAAAGAGTCCCTCATCATAGAGGCACTTTACCTCCAGCAGCCAAGGGTTCTTGTATACGCACAGAAATTGATGGATGCTCCCTCTTTGAGTTGGCGAGAGGCTGTCACACAATTTCTTTACGCCTGCTGCTACGGTGAAAAAAATGGGATCCTGATTTTGACCATTGAAGAGCAGCAAATGCTCTTTCGCCGTTTGTCGCACGAAGCCTATCGGGCCTTTCGGGAAAAGCAGATCCGTTTGTTCGGCAATATTTTAGAGTGTTTTGGGATCGGGGCAGATTGTGCGAGAGTTGGTTTGTTTACAAATATAAGCCTGATGGCCATGATTGTCCGCAGAGCGATCCCGGAAACAATGCCGCTGTTTGTTCCCGAAGCGGCTGATGAAACAGTCGCATTTCAAATCAAGGCCATCGTGGATTTCCTGGAGCCTTTAAAGAAAGAAAACTTCTGCCGATGATGGTATGCATCGCATAGATTTATCCGGATTGTATGCTTTAATGCCGCACATCCGGATAGTTTTTTGAGCAAAATAAATACAAATTATAAAATTTGTATTTATTTCAGTTTTGGCTGCTGTAGTTTTATATATCTCTGAGACTGAAAATTCGCACATGGAAGTATCGCACTTTCCAGAACCTCTGGCCTGTGCGGCTGGCGATTGGAACAGCCATGCAAGGATTCCAGCGGCAAGAGCTTATGGAGGGCTTGGCCAGTCCACCAAGCGTATGTCCCCCTTTATTCATGACAGCAGAAACGCTGTGGTGATAAAACAAAATTGTTTTACAAGCAAGGAGAATGGTTATGGGTTTTTTCAGCAAATTATTTAAGGGGCCTGAAATCGACATGGAAAAGAGCAATGCAAACGCCGAAAAAATGCGTCTGCTGTTCAACCAAGCGGTAGAAAATGGAGCCGACTATCAACTGATTTTCGCCTACACAGAGGATGTGTCGCGGTTCAATTACGGGTTTATCCACGGCAGTAAAACAAAAGTAGGGAATTTGATCGTCGGTTGGAATGAGGCAAATCAGACGATCGTGGCGCTTCCCACCGTACCGGCTCTCTCTGGGTGCGGTGCACCTACCTATTACCGCCGTTCTGAAATTCTGAAAGCCTATCGGAACAAGTACCCCACCGATGCCTTTATTATCTACCCTGACAGAAAAAGCTACATCGGTATCAATGCCTGCGACTGGTTGGAAGACGAGAGTCTCTATGTATATGTGTCACAGACCGAAGCGCTCGCCGCTTTCACAGATTTTTTTATGAACCGTTTTGCCAAAAAGTGATACAGGCCACTCCTCTTAAAAAACGGAGAACCGATCGGGAGCACGGTTATGCCGATATTGGCAGGGTCCGAAGCCTATTTGCAGCAGAGCTGCAAAAACGGAGAAGAATATTTTTCCCAAAGCAAACGGTCACAGGCGCGCTCCCCTATCCCCTTGGCGCACCGTAGAGCCAGCAAGAGCGACGCAATGAGAACCGCGCCGCTCTTGTTTTTTCACCACAAGCGCGGAATAGCATCGGCCTTTTTTGTTGCGCACGGTGCACGGAGCGCTTTTTATCTGTATCTGCAAAAATGTGGATTTCGTTGTAAAAACAACATACTGTTTCTTGTGGACGCGGTATGCTTACAGCAGCAAAGGCCGTGCGTGTGCAGCCACGCGCCCCGGCCGGCAAATGAACCGGGAGGAAAATGACATGAAAAGACGGATCATCCACATTGACGAAGAAAAATGCAACGGCTGCGGCCTGTGTGCCGCCGCCTGCCATGAGGGGGCCATCGGCATGATAGATGGCAAGGCGCGGCTGCTGCGCGAGGATTACTGCGACGGCCTGGGCGACTGCCTGCCCGCCTGCCCCACAGGCGCGATCCGCTTTGAAGAACGCGAAGCTTCCGCCTATGACCATGCGGCCGTCATGGCCGCCAAAGCGCAGAACGCCGCCCCGCAGCCCTGCGGATGCCCCGGCAGCGGTGCCCGCAGCATCCGGCGTGAAGCCGCCCCGGCGGACAGCGCCGTCCCCCGTACCGCCAGCGCGCTGTCCCAGTGGCCGGTCCAAATCAAGCTTGCTCCGGTGAACGCGCCTTATTTTCAAGGCGCACGACTGCTCATCGCGGCGGACTGCACCGCGTACGCCTACGGTGCGTTTCACGAGGATTTCATCCGCGGCCGCGTAACGCTCATCGGATGCCCCAAGCTGGATGAGGGCGACTACGCGGAAAAGCTCACCGCCATCCTGCGTGAAAACGATATCCAGAGTGTGACCGTGGCGCGCATGGAGGTCCCCTGCTGCGGCGGCATTGAAAACGCCGTCAAGCGCGCATTGCAGCAGAGCGGCAAATTCATTCCCTGGCGTGTAGCAGTTATCTCCACAGACGGGCGCATTCTGTCGGACTGACCGGTATGCCGCGGCAGCACGGTTCGCTTTTTCATGCATGTGCAGAGGCATTTTCTTGTAATTCGGGGCAAAATATGCTATGATTCTATTAGCTTTTGCTAACCTCTGCCGCCCGGATCGAACCTGTATGCAGAGCACTCCGCATACAGGTCCTCCTCCCTCCGCGGGGCGGCCTGCCGCTGTGCGGAGGACCTGTTTTTATCAAGAAAGGAGCTGTCTCTCATGTACTGCACACGCGCTGTCAGCGACGCCGTTACCTGGGTCGGCGGCAATGACCGCCGCCTTTCCCTTTTTGAAAATCTGTTCCCCATCCCACGCGGGGTCACGTACAATTCCTATCTGATCCTGGATGAAAAAACCGCGCTTATCGACACGGTGGATGCCTCCATCTCGCGCCAGTTTCTGGAAAACATCATGCATACGCTCGCCGGACGGCATCTGGACTATCTTGTCGTCAACCATATGGAGCCGGACCATTGCGCCAACATTGAGGAACTGCTGCTGCGCTTTCCCGAGCTGAAAGTCGTGGGAAACGCCAAAACCTTTACTCTGATGCGCCAGTTCTATGACTTCGACCTGGAGGGCCGCATCATCACTGTGGTGGAAAACGATACGCTCAGCCTTGGTGCGCATACGCTGCGCTTTGTGTTTACACCGATGGTCCACTGGCCCGAAGTGATGATGACTTATGAAGAGCACGAGCATATCCTTTTTTCCGCCGACGCCTTCGGCAGCTTCGGCGCACTGAACGGCCACCTGTTCGACGACGAGATCGACTTTGAGTGCGGCTGGATGGCGGATACGCGGCGCTACTACGGCAATATCGTGGGCAAATACGGCCCGCAGGTCCAGGCCGCACTGAACAAGCTTTCGGGCGTGGAGATCCGCATGGTGTGCCCGCTGCACGGGCCCGTTTGGCGCTCCGGGTTGGACAGGCTGCTGGACAAATACCGGCATTGGAGCACCTATACACCGGAGGAACGCTCCGTGGCCGTATTCTACGGTTCCATGTACGGCGATACGGAAAATGCCGTAAATATCCTTACCTCCCGCTTGGCGGAGGCCGGTGTAAAAAACATCGCCGTCTATGATGTTTCCAGCACACATGTCTCCACGATGATCGCCGAGGTGTTCCGCTGCAGCCACCTGGTCCTTGCCGCGCCCACCTATAACAATGGGGTCTACCCCGCCATGCTGAATCTGCTGCACGACATGAAGGCGCTCAACCTGCAAAACCGCACCGTTGCCCTGATGGAAAACGGCTCCTGGGCACCGTCCTGCGCCCGGCAGATGCGCGCCCTTCTGGAAGAAATGAAGAGCATGGAGATCTTGGAGCCTGTGGTCACGCTGAAGTCCGCGCTGAAGGACGATTCTCTGGCCCAACTGGACGCGCTGCGTGATGCATTGATCGCTTCCCTTATGGCAGAGTGAACTGCTTTTCCCGGTTGCATTTTTTTCGCCCACTCTGTATACTGTTATTGTTATAAGCATACGCCCCGCTTTCCCCATTCGGACGGCGGGGCGTCGTTCGGCCCATATTGTTGCGTGCGCAACGAATGCGCGCGCAGCAGTTCACCATTTTGCGCCTTTGCCGCGCGTTTTCTGCGAAGGAGGTTTTTATGAAGCAGCATTTGATGCGCAACATCAATACCATCTCCCGGTGTGCCGCACTGTACCGGGACGCTCACCTTGCAGACTGCGGGCTGAGCGGCTGGCAGGCGCCTTATATTCCGGAAATCTGCGCCGCGCCGGGCATTACGCAGGATCAGCTGGCTCTGCGCCTGCACGTGAACCGCAGCAACGTAACGCGCCAGCTGGCCATGCTGGAGGAAAACGGCTTCGTCCTACGGCGCCGCAGTGAAAGCGACCGCCGCGCGGTGGAGGTTTATCCCACGCAGAAGGCCGAGGAAACACTTTCCGCCGTACGGGCCGTATACCGGTCCTGGCGGGAAAAGCTGTTTTATGACCTGACTTCGGAAGAACGCGACCGGTTGGAGTCACTTCTGGAGCGCCTGGCCCGCCGCGCGGAGGACATTCAATGAAAACAGTTCTGCATTATCTGCGCCCCCGTCTGGGCATTATGAGCGTGGGGCTGCTCATCAAGTTTTTCGGCACCGTTGCCGAGCTTCTTTTGCCGTGGATGCTCTCTGTTATTTTGGATGAGGCTGTTCCCGCCGGAGCGCTGGGCGGCATCCTTTTCTGGGGCGGGCTTATGGTGCTCTGCGCAGCGGCGGCGCTGGGCGGCAACGTAATCGCCAACCGACTGGCTTGCTCCACTTCCCGGGATGTGACGCGGCGGCTGCGGCACGACCTGTTTGCACGGGTGATGCAGCTGTCCTGCGCACAGGAGGATGCATTCACCACGCCCTCCCTCATCTCCCGCCTGACGAGCGATACCTACAACGTACACCAGATGGTGGACAGGATGCAGCGCCTGGGTGTGCGTGCGCCCATCCTGCTGGTGGGCGGTATCGCGCTGACGCTTTCGCTGGAGCCGGTGCTCACACTGGTGCTCATTGCAACACTGCCTCTGCTGGGGCTTGTGGTGTGGTTCGTTTCCACACGGGGCATACGGCTTTATACCCGTACACAGCTTGCACTGGACGCCCTGGTACGGCGCGCGCAGGAGAGCATGGCGGGCATCCGCGTCATCCACGCGCTGTCCAAGGGAGACTATGAGCGCGCCCGCTTTGACGAAGCCAACGCCCGTGCGGTGAACTGCGACCAGCGCGCCGGCTTTTTGATGAACGTAACGAACCCTGCTATGAACCTTCTGCTCAATGCAGGGCTCACGGTGGTCATCGTGCTGGGCGCATACCGCGTAAACGCAGGACTTGCACAGCCCGGCTCCATCATCGCATTTTTGAGCTACTTCACCATCATCCTCAACGCGCTGATGATGGTCTCCCGCCTGTTTGTTATGTACTCCAAGGGCGCGGCCAGCGGACGGCGCATTGCCGAGGTGCTGGCCGCGCCCGCGGACCTTGCGCCCCAGAACATTCCTCCGGTGCAGGAGGACGCGTTCCTCCGCTTTGACCATGTCTCCTTTTCCTATGACAAGGTGAAAGACACGCTTTCAGACGTCAGCTTTTCTCTGAAACGGGGCCAGACGCTGGGCATCATTGGGCCGACGGGCAGCGGAAAAACCACCATTCTCTGGCTGCTGCTGCGTTTTTACGACCCGGACAGCGGCGCGGTACGGCTGAACGGACGCGACGTTCGTTCCATTCCGCCCGAGGTGCTGCACAGCAAGTTCGGCGTGGTGTTTCAGAACGACTTTCTCTACGCGGATGAAATCGGTGAAAACATCGACTTCGGGCGGGGAATTTCCCCGGAGCAGACTGCTGCGGCGGCACGCACGGCGCAGGCGGATTTCATTGCACAGCGTAAGGGCGGTTTTTCCGCTCAATTGGCCGCAAAAGGCGCCAACCTGAGCGGCGGGCAGAAGCAGCGCGTGCTGCTGGCCCGCGCCCTTGCGGCTGACCCGGAGATCCTGCTGTTGGACGACAGCTCCAGCGCGCTGGACTACAAGACGGACGCTGCGCTGCGCCGCGCGCTGGCGCGCGACTTTGCGGATACCACAAAGATCATCGTGGCCCAGCGCGTCAGCTCCATCCAGAACGCGGACCGTATCCTTGTTCTGGAGGACGGCCGCGCCGCAGGCCTCGGCACGCACAGCGAGCTGCTGCGCTCCTGCGAAAGCTACCGCGAGATCGCGCAGGTCCAAATGGGGGAGGTGGAATAAATGGCACGCAGCAAAGGAATGGGCGGCGGGCCGAGCATGGCCTTCGAGAAGCCCCGCGCGGGAGCAAAAGCCATTCTCAGGCGCCTGTGGCGCTATCTGTACCATTACAAATGGCTGCTGGCCGCCGCAGTGGCGCTCAGCCTTACCGGCAATCTGCTTGCTTTGGCAGGCCCGAAGCTTTCGGGCTACGCCATCGACGCCATCCGCCCCGGGCCGGGCCGAGTGGACTTCAACACGGTTTTCCACTATGCAAAACGGATGCTTGTGTTTTATTTTGCCGCAGCGGCGCTGAGCTATGTGCTGGCCACGCTGATGGTGCGGCTGAGCCGCAACGTTGTTTACCGCATGCGCAAGGACATCTATGACCATTTGATGCGCCTGCCTGTGCGCTTTTTCGATACGCATGCCATCGGCGACGTATTGAGCGTGCTCTCCTACGACGTGGATACCATCAATGCCTCCCTTTCCAACGACCTGGTACAGATGCTCACCAGCGTCATCACCGTGGCCGGTTCCTTTGGAATGATGCTCTCCATCTCTCCTCAGCTGATCCTTATTTTCGTTGTGACCATTCCCATTTCCGTGATGTTTACACGACACCGTTCCAAACGGGTGCGGCCGCTGTACCGCCGCCGCTCTGCCGGTCTGGGCGCTTTGAACGGCTTTGCCGAGGAAATGACGGGCGGGCTGAAAACCATCAAGGCCTATGGCCGGGAGGAGGTGTTTCTTTCCCGTTTTGAGGAAAAGAACCGCCTCGCCTGCGACGCCAACTATGAGGCGGACGCCTTTTCCAGTTCTACTGGGCCGGGCGTCAACTTCATCAATAATTTGTCTCTGGCACTGGTGAGCCTGTTCGGCGCGCTGCTGTACATGGCGGGCGGCATCAGCCTGGGCAGCGTGTCCTCTTTCGTATTGTATTCCCGCAAATTTTCCGGTCCCATCAACGAATTTGCCAACATCATCAGCGAGCTGCAGTCCGCGCTGGCTGCCGCCGAGCGCGTGTTCCAGCTGCTGGATGAAGCAGAGGAGGCCCCGGATGCTCCCGGCGCGCGGGAGCTTTCCGGTGTGCGCGGCGCAGTGGCGCTGCGCGGCGTGCGCTTCGGCTACGGCGGCGCGCCGGTGCTGGACGGCTTCACGCTGGCCGCACAGCCCGGCCAGGTGGTTGCCATAGTGGGGCCGACGGGCGCGGGCAAAACCACTGTCATCAACCTGCTGATGCGCTTTTACGATGCAGATTCCGGTTCCATCACCGTGGACGGACAGGAGATCCTTTCCCTCACCCGCGCCAGCCTGCGCCGCGCCTATTCCATGGTGCTGCAGGACACCTGGCTGTTTTCGGGCACCGTATACGAAAACCTTGCCTACGGCAAGGAGGGTGTGACGCTGGAGCAGGTGCGCGCTGCAGCGCGGGCCGCCAAGATCGACCGCTTTATAGAAGCGCTGCCCCAGGGCTACGACACCGTGCTGCGGGACGGCGGCAACAGCATCTCCAAGGGCCAGCGCCAGCTGCTCACCATCGCACGGGCCATGCTGCTGGACGCGCCGATGCTCATTCTGGACGAAGCGACCTCCAATGTGGACACCCGCACCGAACGCCGTATCCAGGCCGCCATGCTTCGGCTGATGGAAGGACGCACCTGCTTTGTCATCGCACACCGGCTGTCCACCATCCGAAACGCGGACGTCATCGCCGTGCTGCGTGAGGGCACGGTAGCAGAATGCGGCACCCACGACGAGCTGATGCGCCGGGGAGGCTATTACAGCGAGCTGTACCGCGCCCAGTTCGACGCCGCTCAGGATGCGGGCTGACCATACGGGGCGGGCGCGGCCAAAACGCCGCTCCCGCTTTTTTCGCCATTTTCTCAAACGGAACGCGCGCAAACAAAACTTTAACAATCGCATTTTATAATAGCAGCAGAAAATTGAGGAGGGAAATGTTTTGTTCAAGATATTGGTGGTGGAGGACGACCGGGAGCTGAACCGTGCGGTCTGCGCGTTTCTGGGGCGGAACGGATACGAAGCGGTGGGCTGCCTTTGTGCGGAGGAAGCCTATGACGCGTTGTATGAAACTGTGTTCGACCTTATCATTTCCGACATCATGATGCCTGGGACAGACGGCTTTGAATTTGCCCGTACCGTGCGGGAGCAGAACACGGAGCTGCCCATCCTGTTTATGACGGCCCGGGATGATCTCACGGCTAAACAGCGCGGTTTTTCCGCCGGAGCCGACGATTACATGGTAAAGCCCGTGGACCTGGACGAGCTTTTGCTGCGGATCGGCGCGCTGCTGCGCAGGGCAAAGATCGCCAGCAGCAAAAGGCTTACGGCAGGCAGCCTTTTGCTGGACGCAGACGAGCACACGGCCTATCTGAGCGGCGCGGAGGTTCCGCTCACCGTACGGGAATTCGACCTGCTGTACAAGCTGCTCTCCTACCCGAAAAAGACCTTCACCCGCGCACAGCTTATGGAGGAATTCTGGGAAATGGAAACATCCTCCGGCCCGCGCACTGTGGATGTATATATCACCAAGCTGCGGGACAAATTTTCCGCCTGCCCGGATTTTGAGATCGTCACCGTGCACGGGCTGGGCTATAAGGCGGTGCTGAAATGAACCGGGATCGCTTCTCGGGAGCCGGGCGGTTTCCCCGGTATCTGTTTTCCGCAACAAAATTCCTGATTTTTTTCGCACTGATCGCATTCGTGGTCACCTGCTCTTTCCTGCTGTTTCTTGATTCCATGCGGCTCGACCCGGATATCCTGCGGGAAAACGCGCTGCTCACTTTTCTCAATATCCTGCTTCTGAGCGCGCTTTTCACCGTCATCGACGGCATCCGGCGCAGGCTGACAGTGGAGCGCCCGGTGCGGCGCATCCGCGCCGCTACCCAGCGCATCATCCAGGGCGATTTCAGCGTGCGCATCGAGCCGCTTCACGGCCCGGAGCGTGCCGACGCCTTCGACGCCATCATTGAGGATTTCAACCAGATGGCCCGGGAGCTTTCCGGCGTGGAAACGCTGCGCACAGACTTCATCGCCAATGTTTCACACGAGCTGAAAACGCCGTTGGCCGTCATCCAGAACTACGGTTCCCTGCTGCAGGACCCTGCCCTGCCGAAAGAGCAGCGCGTCGAATATGCCAAGGCCGTCACAGATGCATCCCGCCGCCTGGCGGACCTGATCGCCAATATTCTCAAACTGAACAAGCTGGAAAATCAGCAGATCTTCCCGCAGGCGGAGACTTACGATCTGTGTGAGCAGCTTCGAGAATGCCTGTTGGGCTTTGAGGACGCATGGGAGGCAAAAGAGCTTGCTGTTGAGGCGGACATTCCGGACGGCGTGGCCGTCCGTACGGACCGCGAGCTGCTGACGCTGGTGTGGAACAACCTGTTCTCCAACGCCGTCAAATTCACGGATGCAGGCGGCAGCATCCATGTTTCCCTTCGGCATACCGGCACGCAGGCCGAGGTGTGCGTCACAGACACCGGCTGCGGCATGAGTCCCGAAACGGGACGGCATATTTTTGAAAAATTTTATCAGGGTGACAGCTCCCACGCAACGCAGGGCAACGGACTGGGGCTGGCGCTGGTGCGCCGTGTGGTGGATATCGTGGGCGGAGAGATCTCGGTGAAGAGCACGCTGGGCAAAGGCAGCACGTTTTCCGTGGTGCTGCGCGCCGAAACCAATGAAACGCCCTGAGCCTTTGCTGCGCCGCCTGCTTTTCCCCGGCGGCGGTTGGGCGGCGCTAGCCGTCTTTGCTGCCGTGGCCTCCCTGTGGACCGTCTTTTCCAACGGCTGGGAGGACGCTCCCGCCGCGCGCGCAGCCTATGCCTTTTCCGCCTATGCACTGGTCGTGGCCATTTGCCGTACAGTGCCTGCAGCCCGGCGTGCAAAAACCGCTGTCTACGGCCTGCCCCCGGTGCGGCGCTGGCGTGCCGACGCCGCGCTGCGCGCGCTTGTTTCCCTTCGCGCCGGGCTGTGCGTCAATCTTTGCTTCGCCGCCTGCAAGCTGTACGCGGGCATCCGGTTCCGCTCACCCTGGTTCGGTGCGGCGGCAGTGTATTACACCGTTCTGAGCACCATGCGTTTTGCAGTACTTCGCGGCGTGCGGAACGCTCCGCCCGCCGGGCCGTCTGCCGCTCCTGTCCGGCAGATGCGCGGGCTGCGTGTCTACCGGCGCTGCGGTGTGCTGATGTTTGCCCTGAATCTGGCCATGACGGCCATAGCCGCACAAATGGTCTGGCAGAACCGCGCATACCGTTATCCCGGCACGCTGATCTATGCCTCAGCCGCATATACGTTTTACTGCTTCGGCAGCGCAGCAGCCAGCGCGGTGAAAGCGCACCGCATGCATGACCCCGTGCATGCGGCCGCAAAAATGCTGGGCCTGGCCGGTGCGCTGATGAGCGTACTGACCCTGCAGACCGCCATGCTTGCCCAATTCGGCGGAGACGCGGCCATGCGCCGGACGATGAACGCCGTCACCGGAGCCTGTGTGTGCTCGCTTGTATTCTGCATGGCCGTATTTATGGCCGTACGCGGAAATATCCTTCTCCGGCGGGCCGCGCGGCAGAACGCGGCTGCTTCCGCTGCACCGCCGTCCATTCATTTCTAAAGGAGTGTCTGTTTATGGAAGAAAACAAGGAGATTTTCACCTATACCTACTCCGCCCGGCAGCAGGAGGAGGTCAGGCGCATCCTCCAAAAATACACGTCGCCCCAGGAGGATAAAATGGAGCTTCTGCGCCGCTTGGATAAAAGCGCCCAGCAGCCCGGTACCATTGCCGGCATCGCGCTCGGCGTATGCGGTACGCTGATGCTCGGGCTGGGCATGTGCTGTACCATGGTGTGGACAGGTGTTTTCGCCCTGGGCGTGGCCGTCGGCTGCACCGGCATCGCCGTGCTGGCGCTGGCTTATCCGATGTTTCTGCATCTGACAAAACGCCGGCGCGCACAGCTTGCGCCGCAGATCGAGGCGCTCAGCCGGGAGCTGTTGGGGCAATCGCCTGCATGCGGGCGAGAAACAGAACGATAACGGCAGTCTCTGCTCCTCCCGCCGGACAAACCAGTTTTTCCGGCCTGAAAATGCCCAAAGCTGCCTGCAACAATTCTTGAAGTATTTTGTGGATGTCTGCTATAATAAGGGCGCTATCTGACCCGTTCATTGGAGGAAACCATGCAGAACAGCGGCAGCACCGCTCCTGCGCCCACTGCGCTTTTCCCGGAGACAAGGCATTGCCGCGCCCTTTTCCGGACAGGGTGCCGGCGGTGCCTTTTCGCGTTTCCGTGACCGGAAGGATCGAAAGGAGAACAAGCACAAATGGAATTGAAACTGACAGGCATCCGAAAACACTTTGGAGAAAAGGAAGTTCTTAGAGGCTGCGGCTTCACGTTCCAGCAAGGCAAGATCTACGGCCTGCTGGGGCGCAACGGCGCAGGCAAAACCACATTGTTCAACTGCCTGACGGACGAGGTGCCGCCCGACGGCGGCACAGCAGAGCTTGTGCTGGACGACGGCACACGCCGCGCCCTGGCTCCGGACGACGTGGGTTATGTGTTCGCGACACCCATTCTGCCGGACTTTCTCACTGGATATGAATTCGTGCGTTTTTATATGGACGTCAATGCTGCACGTATTCGGGACGGACGCTCCGCCGATGATTATTTCGACATGGTGCAGATTGCTCCGGAGGACCGGCACCGGCTCATCAAGGGGTACTCCCACGGTATGAAAAACAAGGTGCAGATGCTGTGCTTTCTCATCGCGCGGCCGCCCGTTATTCTGCTGGACGAACCGCTCACCTCCTTTGACGTAGTGGTCGCGCTGGAAATAAAACAGCTTCTGCGCCAGATCAAGCACGAGCATATTATCGTATTTTCCACACATATTCTGCAGCTTGCCACAGACCTTTGCGATGAGATCGCCGTGCTGCATGAGGGCATGTTGAGCCAACTGGACCACGCGCTGCTGCATAGCGGAGATTTTGAGGCCCAACTCATCGAGCTTCTGAAAGACGAGGGCGAAGCATGAGACAGATGGTCGGACAAATCATAAAAATGCGGGGCGCTCTTTGGGTGAACGCGTTTCTTTATTATTTCAGCCGTCTTTGGATGGTTGGCCGTCTTGTGCCGCCGACGGCCTACGCGGGCTACCGTGCAAAAAAAGCGCTTTCCGCTGCGGCGGTGGCCGTCCGGCAGATCATCGACCTGTGCGGCAAACCGCTTTATCTGCTTACATTTCTGCTTTTGCCGGTCATTCTGCTGGCCGGCAGCCGCCCGCAGTTTGCAGGGCAGGAATTCTCTCTGTTCCTGTCCATGCTGTTTTTCCTCAGCTGTATCCTCGGCGCTTTTGGCGACAGCCATATTTTCAATGTAACGCGGGAAAAGGTCGCATTTCTCAAATATCTGCACGCCGATGCCCGAAGCTATATTCAGGCTTCTCTTGCGCTGCGGTATGTGCCGTTTTTCTCCTATTATCTTCCCTTCCTTCTGCTGGCTGCATGGCTTTTCGGCGCGCCGCTGTGGCAGGGTGCGGCCGCCTGGGTTCTGCTGGCGGCTTTCCGCATGATGAGCGAAGCCTTCCATCTGTTTGTGTTCGACCGCACGGGGCGTGTGCTTGTCCGCAGCACCGGGTACGCCTGGCTCGTCATCGCCGTGGGGCTGGCGGGGGCATACGTGCCGCCGCTGCTGGGCCTTGATTGGCACATGGGCCTGGCCGCATTTCTGCTGCATCCCGCATCCATATCGGCCTTTGCCGCGGCAGGTGCGCTGTGCCTTTATTACATCGCCGCCGGATATCCCGGCTATGCACGCAAGCTGCCGCGCTCGCTGGACCTCAACTTTCTTTTGTCTTCCATGCTCAAAACTGCCTCCGGCTCCTCGTTCAAGGAGGTGGAGGTACGGGAGGCCGACGCCGCGCTTTCTTCGGAAGCGCTGGCAAAGCTCCAGCGCCTGAAAGGGTACGATTACCTGAACGCGCTGTTCTTTGCGAGGCACCGACGGCAGCTGCTGCGCCCTGTGTGGTACCGCCTGGCCGCTGCGGCGCTGGCCTTTGCCGCGGCCGCGGCGCTGCGCATCTCCAGCCCGGAACTTGCCGCAGCCCTGAGCCGGAACCTGACCGCTATGCTCCCCTCCTTTGTTTTCATCATGTACAGCATCACTGTGGCGGATAAATCCTGCCGCGCCATGTTTTACAACTGCGATAAAGACCTGCTCCGCTATGCCTGGTACCGCAAGCCTAAGGTCATCCTGCGCAGCTTCGGCATTCGCCTGCGCCGCGTAGCCCTGTACAACGGGCTTGTAGCGGGCGCGCTGTGTCTTGCGGCGGCCGGCTTCTGCCTCATCAGCGGCACCGGTATTTTCACCGCGGATCTTGCCCTGTTCTGTGCCGCGCTTCTTTTGCTCTCGCTTTTGTTCACCGCGCACCACCTGTGCCTTTACTACATCTTCCAGCCCTATTCCGAAAGTCTGAAAACCAAGAACCCTCTGTTTTCGGGCATCCATGCCGCCATGTATCTGCTTTGCTTCGCCTGCCTGCAGATAGAGGTGGGCGGCAGCTTTTTTACGGCGGTGCTGCTTGGATTCACGGTTTTGTACATTGCCGCCGCACTGGTGCTGGTGTATTTCCGCGCTCCGCGCTCGTTCCGCATAAAGTAACATTTTGTATGGCTTCGTCAAAAAAGCCCTTGTTCCCGCAAACGTCTTGTGCTATATTGTTATTAGAAAAATTTACCGCTGGGAGTTGTTGATAGATGGCTGAACAAAAACGTGTCCGCAGGACGCCTGAACAGATCGCCGCCGATATCGACGGGCAGATTTCCAAACTGGAGGAAAACATTCGCGGACTGGAGGAGAAAAAAATCGCGGCGTGCGCGGAATTTGACGCGAAGATCGCCGCTGTGCAGGAAAAGGCCGCAAAACTGGCCGAGCGCAAAAAAGAAGTGCTTTCCCCTAAAAAGCGAAAGCCCCGCAAAAGCAAGGCCGAGCGCATCCGGGAGCTTGTAAAGCAGGCTCAGAAGTCCGGAATGAAGCTGGACGAAATCGCGGAAAAGCTGGGCATGCCCCTTTCTGAGTGAATCCTGTGCAATAGCCAAAAGCCGCTGTGAAGCTTTCACGGCGGCTTTTATTCTATGTCCTTATGCAATATTAACAGTATCGAAAAACTCTTAACGGCACGCAAAGCCTTCGCGTCTTATACTGAAATTGTCCGGAATACGGTCTTAATAAAGCCTTTATTTTGGCTTTGCAGCTTTTTTGCGCGCCCTCCGGCACCTTAACGGCACGTTCACAGCGGTTGTGATACACTGAAGCTGCAAAGGGGAACAAGTGTTTTCCCCCTTTGCAGGAGGCTTTCACAATGATGAACACACAGGCTGTACGTTGTCCCGCAGAATGGTCCCGCCCGTCCAAAAGAGAAAAGAGGCGTGCGGCGGTTTCTTTCGCCGCGTTGTGCAGGAGCATCGCAGCATATCTTGAAACACACACTGCGGCATTCTGGTTTTTCAGCTATATCGGCATACCTGTTCTTCTGCTGAGCGGCGTTTCAGCCCTTGCATGCCTGTTCGCGCTGCCCATGCTGCTGTTTTGTTGAGCGCACATGCTTTTCACTCCCGCCGCGTGATGTGCGGGAGCTCTTTTTGTTTGCGGAGTTTATTTATTTCCAATTTTAGCAAGCGCACGACAGGAGGCGTTTTCATGCAGG
>ERZ772882.2309-NODE-2309-length-17517-cov-3.123869_pt1 | contig 17517 bp, 12 predicted proteins | sample MGYA00580576_ERZ772882 | MGnify/ENA primary metagenome ERZ772882 (study PRJEB29015, sample SAMEA2737658) | human gut metagenome | biome: human gut; feature: human-associated habitat; material: faeces | place: China | collected 2012 ... | reverse complement strand
TCCCCGCCATGATCGGCTTTATCATCACGGCCGTCGGTATTCCGATCATGGGCGTGGCCGCCATCGGCAACACCCACTCCGACGGCTTGCAGCAGCTGTCCAACAAGGTCGGCAAGGGCTACGGCTACGTCTTCTCCTGCCTGCTCTACCTGACCATCGGCCCCGGCTTCGCCATCCCCAGATGCGCGACCACCTCTTTCACCGTAGGCGTCGCCCCCATGCTGGGTGCGGGCGCGTCCGAGTCCATTGCCCTGCTGATCTTCTCCGTGATCTTCTTCGCCATCGTGCTGATTTTGTCCCTGCGCCCCGGCGAGATCACCGTCTGGATTGGTAAGGTCATCACCCCCATCTTTCTGGTCTTCCTCGCCATTCTGGTGGTGACGGCGCTGATCAATCCCTCCACCTCCGTTTCCGACGTGGAGCCTGCCGCCGGTTATCAGACCGGGGCGCTTTCTCTGGGCTTCATTGAGGGCTATAACACCATGGACGCCATTGCCGGTCTGGCCTTCGGCATCGTGGTCATCGACATCATCCGCTCCATGGGCGTTACCGACGATTCCGACGTGGCAAAGGATGTTCTGTCCTCCGGACTGCTCACCAGCATCCCCATGATCGTGATCTACGTTACCACCATTCTCATGGGCACCCAGTCCAGAGGTCTGTTTGAGACCTCCGAAAACGGCGGCATCGCCCTGGCGCAGATCTCCGGCCACTACCTGGGACGGGCGGGCAGTCTCGTTCTGGCAGTCACCATCACCTGCGCCTGCCTGAAAACCGCCATTGGTCTCGTCACCAGCTGCTCGGACGCTTTCTCCCGCATGTTCCCCAAGGGACTTTCCTACCGCGCATGGGCAGTGATATTTACCGTACTTTCCTTCCTGATCTCCAATTTCGGTCTGTCCAAGATCATCAGCTATTCCCTGCCGCTGCTGCTGTTCCTGTACCCGCTGGCGATCACCCTGATTCTGCTGGCGCTGTTCGGGAATCTGTTCCATCACGACCGGGCTGTCTATGTCAGCGTCACAGCCTTCACCTGCGTGGCTGCCCTGTTCGATCTTGCCAAGGCGCTGCCCGCGAATCTGAAAACCGCCCTTCATCTGGACGGCGCGGTCGGCCTTGCGGAGAAGATTCTCCCCTTCTTCGACATCAGCCTGGGCTGGGTTCTCCCCGCCTTTGTGGGTCTTGTTCTGGGTCTAGTTATTCACTTTGCGAAAAAGCAGAAGGTCGCCTGATGCTTACATAAAAATGTGCCGGAGCCTCCGATCCGGCACATTTTGCGTTTTGTCAGTGTGCAAACTGGCTCTGATACAATTTGGCATAGAAGCCGTTCTTGGCAAGCAGTTCCTCGTGCTTGCCCTGCTCCACGATGTGGCCGTCCCGCATGACGAGGATCCTGTCCGCTTCCCGGATGGTGGACAGGCGGTGGGCGACGATGAAGCTGGTGCGCCCGCGCATCATGGTGTCGAACGCCTTCTGAATCTTGATCTCCGTCCGGGTATCGATGGAGGAAGTCGCCTCGTCCAGAAACAGCATGGGCGGCAGGCACAGCATCACCCGGGCAATGCACAGCAGCTGCTTCTGTCCCTGAGAAAGGCTACCGCCGGACTCGCCGATAACGGTATCATAACCCTGAGGCAGACGCATGATGAAGCTGTGGGCGTGCGCCTGCTTCGCGGCGGCGATGATTTCTTCCTCAGTCGCCTCCGGCTTGCCCATGGCGATGTTCTCCCGGATCGTCCCTGCTTTCAGCCATGTGTCCTGAAGCACCATGCCCACGCTCCTGCGCAGCTCGCCCCGGTTCATTTTCTGGGTATTGACCCCGTCGAGAAGGATTTCGCCCCCGTCCGGGTCGTAAAACCGCATGAGAAGATTGATGAAGGTGGTCTTTCCGCAGCCCGTGGGGCCGACGATGGCCACCCGCTGGCCGGGCTTGACGGACAGGTTGAAGTCCCCGATCAGGGGCTTGTCCGGCGTGTAAGAGAAGCGAAGGTCCTTGATCTCCACTGCGCCCTCCACCTTTTCCGGACGTTCCGGATGCTCCGGCTCCGGCGTCCGCGCCGGGGCTTCGATCAGCTCGAACACCCGCCCCGCGCAGGCCAGCGCGTTCTGCAGTTCCGTCACCACGCCGGAGATCTCGTTGAAGGGCTTGGTGTACTGGTTGGCGTAGTTCAGGAAGCTGGTGAGATTGCCCACGGTGATGCCGCCGGAAATGGCGATCAGCGCACCGCTCAGGCCCACGCCCGCATACACCACGGAGTTGACGAACCGGGTACTGGGATTCACCAGAGACGAGAAGAAAATCGCCCGCAGAGACGCCTTTTGCAGCCGTCCGTTGATCTCGTCGAACTGCTCCATGGACGCCTTCTCATGGCCGAAGGCCTGCACCACCTTGATATTGCCGATGGTCTCGTCGATCAGGCCGGTCTGCTCGCCCCGGGTAACGGACTGGAGCTTGAACATGGAATACGTCCGTGTCGCAATGAAATTCGCCACCAGCAGCGACAGCGGCGTAATGCAGACCACCACCAGCGCAATGCCCCAGTGAATGCGGACCATGAAAACAAGCGTTCCCAGAATGGTCATCACGCCGGTAAACAGCTGGGTAAAGCCCATGAGCAGTCCGTCGGCGAAGGTGTCCACATCGGCGGTCACCCGGCTGACCACATCGCCCTGGGGCTGCTTATCGAGATAGGAAAGGGGCAGCACCTGAATATGCCGGAAGGCTTCGTTCCGGATGTCCCGGGTAACGCCGTAGGTCATGTGGTTGTTGATCTGATTCATGAGCCACTGCGCCAGCGCCGCCACGGCGGCGCAAATCGCCACGTTGCGCAGATAGCCCCACATGGCGGTAAAATCCACCCGTCCGGCATCGATAATGCAGTCAATGGCATTTCCCACCAGAATGGGGATATATAAACTCATGACCACGTACAGCGTCGCCAGCAGCAGCGACGCGACCAGCCCCACCCAATAGCGCCGGATGCGGCGCAGTACCTTCCGCAGGATCGCCATCTGATTAGCCATTTTGCACCGCCTCCTTGGGGAACTGGGAATAGTATATCTCCTGATAAACCGGGCAGGATTCCAGAAGCTCATCGTGGGTACCCTTGCCCGCCAGAACGCCGTCGTCCAGCACCAGAATTTCATCCGCATACCGCACGGACGCCGCTCTCTGGGAGACGATGAAGGTCGTGGGCGGATTTTCCATTCTGCGGATGGCCATACGAAGACCCGCGTCGGTGGCATAGTCCAGCGCGGACGCGCTGTCGTCCAGAATCAGGATGCGGGGCTTCCGCACCAGAGCACGGGCAATGGTGAGACGCTGGCGCTGACCGCCGGAGAAGTTGACACCCCCCTGTTCCACGGGTGCGTCCAGTCCGTTTTCCTTGCCCTCGACCACTTCTTTCGCCTGTGCAACGGTCAGCGCTTCCCACAGATCACTGTCTGTGGCGCTGGCGTTGCCCCAGAGCAGATTCTGCCGGATGGTGCCCTTGAACAGCACCGCCTTCTGGGGAACAACGCCAATGGCCTGCCGCAGGGACGTCAGGTCATACGCCGCCGTCTCCACGCCGTCCAGCAGCACCTTTCCTCCGGCTGCGTCATAGAGCCTCGGAATCAGATTCACCAGCGTCGTCTTGCCGGAGCCGGTGCCGCCGATGATACCGATGGTCTGCCCCGGCCGGGCGGTGAAGGTAATGTGCTCCAGAGAGGGATTTCCCGCGCCGTCATACCGGGCGGTCACATCCTGAAATTCCACCTGTCCCTTCAGATCCGCAGCCGTGCGGGTGCCGTTTTCCTGGCCGGGTTCCAGCTCCAGCACGGACGCCACCCGGTTTCCGCAGGCGACGGCCTTGGTGATGGTGATGATCAGGTTGGCCATCTTGATCAGCTCCACCAGAATCTGGGACATATAATTGTAGAGGGCAATGACCAGTCCCTGTGTCAGCACGCCGCTTTCCACCTTCAGCGCGCCCACATGTACCAGCAGCACCACTGCCAGATTGATGACTACATAGGTCACAGGGTTCATCAGGGCGGAAATCCGTCCTGCGGACAGCTGCTTGCGGGTCATGTCCTCCGTTTTTTCCTCAAAGGACGTAACCTCCGCGTCCTCCTTGCAGAAAGCCCGCAGCACCCGAACGCCCGTCAGATTCTGCCGGGACGCGGAGGTCACGCTGTCAAGGGACGCCTGCACCCGCCTGTACATGGGCATGGTGATCAGCATAATGCCAAAGACGATGATGCACAGCACCGGAATGACCCCGGCGAACACCAGCGCCGCCTGAAAATCGATGGTAAAAGCCATGACCATGGCGCCGAACACCACGAATGGCGAGCGCAGCAGCAGCCGCAGCGTCAGGTTCACGCCGTTCTGCACCTGATTGATGTCGGAGGTCATGCGGGTGATCATGGTGGATGCGCCCAGCTTATCGACCTGGCTGTAGCTCAAGCCCAGAATATGCTCCAGCACCGTATGCCGCAGCCGTGTGGAAAAGCCCACCGCCGCCACGGCAGAAAAATACTGTGCCGTCACCGAACTGGCAAGCCCCACGACGCCCAGTCCGATCATGACGGCGCACATTTTCACAATGTAGCCCCGGTCGCCGCTGCCGATGCCCTTATCCACGATACTGGCCACAACCAGCGGCACCAGCAGCTCAAACGTGGCCTCCAGCAGCTTGAACAGCGGCCCAAGGACACATTCTTTTTCATAGCCCTTCAGATATTTGAGAAGTTTTTTCATACGCTCACCTCATAACGGCGTCATTATAACACCCTTCTTGCCGGAAAGCAATGTCGTGTCGCATAAAACGGGGCGATTTGTCAGCGCCGTTCCCCACCTACGCCGCGGAAATCGGTGGTTTGCCTGAAAAAGCAGTTGACATTTCCGCCAATTCCGGATATAATGAGTTGGCTAAAGAAATGCTAGTGTAGCACAGTCGGTAGTGCATCTCACTCGTAATGAGAAGGTCGCCTGTTCGAGTCAGGTCACTAGCTCCAGAAAACCGCCGTTTTCTCATAAAAGCGGCGGTTTTCTTGTGTAAAAAGTTACGCAGCCCTTTCGGCCATAGATTTTATCCCGTCATTTTTCCGTCAACAACAAATTCAACCCGTACAGCCGCAAAAATATGTCCGAATTTTTTATGCTTTTTCTCTCAGCAGTCTGGGTTTTGGCATCAGGATATCATCAAGCATTTCCGACGGTCGAGCCTGCGCTTCTTTCACGAGAGAGACCTCCTCATTATCGTAGTTGTGTGGTCGGCAAACCACTTCCGCTATAATGGGGAGTTTTTTCCCTGTCTGCTTTACTCCTCGCTGAAAGCTATTCTTCTGTCCCCGGCATAGCTGGGGGTTAACTTTGGTCAACCAAGACGATAGCGCTGTCCGCATTATGCGGACAGCGCTATCATCATGTTTATTACCATCAGAACCGTCAGAACGATCACACCGGCACTGAAAAAGAAGCATTTCAGGCACCTGCGGTCGATCCACTCGCTCTGGATGTACGCCCGGACCCGGGCACGGTTGGCGATCAGAATTGCCACCGCCGCCACGAAAAATCCGGTGAAAATCGTCAGCTCGAGCACCGACGCCGCCACTTCCGAAAGATTTGCCGTCAGACGGCTCAGAAGGTCTGCCAGCACCAGATTGTTGAAGATATGGAGCGCCATGGACCAGCCGACGGAATACTCCACCGCCACATATCCCAGCACCAGTCCCACCAGAAACGCGTAGGGCGTTTGCAGCAGGTTCCCGTGGAACAGCCCGAACAGGAACGCGGAACCCAAGATGGCAAACCGCTTGCCGTAAGGCCGCAGCGACCGCAGGACGAAGCCCCGGAAGATCAGCTCCTCCGAAATGGGTGCCAGAAACGATGCGTACAGGAACATGCTGACAGTGTCCGAGCTGCCGGAAACGGCGTCCAGCGTCCCGGTGGCAGACCGGCCGAAGCAGTTCATCACCAGCTCAAGAAGATTGATCCAGACAAAATTTACCATCTGCGTTCCGGCGCACAGGCACACCATGCACAGCAAAGTTCCCGGTTTCATGGGTTTTTCCCGTCTCAGCACTTCCCCGCCCCAGAATTCTCTGCCCTTCCATGCGTACAGGATCACCAGAGCGACGGCCACGGCGGCGATGTACCCCCATGCGTTTCCGGTCAGAGCGGACACGTCCGGCACATACTGATCGTTTCCCTCTATGAAAGCATTCAGGTATCCCGCGATCACATCCCGCAGCATCGCCACGGAAACCAGAATGTTCATCAGGACATAGTATCCCACCAGCGTCCAGCCAACGGGGCTGAAACGCTTACGGAGCCATTTGTTGATCTGTTTCTCGTTCATAGTTTTCCTCCATAATGATTGTCTCCGCCGTCATAATGCCGTCGATGGCCGCGGACATGATGCCCCCGGCGAAGCCCGCGCCCTCTCCCGTGGGGTACAGCCCCCGAAGGGAAGACTGCCGGGAGGAATCCCGAATAATTCGCACCGGGGAAGAACTGCGGGTCTCCGGCGCGGTCATCACCGCGTCCGGGTCTGCAAAGCCTTTCAGCTTCCCGTCCAGCCGGGGCAGCGCCTGGGCAATGGCGTCGGTGATCTTCCCGGGAAGCACGTCGTGCAGGTCGCACCAGGTCACCCCCGGACGGTAAGTCGGCGTTACCCGTCCCGCACCGTCACCGGGTCTTCCGGCAAGGAAATCCCCCACTCTTTGCGCCGGGGCGCGGTAGCTGCCGCTGACGCGGTAGGCGTTTTCCTCAATCTCCCGCTGCCAGCGCATTCCGCCGAGGTTGCCCTCGTAGGGGAAATCAGCGGGATTCACCGTCACCAGCAGTGCCGCGTTGGCGTTTTCTCCGTCCCGGTCGGCATAGCTCATGCCGTTGGTGACCACCCGGCCTTCCTCGCTGGCCGCCGCCACCACGAATCCCCCCGGACACATGCAGAAGGTATACACCGTCTCCCCGTCCAGATGCTCCACCAGCTTATAATCCGCCGGGGGCAGGGCGGGATTTTCGCCGCCGTACTGGGCAATGTCGATGTCCCGCTGCTTTTGCTCGATGCGCACGCCCATGGCGAAGGGCTTCGGCTCCATGGGAACGCCGGAAGCGTCCAGCATTTCAAAGGTGTCCCGGGCGCTGTGTCCGATGGCCAGCACCGCCCGGTCGCAGGGAATGACCGTCCCGTCGGCGATTTTCAACCCGGTCAGGCGTCCGTTCTCCGTACACAGGCCGGTGACCTGCGTGTTGAACCGCACCTCGCCCCCCAAGGAGATAATGCGTTTGCGCAGGTTCTGCACCACGGTCAGCAGTACGTCGGTGCCGACGTGGGGCTTGGCGTCGTAGAGAATGTCCTCCCTTGCCCCCGCCGCCACAAACTGCTCCAGAATCCAGCCGATTCTGGGGTTATTGACCCCGGTGTTCAGCTTGCCGTCGGAAAAGGTTCCCGCGCCGCCCTCGCCGAACTGGACGTTGCTTTTCGTGTCCAGCTCGCCAGTTTGGAAGAATTTTTCCACCTTCTCGTGGCGGGACTCGGCATCCTCTCCCCGTTCCAGCACCAGCGGCTTCCAGCCCGCCAGCGCCAGAATCAGCGCGGCAAACATCCCCCCGGGGCCGAAGCCCACCACTACCGGGCGTTTCTCCGGCGCTTTGGCGGATTTGGGCGGCATGTACCGCGTCGCCGGGGCGATGGATGCCCGCTTGCAGCCGCTTTGTTTCAGAATTTTCTTTTCGCTGCCATCCACCGTCACGTCGATGGTGTAAATAATACGCACGTTGGGCTTTTTCCGGGCGTCCACACTCCGCCGGACGATCCGCACGCCGCGGATTTTGGAGTTGGGGATGCGCAGCATCCGCGCCGCCTCAAAGGGAAGCTGGTGGGCGCTGTGTTCCGGCGGCAGGGAAATATCGCTCAAACGGATCATGTGTCGTTCCTCCCGGCGCTCTGTCCGGCCAGACGGCCGGAGCTCCACGCCCACTGTAAATTATAGCCGCCGCAGTCGCCGTCAATGTCTAAGACCTCTCCGCAGGCGTAAAGCCCCGGAACAAGGCGGCTTTCCATGGTCGTTTCATCAAATTCCGACGTGAGAATGCCCCCCGCCGTCACCTGTGCGCTGTCCATGCCCATAGGTTCGGTCAGATGTACGCTCAGCGCCTTCGCCGCATGGGCGGCCTGACGCAGCTCCTCGTCGGAAAGGTCGGAGACCGTCCCGCCCCCGGAAATCCCCGCCGTCTGGGTCAGCACCCGGCCAAGGCGGTTGTGGAGGATTCCCGTGAACAGCTCCGAGACGGGAAGGTTTGTTGTTCTGCGACGTTTTAGCTCAGATATCAGGGCGTTCTCCGCCATATCCGGCAAAAAATCCAACCGGCAAAGCCATTCGCCGCCGCCCTGACACGCATCCCGGGACACCTCAAAAATCACCGGCCCGCTGAGACCGTACTGGGTAAATTGCAGCTCCCCCGTGCTTTCGGAAAACCGCTTCACGTCGTGTAGAATGACCGCATGGCAGTTGGCACGGACGCCTTTCAGGCTCGTAACCGCGTTCCAGCTGCTTTTCAGCTGCACCAGCGCCGGACGCAGCCGGGTGCAGCTGTGGCCGAAGCTCCGCAGAATTTGATAGCCGGACATGCTGCCCCCCAGCTTTGTCCCCGCAAGGCCGCCGCAGGCAACGATGAGCCTGTCGCACTCCACCGTCTCGTCCCCGGAAATAATGCGGAAGCCGGAAGCCGTTTTCTTCACTTTTTCCGCTTCAAATCCCAGCTTTACCGTGATATTCGGCCTTTCCAGGGCAAACCGCAGCACATCCACCACGGAATTTGCCTGGTCGGAATAAGGATACACCCGCCCGGACTCCTCCGCCACGGTAAGAAGCCCCAGCCCCCGGAACCATTCCAGCGCCGCCGTTGGTGGAAACTGTCTTAGCGCATAGTCGGCAAACCCCGGATTTTCCCCGTAGTAGCCGCCGGATGTCCCGTGGAGATTGGATAAATTGCAGCGCCCGTTGCCGGTGGCCTGAAGCTTGCGCCCCACTCTCGCCTGCCGCTCCATGAGGACGACCTGCCCGCTTTCGTTTTCCGCCGCAGCCAGCGCCGCCGCCATTCCCGACGCCCCCGCGCCGATGATTCCTGTCACCATGTCCGATTCCTTTCCGCCGAAAAGCGTTCCTTTTTCCCTATTATACTCTACCCGCCGCCATCATACAAGAAAAACTTCTTTCCGCAAAGCAAAAGTTGTGGTATAGTACCCTTGGTGATCGCATGGAACGAAGCAACATTGAAAAAATCGCCCAGTCCGCCGAGGATCGGCTGCTTCTGGCGAAGCTCTGGGACAAAATAAACGCGGGAATGCGGAAGAATATCCCCGCCGCCACCTGCTTTCTCTCCCCCCGGGAGCTGGAAATGGCAAAATATCTCTTCGGCGAGCAGGAAAGGTTGTACGCCTTCGGCGGCTACGAGGACGCGGAACGGAAAATGCTGATTTTTCTGCCGGGCTATCTGGACGAAGCCAGTCTCTACGGCGAAGACAGCCCCTGTGTATGTCTGCGCGCCGCGTTCTTTCAGGGGGACAGCCCCAGCCACCGGGACTTTCTGGGGGCGCTGATGGGCGCGGGCGTCGGCCGGGAGACGGTGGGCGACATCTGCGTGGACAAGGGCAGCTGCGACTTTTTCGTCACGGCGGAGATTGCCCCCTATTTATTGCAGAACTTCACCTCCGCCGGACGGACGAAGCTGCATTTGAGCCAGATTCCCCTTTCGGGCGTCCACATCCCGGAGCCGGAAATCAAGGAGATCCGGGACACGCTGGCGTCGTTACGGCTGGACAGCGTCGTATCCTCCGGCTTTCGCATCGGGCGGAGTCTCGCCGCCCAATACGTAACCGCCGGAAAAGCCGCCATTGACGGTCTTCCCTGTGAAAAACCGGACAAGTCCGTCCCGGAGGGCGCGAAAATCTCCGTCCGGGGGCTGGGAAAAATCAAGCTTGCGGCCATCAACGGCCGGACAAAAAAGGACAGAATTTCGGTGGTCATCCACCGGTATGTGTGAGGTTTTACAAAAAACATGAAAATGGACGAAGTGATCGCCAGAATCAACGTTCTGGCAAAGAAAGCAAAAGCAGAGGGCTTGACCCCCGAGGAGCTGGCAGAGCGGGACAAGCTGCGGCGAATCTACATCGATTCCGTTAAAGCCAATCTGGTAGGTCAGCTGGAAAACACCTACATCATCGGCACCGACGGTGTCAAGCGGAAGGTTGAGAAGAAATCCTGAACGGCGTGGCTTCGGCCACGCTTTTTTCAAAATTTTTTTGAGAAAAGCGTGAGGTTTTGCGTGCAAAATCGATCTATAAGGGTGAGGAACAAAAAAACGAGTGAGGTGACCAAACATGGATGACGGCAAAATCATAGATATGTTCTTCGCCAGAAATGAGGACGCCATCCGGCATACCGATGCCGCCTACGGGCGACGGCTGTATCATCTGGCAGACCGGATCGTGGAAAACGGTCAGGACGCGGAAGAAAGCGTCAGCGATACCTACTTAAAAGCGTGGAACACGATCCCGCCCAAACGCCCGGAGCATTTCTTCGCGTACATCGCCAAGATCTGCCGGAATTTCGCCCTGAAAAAGGTTGTCTGGAAGAACGCCCAGAAGCGGAAGGCGGAGGTCGTGACCCTGACCCAGGAAATGGAAAACTGCATTCCGGATACTTACCGGGACAGCGCGTCGGACGCCCGGGAACTGGGGCGGATTCTGGATGCATTTCTGCGGACCCTGACTCCGGACAATCAGATGGTCTTTCTCCGCCGGTACTGGTACGTGGATACCATTGCGGAGATTGCCGCCCGGTACGGCATCAGCGAAAGCGCCGTACAAATGCGGCTGAACCGGACGAAGCAAAAGCTTTCGGCATATCTTGCAAAGGAGGGCATTCGCGTATGAACGGAAAGGATATTTTTCGGGGTCTACAGTATATCGGCGACGATCTCATTGAAGGCGCAGAAACCGGACAGTTCTCCGCCCAGAATCAAGGGAGCGGGAAGACGCGCCGTCCCATCCGCCGTCCCCTGCTAATTGCGGCGCTGATCGCGCTGCTGCTTCTGCTGGTGGGGTGCGCCGTTGTCTACGTGCTGAAACTGGAAAACGTAAAAATCGGAACGGGAACGGAACAGCGGGACTATTCTCTGGTAGACGGGGTGTACGTGGAAGACCCCCACACCGTTAACACCACCACCCTGAGCATGGCCGGTCTGGAAGGCTCCGACGCCTACAAGGCGTGCGCGGATTTCTACGCCTTCCAAACCAAATACACGACCGACGGCGAGGAAATGGGCAAAGCCGGTACCCTGCCGGAGGGCTACTGGGACAACTACAGAGATGTCATGGATGCCAAGGCAAAGGAACTGGCGGAACAATACGGCTTAAAGCCGGAGGGGCAGCTTCTGGCATTCCGCACCACCCGGAACATGTGCGACGCTCTGGGTGTGGAGCGGTTCGTGCGGGACAGTCAGGATGTCAGCATTGACATCGATGAGGGCAGCTGCTACGATACCGGGAACTTCTATCTGTGGATGAACTTTGCCTTCCCGGAAAATCAAGGCTATGAAGTGACCCGAACCAGCGGTGCGCTCTACTGGAACAGGCAGGACACCTTCAGTCGGGATTATGTCACGCTGGAAGACCGGGGCGACTGGGTGGAGCGGAACTACACCACCTCCGCCGGAAATACCGTACTGATTTTGACCTCTCCCAGCCAGGAGCGGGGCTACATTCTCTGCAATCGGGGAGACGCCCTGATGACCGTATGGCTGGACGCAAACCCCGAAATTCTCAGCGAGGATTCCGGGGTGGTATCCGCTGAATATCTGCACATGACGGAAAAGCAGCTGAACATGGTTGCCGACGCTCTGGACTTTGCCATCCAGCCGAACATCCCCACCCAGGCCGACGTGGACGCGCAGCCTGCGCCGCCTCAGGAAGCGACTCAGAACGGCTATATGCTGGAAGTGAAATCCGTGGAGACCGACGGCTATGTGGCTCAAATTCTTATTGGCATCACCGCCCCGGAGGATATCATTCTTTCCACAGAGAAGCCTTTGCATTTTGCTAATTGGCGGGGTATGCTTGTTCCTGCCGACGGCTCTGAGGCAGCCTTCGGCCCGGTTAATACTCTCGACGATGGTGACGGAAAGGCCAACACCATAGACGTTCTTCTGACGCAATCCGTCACCGCAAAGAATACGGATGCCCCCTTTGCCGCCGGAAGCACATGGACTCTTTATCTGGTTGACCTGGTTTACAGCAGCACAGATGAAACCCTGACCGAGGGAGAATGGCAATTCCCCATTTCCTTCGGGGCGGATAACTGCGATGATCGGGAGCTTGAGCTGCTCACCAGTCCCATCCTCATGAAAGCCGGCACGGGCTGGCTGCCGGACGGAACGGATGTTGTCATGGAATTCCCGGTTTCCTCCTTCAAACTTCGCAAATTCAGCAGCAAGATCGTGCGGGATACCGCCGCCGAGACCGAGGAACAGCGCGCCGAGTCCTATACGGATTTTTATAGGTGGAATGGTCACTTCATTTGTGTCGTCATGAAAGACGGCACAAGAATTGAACTGTGGGATCAGGAAAATGACAGCGCCATCGATCTTACGCAGGTAGACTATGTTCTCCTCCCCGACGGCACAAAGCTGCCCGTTCCTGAGCAATAACCCAACATAAAAGCGGGGCAGTCTGCAATTCCGGCAGGCCGCCCCGCGGCTGCGTTATTCCGGGACGGTTTTTCCACTTCCCTTTCTCCCAAAAGTCTGCTATACTGTAAGAAACGTACTTTCAGGAGGCAGTATATGGATTTTCTGCCCATTACCAGACGGGAAATGCTTGACCGCGGGTGGGACACCTGCGATTTTGTGTACATCATCGGCGACGCCTACGTCGATCACCCGTCCTTCGGCCACGCCATTATCAGCCGGGTTCTGGAAAGCCACGGCTACAATGTGGGCATCATCTCTCAGCCGGATTGGAAAAATCCCAAATCCATCGACGTTTTCGGCCGTCCCCGGCTGGGGTTTCTGGTCTCCGGCGGCAATATGGACTCCATGGTCAACCACTATTCCGTCACCAAGCACCACCGGAAAACCGACGCCTTCACCCCCGGCGGCGTCATGGGCAAGCGCCCCGACTACGCCACCACGGTCTACTGCAACCTTATCCGCCAGACCTACAAGGACGTTCCCATCCTCATCGGCGGCATTGAGGCGAGTCTGCGCCGGCTGGGGCATTACGATTACTGGTCGGACACCATGAAGCGCTCCATTTTACTGGACAGTCAGGCCGACCTGCTCATGTACGGTATGGGGGAAAAGACCATCGTGGAGGTGGCCGACGCCCTGAATTCCGGGCTGGACGTGAAGGACATCACCTACATCGACGGCACGGTGTTCAAAACCAAAGCGCCGGACGACAGTCTCCCCACCGTCACCCTGCCCTCCTTCGCCGAGATTAAGGCCGACCGGCGCAGATACGCCGAGAGCTTCAAAATTCAGTACGCCAACTGCGATCCCTTCACCGCCAAGCGGCTGGCAGAGCCTTACGACAATTTCTTCGTGGTGCAGAATCCGCCCCAGAAGCCCCTGACCACGGCCGAAATGGACGCGGTGTATGACCTTCCCTACATGCGCACCTACCATCCCAGCTATGAAAAGGCGGGAGGCGTCCCCGCCATCGAAGAGGTCAGGTTCAGCCTGGTGTCCAACCGGGGCTGCTTCGGTGCCTGCTCCTTCTGCGCCCTGACCTTCCATCAGGGGCGGATCGTCCAGACCCGAAGCCATGAGTCCATCCTCCGGGAAGCGGAAATCATGGTGAAGGACAAGGACTTCAAGGGCTATATCCACGACGTGGGCGGCCCCACCGCCAATTTCCGCCACCCGGCCTGCGAAAAGCAGCTATCCAAGGGTGCCTGCGGCGGGCGGCAGTGCCTGTACCCCACCCCCTGCAAAAACGTGAACGCCGACCATTCGGACTATGTCGCATTGCTGCGCAAGCTGCGGAAGCTCCCCGGCGTCAAAAAGGTGTTCATCCGCAGCGGCATTCGCTTCGACTATCTGCTGGCGGACAAAAAGGACACCTTTTTCCGGGAGCTGGTGCAGTACCACATTTCCGGTCAGCTGAAAGTCGCCCCGGAGCATGTGTCCGACGCGGTTCTCGCCCGGATGGGCAAGCCCAAAAACGCGGTGTACAACCAGTTTGTGGAAAAATATTTTGCCCTGAACCGGCAGTACAATATGAATCAGTACCTCGTCCCCTATCTCATGTCCAGCCACCCTGGTTCTACCCTCAAGGAGGCCGTGGAACTGGCAGAGTACATCCGGGACATGGGCTATAACCCGGAGCAGGTGCAGGACTTTTACCCCACCCCCTCCACGCTGTCCACCGTCATGTACTGCACCGGCCTCGACCCCCGCACCATGGAGCGTGTCTACGTCCCCACCGATCCACACGAAAAGGCCATGCAGCGGGCGCTGATTCAGTACCGCGACCCGAAAAACTACGCCCTCGTGCGGGAAGCGCTGGTGAAGGCGCACCGGGAGGATTTGATCGGTTCCGGTGCAAAGTGTCTCATCTGTTCCGCGCCGCCCCGTCCCGTGCGAAAAAAGCCGGGACAGTCAAACGGAAAACGCAAGCCGTCCAAGTAAAGAAACACGCTGCCACTCAGGTCATCCCAAGTGGCAGCGCTTTTTACTTTCTTCTATACAGGCACATTTCGTAGGCAATGCCGTTTTCCTCACCGGATTGCAGCGTTTCCGCAAGATACCAGTCCTTATCCTCGTCCAGATTTGGGAAAAAGGTGTCGGATTTCGGCGTCACATGCACCTTTGTGACGTAAGCGGTGTCGCAGAAGGGCAGCATCTGCCGGTAAACGCTCCCACCGCCGATGACGAAGCAGCGCTCAGCGGTGCGGGAAAGCGCCGCCGCGTCTTCGGCGCTGCCGCAGACGGTAAAGCCGGGAATCTCCGCCCCGCTTCTGCTCAGCGCCACATTGACCCGCCCCGGAAGGGGCTGTTTTCCCGGGAAATCCTCGATGGTGCGCCTCCCCGCGATCACCATTGCCCCACGGGTGGTTGTCCGGAAGAATTTCCGGTCGGCTGACAGAGCGACGGGCTGCGTCCCGTCCCGGCCGATTCCCCAGTCGTCGTAAACCGCAACGATCAGTTCCATCGTCCCACCTCAGATCGCCATGGGGATCTCAAAGTTAAAGGGGTGGAACTGATAGTTTTCCATGGAGAAGCTGTCCTTGGTAAAGGCGTAGAAATCGGTGATGCTCTCATCCATCCGGAAGGTGGGCGCGGGGTATCCGTCCAGTTCCAGCATGGCCTTGACGGCGGGAATGTGCCGGTCGTAAATGTGGCAGTCGGCGATGACGTGAACCAGCTCGCCCACCTTTAACCCCGCCACCTGCGCCATCATGTGGGTCAGCACGGCGTACTGCACCACATTCCAGTTGTTGGCCGTAAGCATATCCTGAGAGCGCTGGTTGAGAATGGCGTTCAGGGTGTCGCCGGTAACATTGAATGTCATGGAGTAGGCACAGGGATAGAGGTTCATCTCGTGCAGGTCTTCAAAATTGTAGATGTTCGTCAGAATACGGCGGGAGGCGGGGTTGTGCTTCAGGTCGTAGATCACCCGGTCAACCTGATCGAACATGCCCTCCTTGTACTGGTGCTTGATGCCCAGCTGGTAGCCGTAAGCCTTGCCGATGGTGCCGTCCTCCCCCACCCATTCGTCCCAGACGTGGCTGCCCAGATCCGCGACGCGGTTGGACTTTTTCTGCCATATCCAGAGAAGCTCGTCCACGGCGCTTTTCCAATAGGTGCGCCGCAGTGTCATAATGGGGAATTCCTCGGCTAAGTTGTAGCGGTTCACCACGCCGAATTTCTTGATGGTATGCGCCGGTGTCCCGTCCGCCCAGTGGGGACGGACTTCCAGATTTTCGTCGGAGAAGCCGTTTTCCAGAATGTCCCGGCACGTTTTCTTATACAGCTCGTCAGCATAGCTCATGTTGGATTCCTCCCGATTTCTGTTGGGAGTATCATACCACACTCCCGCCACGCTGGCAAGAAAAATCTCCCCGCGGTTTCCCGTGGGGAGATTCTGGATACTGTCTTACAGCAGATTGCCGGTGCTGACCCAACCCAGATCGGTGCGGGCCATGTCGCCAACGTATTCGTAAATGTCGATGACGGACATTCTGGAATAGGTGCCTGCGACGGAGGACGCGGCGTTATCTGTGTAGATGATGGTGTTGTCATTGTACACCACGCGGGCGTCGATGGCGCTGCCGCTGGCGGGAGTCAGGTCAACGTAGTACAGGTAGACCCAGCCTGCGTCGCAGCGACCCCAGGCCATATCCTCGGAGATCTTGGTCTCGTAGATCACCAGGTTGGCGCCCTTCTTCAATGTGGTAGCCTTCTTGGCGCCGGTAGAGGCGGTAACGCGGACATTCAGAGACTCGGTGTTGATGACCTTGCCGGTGTACTTGTAGCCGCCCTTGTTGTTCACGAAGCCGCCGTCGCCGGTGTTGCCGGTGCTGCCGATGGTGGGCGCGGAGGGAGTTGTCGGAGTCGTAGGCTCTTCCTTCTTCTCGTACAGAGCACCCTCGGACATGTAGCTCAGGTCGCAGTAGCCCACGATGCCGTCGCTGGTTTCCACACGACCCCAGACGGTGAGGGTTCTGGTGCCGGAATCCTTGACGATCTCCAGCTTGGTCACGGGAACCTGATCGCCCTTCTTCAGCTTGGCAATGCTGTCATTGCCGGTTCCGGCAGCCTTGCGCACATGCAGCTCGGAAGCGCCGGTCACGGTGTGAACCTTCTCGTCCAGAGCATTCAGCTGGATGTTCGTCTCAGGGTCCTTGATCCAGCCGTCGTTGATGCGCGCCCAGTAGGAGGTCTGCTTCACGACCGTCTCAACATCCTTGTCCGTACCCTCAGTCTTGTTGCCCTCGTAAATTTCCAGGGTAACAGCCGTCAGCTCATGGATGGTGATGTTCTCGTCTTTGCCGATGGAACGAACCGTATTATCCTGCAGGTTCGGGTTAGGCGTCTTGTAAACGATGGTATCGGCCTTGACAGAGCCGGTGTAGACGGCGGTGGTGGTGGTTCTCTCAGCTTCGTCGAAGGAGTCAACGCCGGTGCCCTTGTTGCCGCTGTTGCTGCCGTTATTGCTGTTGTTGCCAGGGATATCGTCGTAGGAGATCATGGTGACATAGTCCATGCAGATCCAGCCCTGCTTCACACGGCCCCACTTGGCGGCGCCGACGAGCTTGACCTCCAGGATGGTCACTTCCGTGCCGTTGAGAATCTTGCCCACGATGGCGTTGGCGATGCCTGCGCCGCTGCGGACATTTACGCCGGCGTAGGTGTTGGCAATGATGCCCTTGCCGGTGCCGTCCGTCTTCTGGGTCGTACCGGTGCCGCCGGTGCTGCCGGTGCCGGACGTTGTAGTTCCACGCCCCCATCTTGCCGCC
>ERZ772882.2300-NODE-2300-length-17594-cov-2.841154_pt1 | contig 17594 bp, 20 predicted proteins | sample MGYA00580576_ERZ772882 | MGnify/ENA primary metagenome ERZ772882 (study PRJEB29015, sample SAMEA2737658) | human gut metagenome | biome: human gut; feature: human-associated habitat; material: faeces | place: China | collected 2012 ... | reverse complement strand
TGAAGAGCTTAACGCTCTTCAAAGATTTACTGAGCTCGACGATGATAATTGGGGCACATATACCGTAGGCAATCTTTTTGAAAAAATAGCAACAAAAAAATTGCCGTACAAGGCGAAGGAATTACCCAAGCAGCCCACAGACGATTATGTTCTTCCTTGTCTCACATCAAGTTTCCAAAATCAAGGATTGAACTATTATGCACCCAAATCCGGGGCAACTGTATTGAGCAATGTGATTTCTATTCCTTCCAACAGCGATGTCTACAGAGCATATTATCAGACAAGAGATTTTACTGTTTTGTCCGATGCTTATGCTATTCGCTGGAAATCCGAGGAAATTGAACTCTCCCCGAATCAATATCTGTTCATGGTCATGTGCATTAACAAAGTGACCGACCTGCCGATTTATTCTTATAAGAACAAGCTTGGTGGTTGGAATGTTGTAAAGAACAAGAATATCAGATTGCCCGAAAAGGATGGCAAAATTGATTTTGCACTTATGGAAACTTTCATATCTGCTATCAAAAAGCTGACGATCAAGGAAGTTGTTCTTTACAGTGACCAAAAAATCGCATCAACCAAAGAAGTTATTTCAAGAACCGACCAAATAAATCATTAACTCAAAAGCGATCAACCGTAAAAAGTTGGTCGCTTTTGTTTTATCATCATGCAGCAGACCAGAGGCACCCCATAGAAACCGGCCACCAGAGCGTCAGCAACGGTCTCGGTGTTCATGGTTACTCCGTTGAAGCGCAGGTTGTAAATTTTAAAGCCGTTGAAGCAGTGGTCATACACGCCGCCCACATGTTGTCCGGCGCCGGCATGGCCGAAGGAGATGTAAGCATCAAAGGTGCTGTCAATGCCTTCCATCTGTAAAGAGTTGCGCATGGAGCCGGAAATGAGCTTGCAGCGGGGGTCCATGTCTTCTAAAATTAGGTTTTCCATGTCGCCATGGCCATCACAGACATAGACTTCATCGTAACCCGAGTCAAAGCAGGCGCGAATAGCGGCGTTGACATCCTCAGCTAAGCGTTTGCGGGCAATGGTGTAGTCAGGCTTAGATCTCCAGGACTGCAGCCGAGAGACGTTGCCCTCCATCCCTTCAATATCAGCAGAGATAAATGCTTTTTTCATGTTACAACCTCCTGTTTTTTGGCAAAAGCCCCCTTGCATTACTATTTATAGTATAACATCTAATATATTCCTTTTCAATTGGCAGAAAGAGATCCCGTCCAGAAAATAAGTTCAGACATTTGTGGAATTTTAAGCGGGTGCGCTTAAAATTGCCTGGTTGGGTAAGGCGGAATTGTTATTTTTGAAGATGAAGTTACACAATGCCCAGGTGCTCCATCAAGATTTTGCCCCCCATCAGCACCAGGATCACCCCGCCGAACAGTTCGGCCCGGGTGCTGTACTTGGCTCCGAACAGGTTGCCGATCTTCACCCCAGCGGCGGAGAATAGGAAGGTAGTGATGCCGATCAAGGTCACCGAGGGAAGGATATCTACCTCCAAAAAGGCGAGTGTCACTCCAATGGCCAAGGCGTCGATGGAGGTGGCGATGGCCATGGGCAGCATCGCCCGCCAGCCAAAGGAGGAATCCATCCGTTCGCATTCCTCGCACCCGCTGGAGGCTTCTTTGATCATGTTGCCGCCGATGAGCCCCAACAGCACAAAGGCGATCCAGTGGTCATACCGGGTGATGTACTGCGCAAACCGGCTGCCCAGCAGCCAGCCCAAAAAGGGCATCAGCGCCTGGAATCCACCAAAGAACAATGCGATGATAAAGGTATGCCGGTAGTTGATGCGCCGCATTCCCAGGCCCTTGCATATCGCCACCGCAAAAGCGTCCATCGAAAGGCCGATCCCAATGAGCAGAATTTCTACTGTACTCATGCCTTCACCCCATGTCAGTCAAAAAATAAGGTAACCCGATGATTGTAGCATATCATCACCGGGCTGTCAAACATATTTATTCACGCTTCCCTGCCCGGGTATTCATCCGGTACCAGTCCCATAGGGTCATCGGGGTTTCCAGCGCTTCCCTCGGTATTCTCGCCACCGAGATACTCTCCCCGGCCATCTCCAGCTCTTCCTCCAGCAGCACCATCGCCAGGGAATCCAGATAGCCGCTTTGCAGCAGCTCCGTGTTCCACTCCAGCGGCCGGTCACAGGCTCGACACAGTACTTCCAGCAGTTTTTCTTTTTTCATGTGCTCACCTCATCTTCTCCAAAATGTTTCATGTGAAACATTTGTTCCTTTCTTTTTTGTCTGTTGGCACAGTGCTTTGGTCCAATAGCGCAGCTGCTTTCCTTCGGTCGATCTTACCGTTTACCGTCATGGGCAGCGCACGGCAAAATAATATCCTCCGGGGAACCATATACTCCGGCAGCATACTGGCAAGAGCCTGACGCACCTGTTCCTCCTGTGGTTCTCCGGTTGCAGCCGCCACCGCCTGAAGGGAAATAACCCGTCCCAAGCGGTCTTTGCGCGGCAGCACCACTGCTTGATGAATCCCCGGCAATGCCGTCAATGCCGCTTCTATTTCGCCGGGCTCTATGCGGTAGCCCTTATATTTGATTTGGTCATCGCAGCGGGAAGCATACCACAAGTACCCATTTTCAAAGTACCCGATATCGCCGGTCACAAAACGGCCATGAAATTCCTCTCCGCCAAGGTAACCGGCGGCAACGCTTTGCCCCTGCAAAGTAATGCAGCCAGAACAGCTGTGATTTTGCTCTCCGCTCACGCTATCATCGTCTGCCACGCTTTCCGCTTGTAAAGTGATACGGTCCTGTCGTTCCAGCGTAACGGTAACTGCCTCCCCATGCTGGTACCCAATGGGAAGCCTCTCCTCTTTGGCCAGCTCCTTGGTGATCTCCACGGCTGTAACCGCACAAGTTGCTTCGGTGGGACCATAGGCATTGATGATCCGCAGCCCCGGAAAACGCCGCCACAACCGCCGCACGGTACTGCCTCTCAGCGGCTCCCCACAAAAGAAAATCGTTTGTAAGCAAGGCAGCATCTTGGCCGCAAACCGTTCATCCAGCAGGCAGCAGTCCGCAAAGGAAGGGGTCATAACTGCCAGCTGTGCCCGGCTGCCACAGGCGGAAATGGGACACCCCTCCGTAGAAAGTTCCAGAGTGCATCCGGTGTATAATGTATAATATAGATCGGCGACTGAAAGATCGAAGGTAAACAGCGCCTGATTGAGCACAGCATGAGGATACAGCCCGGCAATGGCAGGACGCGTGGTGAACCAGGCGATGAAATTTTCCAGGTTGACATAGGTGACCACAACGCCCTTTGGCGCACCGGTGCTGCCGGAGGTGAACAGGATATAGGCGATATCATCCGGAGCGGCAGCAGGTAAAGCAAAGCACTCCCCACCCTGGAGCGGGATGGAAAGGCAATGGACGGTATCCTGCAGCGCTGTGGGAAGCGGCTGCAAACAGATGGCGGTATGGATGTTGGCCTGCGCGACCATAGAACTGACCCGCTGCGCCGGATAGTGCGGTCCGGCCGGAACATAAGGTCTGCCGGCCCAAAGACATCCCACCATAGCGATAACATACGCCGGGGATTTTTCGCCATAAATGAGGACAGGCCCGCTGCCCTCCGCCAGCTTTGCCGCCAGTGCGCTGGCACGGCTGTGCAGCTCCTCCCAGGTCAAGTCCTGCTCCCCCATGCGGCAGGCAATGCCGCCCCGATGGGCAAAACTCCGTTCTCTCAGCATGGAAGCTCCTCCCGGAGCTGCTCCGGAGGGATGAGAGCTGGATCATACATCACCTGGGAGTGATTGATCAGCAGCAATTCTCTGTCAAGCTCATTGCCTTCACAGTCTATTTTAGCGCGGTAAATGCGGCTGCAACGGTAATAATGGCCATCCGCTTCCCTTTGAAAATGGTGGTCCTCCTCTATAATGCGCCAGCGGTACGGGAAAGCATGCTGAGCCCGCAGTTCGCCGCAGAGATCATGCCCCTCCTGCCAAATAAGCAGCTGTACCGGCGTATCGGTATCATTGCGGAAACGGTAATCAACATTTTTATAAAAGATGCTTGTCCCGGTGCCGAAAGGCACCCGCCGCCCGCTATCCGGGAAAAGGGCATCGGTGTGATGGTGCAGCTCTGTGACTGTAAGAGGGCTATTGAGAACCATCCAGTGGATGAGATTGGCCAGCTGACATAGTCCCCCGCCGGTCTCTGCTCCCAGCCGCCCAGCCCCGATGGTCAGCCCTGGGAGATAACCTTTCCGGGCGGTGGTGCGGCCCACCGTATGCCAAAAGGAAAAGGTCTGACCTGGTTCAATGATAAGACCATGAATGCGTTCTCCCGCCAGACGGAGATTGGTTTCCTTATTATATTGCAACTGCATATCCACACCAGCCAGTTGGCGCAGCATGGGGGAACGGTGCCCCTTAATGAGGGCCGGCAGCGGTTTCTCTTCCCTGTGCTCTGCAAAGCGTACCGGGGAAATGAGATCCCACAGATTCCGCAGCATGATCTCCTTTTCCACCGAGATACGGTAGCAAAAGGGACTTAGCTGGCAGAAAAGTTTCCTTGCCATTATTGATCTTCTCCTCTCTTTCTCCTTGCGGAGTACCCCCATTGTGCATGGTATAAAACCGTTTGTCAATAGAATTTGGCACTTTAGCGCCTCATAAACCAAAGGAAAATTGTCGAAAAGCTTTCCTTTTGCTGCAAAATGCGCTAAAATAAGGAGCAGTACCCCAAGAAAAAGGAGCAAATCCCTTGAACAAAGTATTTTTTGACCTGGAATGGAACACCGGTTTTCTGGATGGCAACAGCTTTGATGAAATCATTGAAATAGGCGCTGTGAAAACCGATGAAGAATATCGGCAGATCGATGGATTCCGGCGGTTGATCCGCCCTGTGATCTACCGCAAGATGAACCCGTATATTCAGAAGATCCTGGCGATCACCATGAAGGACCTGCAGGGCGAAGAGCCTCTGGCCTCGGTTGCGAAGGCGTTCTTTGACTGGTGCGGCGACTGTGATACCCTCATTGCGTGGAGCGGGAATGACTTTGGCGTGCTGGAAAAAAATCTGGCGCACATAGGAATGAAGATACCGGAGCAGTTGGTCCGTTACGATGTGCAGATGGCCTATGCCTACCGGACCGAGAACAGCATCCGCAACTATGCCCTAAAAACCGCGGTGGAGGCCATGGAGCTGCCGGAACCGGAGGGACAGGAATACCACGATGCCTACTGCGATGCCCAGTTTACAGCTGCTATCGGGCGGGCACTAACCGAACGCTACGGACCCTTACCGGCCGTAGAAGAACTTCAGGCGCTGAAAAATACCCTGGTAAAGCCAAAAAAGCCCAAGCTGCCACTGATATATAGTGTAAAAAAAGCAATAAGGATGGAGCAGTATGTTGCGTTCCCCTGCCCCACCTGCGGCTTGCCGCTGCGGCTGCCCTGCTGGTACGCATTGGATGATAAGCATTTTATCGGGCAAGCGTGCTGCCCGGAATGTGGTCCCCGATATGCCGAACTGACCTGTGACCATTTCCGGCAGAACCGATGTGATGCGCACTTTACCCTGTGGGGAGAAGCCAGCGACTATGCAAAAGATCAAATGAAAAAAGCGGTGGAGTTGGATCACTGCATCAAGCTGTATCCACCGCGGCGTAAAAAAGAAGCAAAGTAACAGATGGAAGCCCTTACGGGGGCTTCTTCTTTTATGAGGTATACAGTGGAATCAGGCGGAAATTATTCGTAAATGTCGAATCTCGTTCCTAGTTAACGATTTTTTAACAATTGCGACGAGATAATATTGACAATTTTCTGCCTTATCGTTATTCTGTATTATGATGAACGATTGACTGTGCGTTTGTCAAATCAACTTAAAGAGAGGTTTATACCATGAAAAAAGTAAACTGGCTGGTCGTGGCGGCCGGTCTGGTGGTAGGTGCTGCTGCCGTACTGCTGACTGCGCTGGGCAACCCCGGCAACATGGGCTTCTGTATTGCGTGCTTCCTGCGGGATACCTCCGGTGCCCTGGGCCTGCACTCCGCAGGCGTGGTCCAGTACATCCGCCCCGAGATCATCGGCATTGTACTGGGCTCCCTCATCGCTGCTCTTGGCTTTAAGGAATTCAAAGGCCGCGGCGGTTCCTCCCCTGCCCTGCGCTTTGTACTGGGTATGTTCGTTATGATCGGCGCCTTGATGTTCCTGGGCTGCCCGCTGCGTATGATGATCCGTATCGGCGGCGGCGACCTGAACGCCATCGTTGGTCTGGTCGGCTTCGTTGTCGGCATCTTCATCGGCACCCTGTTCCTCAAGAAGGGCTTTACCATGAAGCGCGCCTATAACCTGGGCGCCCTGGAAGGCAGCGTAATGCCCGCTATCGTAGTGGCTCTGCTGATTCTGCTTATCGCTGCTCCCTCCTTCATCCACTTCTCCACTGAGGGCCCCGGCAGCAAGCACGCTCCCATCGCCGTTGCATTGATCGTCGGTCTGATCGTCGGTGCTTTGGCCCAGCGTTCCCGTCTGTGCACCGTCGGTGGCATCCGTGACGCTATGATGTTCAAGGATTTCAAGCTGCTGTATGGTTTTATCGCTGTTATCATTGCCGTTATCATCGGCAACCTCATCACCGGCAACTTCAACCTGGGCTTTGAGGGTCAGCCTGTTGCCCACACCGATGGTCTGTGGAATGCCCTGGGCATGGCTCTGGTCGGCTGGGGGTCCGTCCTGCTGGGCGGCTGCCCGCTGCGTCAGCTGGTACTGGCCGGCGAAGGCAGCGCAGATTCCACCATTACCGTACTGGGTATGATGGTAGGCGCCGCTCTGTGCCACAACTTTGGTCTGGCTTCTTCCGCCAATGGCCCCACCCAGAATGGTATGATCGCTGTTGTCATCGGCTTTGTTGTCGTGGCGATCGTTTCCTTCCGGAATGTTGCTAAGGAGGCGTAATTATGGTAGATGCAAGAGGACTTGCCTGCCCCATGCCTGTTGTTATGGTGCAGAAAGAGGTCAAGAAGAGCAATCCCGCCGAGCTGACCGTACTGGTAGATAATCAGTGTGCCGTGGAGAATGTGACCCGCTTTGCCGGGAGCCAGGGCTATAAGGTGGCGGTAAAGGCCGATGGTGAGGACTTCACCCTGACCCTGACCAAGTGATATGAATTCTTACATTGCAACCTTTCACACCCACTTTTCCGCCCAGTGCACCGCGCGTGCCATGATGAAAGCCGGGATCGATGCCAAAATGGCACCGGTTCCGCGCACCTTGAGCACCGACTGCGGCACCTGTGTGCGCTATGAAGCGGCAACCCCGCTGAGCGAACTGATGCACGCCGATTACGATGCTAGCTATGCGGTGAAGGACGGAAGCTACCGCGAACTGCAAAAAAACGAAGAATAAAGAAAAGGGCTGTCGGTTTTGTGGCTGGCAGCCCTTTTTATTCAATTGTTGCCCATCTCTTCACTAAGGGTTAGCCAGCGTTCCATAGCGGAATCCAAAAGCCCCTGCTTTTCCTCTATGAGGGCACAGAGCTCCTGCAGGCGCTGGTAGTCATTCTGCACACTGTCCCGCGCCATTTCCGCCTTGATTTGTTCCAGCTCCTCCTCCAGCGTATGAATGAGCGTTTCGGCTTCGGCGTATTCCTTACGGCGGCGGGCATCCTCCCTGCGCTGCTCCTTGCCGCGGTTATACTGCTTTTTCTGCTCGCTTTCGGTCTTTGGCTGCGGGGCGGCGGCCCTTTCCGGGCCCAGCTCCGCTTTGGCCCTCAGATAAGCCCCGTAACCACCCTTATACTGGTGCAGAGCCCCCTGTTCTATCGCGAAAATGCGGTTTGGCACGCGGTCCAGCAGGTAGCGGTCATGGGATACGATGATCAGTGTTCCCTCGTACTCCGAAAGCGCCTGATGCAGGACCTCCTTGGAGGGCAGATCCAGATGGTTGGTAGGTTCATCCAGCACCAGCACATTACTGTCCGCTAGACAGATGATAGCGAGCTTCAGGCGGGCACGCTCTCCGCCGGAAAGCTGTCCCACCAGCCGGTGGGCGTCCTCCCCGGTAAGTCCCATGGCCCCCAGGGCTGTACGCAAAGGTGTTTCATATAGACGGGGGTAGGCCTTCCACATGGTGTCCAGTACAGTCAGGGATTGATCCAGATGGTCGCTTCCCTGATCGTAGTAACTGCGCTTAACGCCCCGTCCCCAAGTGATGCGGCCCTTTATGGGCGGCTGCGCTGAAAGGAGGGTACGCAAAAGCGTTGTTTTGCCGCTGCCGTTGGGACCGATGATAGCCACCTTATCCCCCCGCTGGATATTGAATTCCGCACTGGAAAGAAGGACGCGTTCCCGCTCTCCACTGCCTACCGCAATGGTAAGCCCCTCAACATCCAGCACATCCTTGACCGGCTCGGTCTCAAACTCCAGACGGATCTTTGGGGGCTTCAGGCGGCGGTGGGGCTTTTCAATGGGCTCCAGCCGTTCCAGCATCTTCTGGCGGGACTGTGCCATCTTGGTGGTGGAAGCACGCACCAAATTACGGGCCACATAGTCCTCCAGCTTGGCGCGCTCCGCCTGCTGCTGCTCGTACAGCTTCTTTTGGCGGGTATCCTGCTCCTCCCGCTGGCGAGTGTAGGCGGTGTAGTTGCCCTTGTATTCCCACAGGGTACCGTCCTCCAGCTCCCATATTTTGTTGCAGAGCTTATCAAGAAAGTAGCGGTCGTGCGAAACTACCAGCAGCGCTCCCTTGTAGCTGGCCAGGTAATCCTCCAACCAGCTCAGTGTGGCAAAGTCAAGATGGTTGGTCGGCTCATCTAGAATAAGCAAGCTGGGGGCCTCCAGCAGAAGCTTTGCAATTGCAAGACGGGTCTGTTCCCCACCGGAGAGCTTGTCCACACATTTATCAAAGCCATGCTCCGCAAAGCCCATACCGGTCAACACCGTCTTGATCTTTACCTCAATTTGGTAGCCGTCCCGCGCCAGGAAAGCGTCTTCCGTGCGCCGGTATTCCTCCGCCAGGGCCGGCGTATTTTCTTGTGCCATTCGCTCCTGCAGCTCCTTCATACGGCGCTCCAGAGCATACACATCGGCAAAGACTGACTGCATCTCCTGCCAAATGGTCCCCTCGAAGGAAAGCCCGCAGTTCTGCTTTTGATAGCCAATGGAAAGGTCCGCTCCGCGGGCAATTTCCCCAAAACCGTCATCCGGTTCCAGTTCCCCACAGATGACCCGCAGAAGGGTAGTCTTGCCGGTGCCATTGGGGCCCACCAGGCCAATACGGTCGTGATCCTCTATCTTGGCGGTGACATCGGAAAAAATAACCTCGCTGCCAAAGCTCCTACTAACATTCTGCAAAGAGATCTGCACCATGATTCCCCCTTTCCGCTGTGACAACCATGATATTATAGCACAGAAGCTGCCGAATAGAAAGCCTTTTTGCGCCGGGTGGTTCCCAAGCAGGCTGCGGGATGGTATAATAAAAAAAGAACCGGCCACCGAAAAAGGAGAACGCCATGTTTAAGAAGAATGACATCATCCCACTTACCATAGAATCCATCACCAATGAGGGCAGCGGCATCGGGCACACTGATGGCATCGCGGTCTTTGTGCCAATGACCGCCGCCGGAGATGAACTGAGAGTGCGAATCGTAAAGGTGCAGAAAAGCTACTACTATGGCATCATCGAAGAGGTCATCACCCCTTCCCCGGATCGTGTTCCGGTTGACTGCCCCAGCTATAAGCGCTGCGGCGGATGTAGCCTGCGGCACATCACCTACGAAGCGGAGCTGCGGGAAAAGCAGCGCTGGGTACAGGATGCCATGCGGCGCATCGGCGGCTTTACAATAGAGCCTTTGCCTATTCTGCCCTCCCCCAGCCACACATGCTACCGCAATAAGGCTCAGTTTCCCTTTGGGCAGGGCGATGCAGGCAGCTATACCGGATTTTTTGCGCCGCGCAGCCATACTGTCATTCCCTGCCGGGATTGTCCCCTGCAGCCGGTGGTTTTCAGCGAGATCGCCGCATGGATGTGTCATTATGCCGATACCCATGGGCTTACCATCTACAATGAACAGACAGGGAAAGGCTTGCTGCGGCATCTTTATCTGCGTCAGGCGGCCGTTGATGGCAGCATTATGCTGTGCCTTATCATCAATGGCGATAAAATGCCCCATGCCGAGGAATTCACCCGGGAAGCACAGCAGCAGTTCCCTGCCATCTCCACCATACTGCTGAACCACAACACCATCCGGGATAATGTAATTCTTGGTCAGCAAGATACAGTGCTGGCAGGGCCAGGTACTTTACAGGATGTCCTTTGCGGTGTTTCTGTTACACTTTCTCCGCACAGCTTTTATCAGGTAAATCACGATGCCGCAGAACAGCTGTACCGGGAAGCCGCCCAACTGGCCGCCCTGCAGCCGAATGAAACTCTTCTCGATCTTTACTGCGGGGCAGGTACCATCGGGCTTTCCATGGTGCAGCCGGGGCAGAAGCTCATCGGTGTTGAGGTAGTACACAGTGCCGTGGAAAATGCTCGCCAAAATGCCGCCCGCGCCGGTGTAACTGATGCGGAATTTCTGTGCGCAGATGCGGGCAAGGCTTCGCAGATTTTAGCGGAACGCGGCCTGCGCCCTGATGTCATCGTGCTGGACCCACCCCGCAAGGGCTGCGATAACGATACCCTGCAAGCGGTAGTGCGCATGGCGCCCAGCCGCATCATCATGGTAAGCTGTAATCCTGCCACCATGGCGCGGGATGCCGCCATCCTCCGGGAGATGGGCTACGATCTGCAGTGTTACCGCCCTGTAGACCTTTTCCCCAGGACATCGCATTGTGAGACGGTTGGCCTATTCACAAAACAATGATATAGCAAGACTGGCCAGGATTCCGTTGGAACCTCGGCCGGTCTTTTTATTGCATTCTCACTGGAATACTGATCTCGGTGACAAACTTTTGCAGATCGTTGGTCAGCCCATAATCAATCATTGTAATTTCCCGGGAAAAACCAGCCACCTCCATTTGATGCGCCGCAATGTAGGCGGTCAGCTTCTCATATTGCTCCGGTGCCTGGGCATGGCTGCCCCGGAAGCGAATCCGAACACACAATGCCTGCGGCAGCTGCTGCACCTCCCCATTATAGTTGTCCTCCTCATCCAGCACCAAAAAGATACGGTCGCAGGGGAAATATTTCCCCTACTGCAAGTGTTCCCTCGAAAGGCCGATTCCTACTTTTCCAAGGAAAACCGCCGCCCACAGCCCGCCCAATGCCGGCCGTGGCTCCCATTACAAGCCCCGCGGTCATGACCGTGAGCATATGCATCACCTGCGAACCGATGGACACCGCGGTGGTGCTGGCATCGCCCTCATACCGACCGATAATAAAAAGGTCGGCCAAGCCATACAGGGCCTACAAAAAATTTGTTTTTGCTATACTTTATTATAAATTCTACATCTATTGTAGAGTCAATAGCGAATAACAAAAAAGCACCGGTTTTTCCGGTGCTCATTTTTACTGGATGCGTACCAGCAGAACCGTCTCTTCCCCACGGGAAACCCGGATATCCAGCCCATCCTCCGTCTCTTTGCGGCGGAAGCTCAGCACATCTCCTTCGTAGCAGGAGGCCCGGAAGATGACATCCATCCGCCGAATGGGCAGAGCTTTGCGCTCCTCGTTGGAAAGACTGCCCATAATCATTCGCACATAGGCGGTGTTATTCATGTGGCCGCCCACATCAATATCCGTGGAGCGCACCCGGTATTCGGCATAGGGCGCTATCCCCTCAAAATGATCCGCAATCCGGGCAAAAGGCTCTGGTGCCGCTGTCCCATTTTCAAAACGCAGCTCCACCGGATAAATTCCCTCCAGCGGCACCAGCTTGTGCGTCGCGGTATTGATGACAGCCCATTCCGTTTTGCCGGTCAGGACCGTATCCTCTCCGCAGCGCATAATGTAGCTGCGGTTACCGCGCATCTTATCCGGCTGCTCCGGCCAGGTTTCCAGTGTTACATTCTGCAGCATCCGTGGCCGCCGGATAAAATTCACCTGCGTCTTTACCGTCAGCCAAAAAAGATCCTTTTGGGCCATCGCGCCCAGTCCCACGCCGATCTGCTCCGCGTGGAAGGAAGCGATATCCATAAACAGCCCAAATGCCTCCGCGTGGCTCAGCTTTCCGCTGGCATCGCAGATGCTGGGGCCGATCTGCCGCTGCATCTCGTACTTTTCCATCATCGCTGTCATCCTTTCCGGGTTCCTTGTAAAATTCACCGCAATCTGCTATATTAGGGGGGGCTTGGTGCTATAATAACATTGTACCACAGTCCGTGGATTTTTCCTACCGTCAAATCCATCATTCTGTACAAAAGGAGCCGATAAAATGTGTACCGCTGCCACCTATCAAACCCGTGATTTTTATTTTGGCCGTACTTTGGATTATGAATTTTCCTACCCCAGCGAAGTAACCATTACGCCCCGCCGCTTTCCGCTTTCTTTCCGCCATACCGGCAGCATGAACGAACACTACGCCATCATCGGCATGGCGTATGTGGCCAATGGTTACCCCCTCTACTATGATGCCATCAATGAGAAAGGTCTTGGCATGGCCGGGCTCAATTTTGTTGGCAATGCCGCCTATGCCGCCCCCTGCGAGGGAAAGGAAAATATCGCCCAGTTTGAATTCATCCCCTGGATTTTGGCCCATTGCGCCGATCTGCGGGAAGCCCGCGCCGCCCTGACCGGCATGAATCTGACCGGCACCCCCTTCAGTGAGACTCTGCCGCCCGCTTCCCTGCACTGGCTCATCGCCGATGCCTCCGGCGCCATTGTGGTGGAGAGCATGGCGGATGGGCTGCACATTTACGATGATCCCGTCGGCATCCTCACCAATAATCCCCCTTGCCCGCAGCAGATGGCCATTCTGAACCGCTATCGGGGCCTTTCTCCCCGCCAGCCGCAGAATACCTTTGCCCCCGGAGTGGAGCTGCCCTGCTACAGCCGTGGCATGGGCGCCAAAGGCCTGCCCGGCGATCTGTCCTCCGATTCCCGCTTTGTACGGGTCGCTTTCACTCGCATGAACTCGGTAAGCGGCGAGGATGAGACAGAAAGTGTCAGTCAGTTCTTCCACATCCTTGGCAGCGTGGAGCAGGTGCGCGGCTGCTGTGAGGTGGCCCCCAGCCAGTATGAGATCACTATTTATACCTCCTGCTGCAATGCCACCCGCGGCATCTACTACTACACCACCTACGGCAACCCGCAGATTACCGCCGTAGATATGCACCGCACCGATTTGCAGGGCAGCACCCTCACCCATTATCCTCTGCTCCCACTGGAAATCAAACAGCAAAACTGAATCAAGACAGCCGGCACACTGCCTCATTAGGGCAATGTACCGGCTTTCTCTTTCTTCGTCATTCTTTTATCACAATGGGCAAGCGGCTTTCCATACGGCTCAGCAGCTCATTGCAGATGCTTCCTGCTTGCTCTGCAACACGAGGGGCAGAAATCCGGCTGTCTTTCCTGTTATCGACCAGCGTAGGCATTGGCCTTCACCACGGCCATCAGCTCACTGCCCTGCGGCATAGCCGCCTGCAATATGGCGGTATTGTAGGCAAGGCTCGCCAGGTCCAGCTCAATATAGGCACGCTCTGTTTCTGCAAGGTGTTTTTGCTTTACAGCAAAGCGCCACCACAGCGCAGCCACCGCAAAGCCAAATAAAAATGATATCACGCACACCGCCACAAAATAAACCAGATTGCTCTTCACCAGCAGCGCTTCCAGATGTGTTATCTTCGCCGCAGCCCGCACCGTCACTATCACCATGGGGTGCACAAGATAGATGACCCGTGCGGCGGTGCGCAGTCCCCGTACCTCTCTTCCTCTAAAACGCAATAGCCCCCGGAAAAGGAACACCATACAGATCGGAAGCATTAGGCACATACTGTCATGCCTGGGGATTACATATTGGTGCAGCAGCATACCCTCGGTAAACATCAGCACAACGCCGCTGGCAGACCCGGCCCAGTTCCACCACTTTGTTAGCCGTGGCTTTGTTCGGCCATATACCCGCCGAGCATCAAGAAGATGGGCGCAAAGAAGATACCATTTCTGGTATAATCAAAGAGCTGGAACAGCAGATCATAAAATTTCTTAACCACTGGCAGTCTTCCCACTATGCCATAGTAGCTATCCCCGAATAACCCAACCAGGTACAAGACCGCGGCCACCGCCAACCCTTTGGGATAATCAAGCTTTTCCACCAGCCGCCAGACAATCGCCAGTCCCAGCATAGCCGCCGGGAGATGCCACAGATGATATACCGTCCCATCAAATACAAGACCCCTCAGTAAGTTTGGCAACAAATTGGGCCGGTTAAAGTAATCTCGATAGATATTAAGCGGAAGATACAGCAAAACAGACGCCGCGTAGATGGTGCCGATCTTTTTCATGAATCCCTTCAGCCGTCTATTATCACAGTGATACTGGGAAAGCGTAAAAAGGCCTGTCGCCATAAAGTAAAACGGAACTGCCACCCGGGCCACGATCCGTGTTAGGAGATCCCACACCACACTAACTCCGGCCAATGGCGAGGTGTGGCAGGTAATGACCAAAACCGCCGCGGCCAGGCGCATTCCATCAATGCCGGTATTCTTTTCCGTTCCATACTGTCCGTCCCTCGCTTTTCTGTCTGTAAAAATAAAATCTCCTGCTTTTGTGTACCTTCATGGTATCAAAAACAGGAGTTTTATTTATTTGTTCCTCCGCACAGGTTTCCTCTTTTTCTCCGTGCAAATTCTTACAATTTTCCTACGAAAGCGGCAGCTTCACCGTAAATTCAATCATATCCTTCGCGCTCCTTGCCTCTATCGCACCGCCGTGCAGCTCCACTATCTGCCGGGCAATGGCCAGGCCCAGCCCAACACCGCCGCTGCTGCTCCTTGCAGCATCCAGCCGGTAGAACTGCTCAAAGATACGGGCAAACTTCTCCTCTGGTATGGTATCGCCGTGGTTCCTAAAGCAGATCACCGCGTTACTTCCCCGCACCTCCGCCGTTATGGCAATTTCGGTGTCTGGGTAGCTATAAAGCACAGCATTACGCAGTAGGTTATCAAAAACCCGCTGGATCTTATGGCCGCAAAAAAACAATAAAGCAGTCGGCTCCCCCAGCACCAACATCCATAATAGAAAAACCGGCCGACACCCCCTTTGCAAGGCACCAGCCGGTCTATAATGATATCTTTTACGGAATCTCACTGTTTTTATGAACTCCCGTCACCGAGAAAATAACCCATTCCGCGATATTCACCGCGTGGTCGCCGATCCGTTCAAAGTACTTGGCAATCATTAAAAAGTCTAGGGTCTGCTCCCCGCCGGCCGGGTTTTCCGCTATCTGCGCTATCAGCTCCTTCTTTACCTTCGCAAAGTAGTCATCCACTATATCGTCCTCCGCAATGACCAGCTTTGCCAACTCGGTATCCCGCCGCACATAGGCATCCACGCTTTCGGTCACCATCTTAATGGTGTCCTTCGCCATCTCCCGCAGCAGGGCGCTGTTGGCGCACTCACAGTCCATATAGGTAATGATCTCCGCGATATCCTCCGCCTGATCGCCGATGCGTTCCATGTCGGTGATCATCTTTAACGCGGCGGAGATCTGCCGCAGGTCCCGCGCGACCGGCTGCTGCTGGAGCAGTAATTTCAGACATAGACTCTCAATATCGCGCTCCTTCTGGTCGATCTCGGCATCCAGTGGCGCCACCCGCGCGGCCAGCGCTTTGTCGCCGTCGGTCAGAGCCTTGGCGGAAAGCGCAATGACCTCCTCGCACAGGGCGCCCATTTCGGTCAGTTCCCGGCTCAATTTGGCCAGCTGTTCATCAAAGTGACTTCTCATTATCCGAACCTCCCCGTGATATAATCCTCTGTCTTCTTCTCCTTGGGCTGAGAGAACAACTGCTCGGTATTACCGTACTCTATCAGATCACCCAGCAGGAAGAAGGCCGTCTGATCCGAAATACGGACCGCCTGCTGCATATTATGGGTCACGATAACGATGGTGTACTTCTCCTTCAGCTCCATCGCCAGCTCCTCTATCTTGGAGGTGGAAATGGGATCCAGCGCACTGGTCGGCTCATCCATCAGCAGCACATTCGGTTCCACCGCCAGCGCCCGCGCAATGCACAGCCGCTGCTGCTGACCGCCGGAAAGTCCCAGGGCATTCTTCCGCAGGCGGTCTTTTACCTCGTCCCATATGGCGGCATCCCGCAGCGAGCGCTCCACGATCTCATCCAGCTCCGCTTTCTTGCGGATGCCATGTGTCTTGGGGCCGTAGGCCACATTATCGTATATGCTCATGGGGAACGGATTTGGTTTCTGGAATACCATGCCGATCTGCCGCCGCAGCTCGCTTACCTCTACCTCAGGCGCATGGATATCCTGCCCCAGGTAGCATACACTACCTGTAATGCGCGCGCCCTTTACAAGGTCGTTCATGCGGTTCAGCGTTTTTAATAGGGTGGATTTTCCGCAGCCGGAGGGCCCAATAAAGGCCGTAATACTCTTTTCCGGTATCTCCATATTGATATGGTGCAGCGCCTGGTGGTTCCCATACCACAGGTTCAAGTCCTGCACGCTTATGATATCACTCATTGTTCTTCTCCCTTCCAAAGCACTTTGTCACCACTCCGGCCGCGATATTCAGCAACAGCGTCATCGCCATCAAAATCGAGGCAATAGCAAAGGCCACCCCAAATTCGCCGTCCTCCTTGGCATAGAAATACAGCGCCACGGTTAGGGTCGCACCGGGTTTTGTAATTGCGGTAAAGAAATCATTCAGCACATGGCCAAACCCGGCCGTGAAAAGCAGCGCCGCCGATTCTCCCAAAATACGCCCGACCGAAAGAATACATCCGGTGATAACACCATCCACACAGCCCGGCAGCACTACGGTACGGATCACCCGCCACTTGCCTGCCCCCAGGCCGAAAGCGCCCTCCCGGTAGCTTTGGGGCACCGTTTTCAAGCTCTCCTGCGTGGTCCGCATCACAGTGGGCAGGTTCATAATAACAAGGGTCAAGGCCCCCGCGATAAGGGAGGTCTGCATCCCGAAGAACTCGCAGAAAAACAGCATTCCCACCAGCCCGTAGATAATGGACGGGATCCCTGAAAGCGTTTCAGCCGCGTATTCTATCACCGCCACTATGCGGCTCCCCGCGGCATATTCGGTCAGGTAGATTGCCGCCCCGACACCCAGCGGCACCACGATGAGAATGGTCGCCAGCACGATATACAGGGTATTCAGAATATCCGGCCAAATACCGATGGTCCCGCTCAGGTAGCTGGGCGCGGTGGAAAGCAGCTGCCAGCTCAAATTGGGCAAGCCTTTACTCAGTACATAAATAATCAAAAATAGTACCAGCGCTGCCGTCATGCCCGCCGCTATCCCCATCAGGATCTTCACGGTCATGGCATAGGCGCGCCGCTTACCGCTCAGTCGTTGCTTCATTCTGTCAGCCCTCCTTGTTCCGCTTCAGCAGCAGGTTCAGCCCGGCATTGATAAGCATGATAAACAGGAACAACACCAGCGCTATGGAAAAGAGCGCCTGCTGCTGCAAGCCGGA
>ERZ772882.2297-NODE-2297-length-17609-cov-5.118947_pt1 | contig 17609 bp, 18 predicted proteins | sample MGYA00580576_ERZ772882 | MGnify/ENA primary metagenome ERZ772882 (study PRJEB29015, sample SAMEA2737658) | human gut metagenome | biome: human gut; feature: human-associated habitat; material: faeces | place: China | collected 2012 ... | reverse complement strand
AGGCCTGAGCGTTTCTGCATATTTCAGTCAAAAGACCTGCTGTCCGGACGGACGGCAGGTCTTCGGTTTTAAAGCAGCAGCGTCAGATGGTACACTGCGAACGCGGCCAGCCACGCAATGCAGCACTGGGAAAGCGCAATGAGTGCGGCTCGCAGCGCCGAACCCGTCTCACGCCGGATGGCGGCGATGGCCGCTACGCACGGGGTATACAGAAGCGTAAAGACCAGAAAGCTCAGCGCGGCCTTCGCGGTAAAGAGCGTCGAGACGGCGGCGGTACCCAGCAGGATCTGAAGTGTGCTGACGACGGATTCCTTTGCGATAAAGCCGGTGATCAGCGCCGTCGCGCAGCGCCAGTCCGCGAAGCCCAGCGGCGCAAATATGGGTGCGAGCCAGCGCCCGACCATGGCAAGCAGGCTCTGCTCGCTGCTCGTCACAACGTCCAGCCGGGTATCGAAGCTTTGCAGGAACCAGATGACGATGGTCGCAAGGAAAATAACAGTAAAGGCGCGCTCGATAAAATCCTTCGCCTTGTCCCAGAGCAGAAGCGCGACGCTTTTTACACTCGGCAGCCGGTAATTCGGCAGCTCCATCACAAACGGCACCGGACGGCCCCGGAAGGCGGATTTGAGCACGAGCGCGGAGAGAATGCCAAACAGGATGCCGAGCACATACAGCCCGATCATCACAAGCGCTGCATACTTCGGGAAAAACGCCGCCGAGAAAAACGCGTAGATCGGAATTTTTGCCGAGCAGCTCATAAAGGGCGTGAGCAGGATCGTCATGGTCCGGTCGCGCTCCGACGGAAGCGTCCGGGTCGCCATGACGGCGGGCACCGTACAGCCGAAGCCGATGAGCATCGGCACGATGGACTTACCGGAAAGACCGATGCGCCGCAGCAGCTTGTCCATCACAAACGCTACGCGCGCCATATAGCCGGTGTCTTCCAGAATAGACAGGAAGAAAAACAGCGTCACAATCACGGGCAAGAAGCTCAGAACGCTTCCCACACCCTCAAAAATACCGTCGATGATCAGGCTCTGCACCACGGGATTGAGCCCGTAAGCTGTGAGCGCCGCATCGGTAAGCGCTGTGAGCTTGTCAATGCCGAGCGCCAAAAGATCACTCAAAAACGCGCCAATCACATGGAACGTCAAAAAGAAGATAAGAAACATCACGCCGATAAAAATCGGGATCGCCGTATATTTGCCGGTCAGAATTTTATCCGCCTGCACGCTTCTTCGGTGCTGCCGACTCTCCCTGGGCTTCACGACGGCCTCGCGCACGAGTTTTTCAATGAAGCTGTAGCGCATGTCGGCAAGTGCCGCGTTCCGGTCCAAGCCCCGCTCCTGCTCCATCTGCAGAACAGAGTGCTCAATGAGCTCCTTTTCGTTCTGGTCGAGTTTGAGCGCATCTTCGATGCCGCTGTCTCCTTCAATAAGCCACGTCGCGGCAAAGCGCGTGTTGATGCCCGCCGCCTGCGCGTGGTCTTCGATCTGGTGGCAGACCGCATGGATGCACCGGTGCACGGGGCCCGGCTCGCAGAAGTCATAGACCTGCGGCAAAATTTTTCCCTCCGCCACCCGAACGGCCTCGTCAATGAGTTCCGACACGCCGTCGGCCGTCGCCGCGCAGATAGGAACGACCGGAACGCCGAGCGTCTGTGCCATTTTCTGCACGTCGATACTGCCGCCGTTTCCGGTCAGCTCGTCCATCATGTTGAGCGCCAGAACCGTCGGCACGCGCAGCGTCAGAAGCTGTAGGGTTAAATACAGATTGCGTTCCAGATTTGTCGCGTCGACGATGTTGATGATACCGTCCGGCTTCTGGTTGAGGATAAAGTCGCGCGTGACGATCTCCTCCGCCGTGTATGGCCGCAGTGAATAAATGCCGGGAAGGTCAACCACCGAGCAGCCCTTCTGCCCGCGCACCTGGCCGATTTTCTGGTCGACCGTCACGCCCGGAAAATTGCCCACATGCTGGTTCGAGCCTGTGAGCTGGTTGAAAAGCGTCGTCTTTCCGCAGTTCTGGTTGCCGGCCAAAGCGAGAATCATTCCGGCACCTCCTCTACGGTGATGCTGCGCGCGTCCTCCTTGCGAAGCGTCAGACTGTATCCGCGCAGAAGAAGCTCCATCGGGTCGCCCATCGGCGCGACCTTCGTGACCGAAACGATCGTCTGTGGAATAAGACCCATGTCGAGAAGTCTGCACCGGAGAATCCCTTCTCCGCCGACCGCCGTAATGCGACCCTTTCTTCCAATATGCAGTTCATCCAATGTCATATGTACCTGATATCCCTCCATTCTGATCTCCGCGTTTAGCATAAACGAGGCGGGAAAAAAATGCAAGCGTCTTTTTGATAGAAATCTTTGAGCGGAATTCACAATTTTGTCACTTCTTATCCGCTTTGTTATGGTAAACTTGAAATACAGATAAACCAACACAAATCCGGCACGCCTGCCGTTATCTTCAAAGGAGACCAAAGCATGAATATCCTGTTTTTCCTGACACCGAAGGCGCTGTGCTCGTATATCGACGACGGCTGCACCCTGCGTCAGGCGATGGAACGTATGGAAAACTCCGGCTATACCGCCCTGCCGGTTCTCGATAAAGACGGCGGGTACTGCGGCGTTCTGACCGAGGGAGACCTTCTTTGGGCGGTCAAGCGCCTTTGCGTGATGGACCTTCGCCAGACCGAAGATCACTCAATTTCCGAAATCACCGCCCGCCGGGAGGTCCACCCCGTCCGTGTCGACACGCGCATTGAAGACCTGGTCCTCGTCGCCGCCGACCAGAACTTTGTCCCCGTCATCGATGATAAAAACGCATTCATCGGCATTGTCACGCGCAGCTCGATTCTGAAATACTGTTTGGATCGCTACTTCTCGCGCGAGTACGAGCTGGTCGGCGCGCGATAAATTTTCATTTTCAGGTATATGCTTCCAGAGGCCTGGTCATACTAGGCTCAGGAGGTGTAAACCATGCAAAACAACGAACATTCCGAATCCAACCGGTTCAGAAAATTCTTTCAGGAAAAGGGCTACTACATCGTTCTGCTTCTGTGCATTTTAGCAGTAGGAATCTCGGGCTACATTTTTGTGTCCGGTGCCGTTTCTGAAAAGAAGTCTCTGAACGAGCAGACCCTTTCCGTCGCCACCAGCGCGGAAATCCCCGAGGACAAGCCGTCCTCGTCTTCCTCCGGCGGCAAAACGCAGTCGGGCGGGAGCACACAGACGCAGAAGCCCGCAAGCGCTTCTTCCGGTCCTGCGGACGCCGCGGACGCATCCGCGCAGGAGCCGGCAAGCGAGACGCTTTCCGTTCGTGTCTGGCCGGTTTCTGGCGAGCGGATCGCGCCCTACAGCATGCAGGAGCTGTCTTTTAACCAGACCACGCAGGACTGGCGCACGCACGACGGCATCGATCTTGCCGCGCTCGCGGGAGAGCCCGTTCGGGCGGCCTGCACGGGCACTGTGACTGCCGTGTATGACGACGAATTTTTCGGCACGACCGTCGTTCTCTCGCACCCGGAGGGCTATGAGACCATCTACGCGAACCTCGCGGCCATGCCGGCCGTCTCCGCCGGGATGCGCGTTACGGCGGGCGATACCATCGGCTCCGTCGGTGAAAGCGCGCTTTTGGAGTCCGCGTCGACCTCGCACCTGCACTTTGCCGTCCGGCAAAACGGCCAGAGCATCGATCCCGTCCGTTTCATTGACTAAGACAATCTATCCAGCAGCAAATCGCCCCGGGCAATTCAAACGAATTGTCCGGGGCGCTTTCTTTATGCGATGCTTTTACCATCGGGTCATATTTTTCTCAAATTTTTCGGTGTAGGCGCGCTTGAGCTCTTCCGCGCCGATCCCATAGCAGAGCAGAACGTCGTTGTAGTACATGAGGACGTCGGCCAGCTCCTCTACCAGCTGCACCCGCACGTCTTCATTCGCCGCGGCGTTTTCTCCGCCGTGCTTTTTGACGATGTCGATCACTTCTCCAATCTCTCCGATCATCCAAAGAAGCTTATTTTTTCCCACATCCGGGCAAATCGGCTCCCATTTGTGCCGGTATTTCTCCTGCAGGGCCTTCTGCATTTGCTGCATTTCGCCAATCGAAAAATCTTCCATGCTGCATGCCTCCATCCAAGCCTGATTTGCAGACGCGTTTGTATGATAAACCGCCCGCTGTGCAGAGTCTTTGGTCAATCCGCCGGACGAGCATCCTCCTGCGCGCCGTTTTCCCTCTGGTAGGCGGAGCCCCAGACGACCATGGAATCGAGAATCGGCTTTAGGCTGTAGCCGGTCTCGGTCAGCGTGTATTCCACCCGCGGCGGCACCTCGGCGTAGACCTTGCGCGTGAGAAGCTTTTTTTTCTCCATATCGCGCAGCTGCGCCGTGAGCACCTTCTGGGTCACGTGGCCGATGGACTTTTTAAGCTCGCCGAAGCGCTTCGTCCCGCCCATCAGATCGCGCAGAATCAGAACCTTCCACTTGTCTCCGATTAGCATTAACGTTGTTTCTACCGGGCACGCAGGCAGTTCCATGTTGCAGTCCTCCATTCCGAATAGTATCCTTTTGGTAACTACAGCACAATATTGTGCTTACTTTACGAAAAGATCTTACTGCGCTATTATACTGCCAGCGAGTGAAAAACGCAACAGCGCGTCAAAAAACTTTATTGACACAAGGTTTTTCGGCAGTCTGCGCAAAAATTATTTTGGAGGTATTTGAAATGAACAAAATTGCAGTGCGTACGGTGGAACTCAACAAGGGCCATGTGGACGTGTACGAGAAAAACGGCATCACACTTTACGCCTATCAGACGCACGATCTGATCGACGACGAGGTGTTTGTGCTGGCAAGAAGCGGCCGGGGCGTCGTGATCGAGCTGCCGTGCTTTTTTGACAACATCCGCGAGCTGACCGACTTCCTTGCGCGGGAGGGGATTCAGGTGGAAGCGAAGCTTGTTGCCTATCACGCGGCGGGCGCGTCTTTCCTGCCGGAGGTTCCGGCCTATGGTACGGCCTCCTCTGTCACCTATAACACCACGGGCGGCGGCGCAGCGTTGGTGTCCAATTTCAAAAATGCGTTTGGCGAGAGCTTCGACGCAGGCCTTTGCGGCGTAGATCACGTGCTGGAGGAGGGCGAGGTAGAGCTTGCCGGCATCCGCTTTGCGGTAAAGCCCAACGCCGAGGCGTTCGATCTGGAGATCCCGGAGCTTGCCTGCGTCTACACCCACATGATGGGCCACGACTGCCACTCCATCGTCGCCGGCTGCCCGCATGCGGACGCGATGATCTCCCAGCTGAACTACTACATTCGTCATGGCTTCGACCTGGTGCTCACGGCGCACTACACGCCGGAAGATCTGAAGGATGCGAAGACGAAGGTCTCGTATCTGAACGCGCTCAAGGAAATCGCCCTGACGTGCGAGAGCGCGGCGGAGATGAAGCAGAAGGTGGAGGACGCGTACCCCGGATACAGCGGCCTGAACTATCTCGACATGACAGTCGGCTTCTTCTTTCCCGGGAAATAATACAGAACAAAATGCGGCGGCCCAGAGAAAAAGCTCCGGGCTGCCGCGTATTTTTATGGTCAGCTTGCATAAGACGCATCAGAATAGATCCAGCGCGTTATCGAGGTAAATTTTCTCCCGGACGCGCAGCTGGCAGTCCGGTTTCGTCAGGTAATAGAGCAGAAATTCCAGAATCAAAGCGCTTCCGAGCCCGCGGCCTTCGATTTTGAAATTGGAAAAGCCCATCGGCAGGTATGTATTTTGAATGTCCGCAATTCCAATGAAGCCGGGATTTTCCATGGCGCGGGAAAAGCGGTAGCCATATTTTGCGTCCGGCGCTTTGCAATGGTGCTCCGGGGCGGTTTCTCCGAGATTTTTCCGACTGACGGCCTCGTAGCAGGTACGCCTGTCCTTGCAGCCAAACCAGCAGCATTCGTTGCAGAGAAACTCGACCTTGTCCTTCAGCGCCTGCGGCAGCGTATTTAATGATGCAAAAGCCTTGTTTAACCGGAAATCCGGCACAACGTATGAAAACTCCGGCCGCTCGAGCTCACGCCGGAGCTGCGAAAAATCGGTCAGGACTTTTGTGGTCGAGGAGACAAAATAGAGCTGAGGACAGGCCGCTTTCAGATGGTCCAGCAGCAGCTCCGAGTGGACGATCACGCCGTTTTGCACCGTGCCGCTTTCTGAAAACAGGCGGCAGAGCGCGTTGCAGGTTCTATCTTTTAAATGCTCCTCGCGCAGAAGGGAATTGCTGAACGTCAGGCGGGCGGAAATCCCGTAGCCTTGCGTCAGGGCCAGTGCGCTGCGTGCATCGCACGTGCCGGAGCTCACGCGTCCGCCGCCCCAGAGGCAGCTAATTGGCGCGCCGTAGATGGAGCCGATTTCGCACCAGTCGTAGAAATACTCCCTGTGCGCGCGGTAGAGTGGGAGAAACGCGGCGTAAAGCTCGTAAAATTCGAATAGCCCGGGCAGATGGTACTGCGCAATTTTTTCGTTCAAACTCTGTCCTTCCAATCCTGCAATTTAAATAACTTTCTATCTGTAGTATAGACGATTCCCGCTTGGTGCGCAAGCGGCCGGACAGAAAAACGCCACAGCCGCCAACCCGAAGGTCAGCGGCTGCGGTGTCAGAAAAGAAGGGGAGGCTGGAAACTCAACGCGTTTGGGAGGCCTTGAGCTGCAATTGAATTTTATCGGCAAAGAGCGCGATGAACTCGGCGTTTGTTGGTTTGCCGCGGGCGTTTGAGATCGTGTAGCCGAAGAACTTTCGGAGCGTTTCTTCATCGCCTCGCTCCCACGCGAGCTCAATGGCGTGCCGGATGGCGCGCTCGACCCGGGAGGAGGTCGAATGAAATTTCCGCGCAACCTGCGGGTAAAGGACCTTTGTGATGGCCCGCATCACGTCCTTGTCGTCAACGGCCATCATGATGGCTTCGCGCAGATATTGATATCCCTTCACGTGCGCCGGAACGCCGACGTCGTGAATCATTGAGGTAACAAGCGCCTCCACGTTTGCGCTCAGGTATCTTGTGCCGCGCGTGACCCGTTCGGCAGTGATGATATCGCCCACGCGCTCGGCGATCATCTTCAGCTTACACGGCTTACTGAGAAAGTACCGCGCGCCGTATTTTTCCGCTGCCTGCGCCGCAAAGTCGGTCATTGCGTTGGTCAGGACAAGACCGATGGGCGGCTTGGGAAGCGCACTTGCTTCCTTCAGAACGGACAGCCCGTCCAGCTTCGGCAGCAATAGATCGAGAATCAGAACGTTCGGCTGCGCGGCGCGCAGAAGCCTGACGGCCTTTTCGCCATCATTGGCCGCGCCCACAACGTCAAAGGAAGAATTCGTTTTTAAATAACACGCAAGATCGGAAGTAAAGCCCTCGTCCGCGTCGGCAATCAGAATTTTAATGCAGTTGTCCATTTTCGACTCCTCTCATTATATGTTTCAAATTTGCCTGGCCAGACATAAAAACTTGTTACGATGGATATAAATTAACACATTCCAACAAAAAATTCAAGTTTTTTCAAACTGTTTTTGCCACTTTTTGTGGACAAAATTCGACAAAATTGGACAGACCTTATCCGAAACTGTCCGTTTTTGTCGAATTTTAAGATGAACGGCGCCAGATCCTCGGCTGAAAACTTCCGGATTTCGTCCGGCAAGGCGCTTTTTTTCGGATACCGCGCCTTCCGGCGCAAAACGGAGCCGTTCGGGCAAGGCGAATGGCAGCGGCTAAAAAAATGTCAACACACACAAAAAATGTTTTGAAATCTAGCGGTTTTTCGTGTATAGTAAAAGATGACATAAGGCGGCTGATATACCGCCGTCTTGCCGCGGCCGACGGGCGCGGGTTACTTCAGCGAAAAGGAGAGTGGGACGATTGGAAGAGCTGCTTCGCATGGAGCACATCAGCAAACGGTTCGGCAATTTCTATGCCAATCAGGACATCAATTTCTCGGTCGCAAAAGGTGAGGTACACACCCTCCTTGGAGAAAACGGCGCGGGCAAATCGACGCTCATGAACATTCTCATCGGCCTCTACCAGCCGACCGAGGGCAAGATTTTCCTCAATGGGCAGGAGGTCCGCATCGATTCTCCCAGCCAGGCGGTCAAGCTCGGCATCGGCATGGTGCATCAGCACTTCATGCTGGTCGAGGCAATGACGGTGTTTGACAATATCATCCTCGGCGACAAGCACGCGAAGGGCGTCTTCATCGACCGCGCCGCGCGCCGGAAGGAAATTGAGGCGCTGTCCGAAAAATACGGCCTCGACGTGCAGCTCGACAAGCTTATCACGGATATTTCCGTCGGCGAGCAGCAGAGAACCGAAATTCTCAAGGCGCTCTACCATGGGGCGGAGCTCCTGATTCTCGACGAGCCGTCGGCGGCGCTGACCGATATCGAGGTCGAGGGCCTGTTTGCAATCATGCACAAGCTGATTGGAGAAGGAAAATCCATCATCTTTATCAGCCACAAAATGCGCGAGGTGCTGCGCATTTCCGACCGCATCACGATCCTGCGTCTCGGCAAGGTCGTCGGAACGGTCAATCGCGCGGATACCGACGGGCAGAAGCTCGCAAACCTCATGATCGGCAAGGAGCTGACCGAGTCGCAGTATGAAAAGATCGACGCGAGCGGCGCAGAGGTTGTGGCCGAGCTCGATCATGTGGACTTCAACAAGGAAAGCAAGCACAGCGGTCTGATTGATTTGTCTCTAAAAATTCACGCGGGTGAGATCGTCGGCGTGGCGGGCGTGGACGGAAACGGTCAGACACAGCTGGCCCAGCTCATTACCGGCGTTCTCGCGCCGGACGCGGGCGAGGTTCATCTCAAGGGAAAGCGCGTCGCGGTCTTTGACCCGAACGGCTTTATTGAGCACGGCGTGTGCCATGTGCCGGAGGACCGGAATTTGCAGGGGCTGATCGGCGACATGTCCATCGCGGAAAACCTGGTTTTAAAGGACGCGGACGACGCGCGGTTTAGTAAGGGTCACGGTCTGCTTCTGAAAAAGCGCGCCATCGGCGACTATGCAAGGCGGATGGCCGAAAAATACGACGTGCGCTGTACGTCTGTCGACCAGAGCGTGCGCTCGCTTTCCGGCGGCAACCAGCAGAAGGTCATTCTTGCGCGGGAGCTGGAGAACGATCCGGCGCTGCTTGTTATGGCGCACCCGACGAGAGGCTTGGATATCGGCGCGACGAGCTTTGTGCATGAGCAGATGATCGGCGCGCGCGAAAGAGGCGTTGGCATTTTGCTCATCAGCGCGGACTTTGACGAAATTCTTGAGATGTCCGACCGCATTGTCGTCTGCTTTGAAGGTAGGATTATGGGCGAATTCTCCGGCAAGAACCCGCCGGTGGAAGAAATCAGCCTTGCCATGACCGGCAAGTGAGAGGAGGCGCAGTATGGAAAAACTGAGAAAAGCGTTTGGCGCGTGCCTCGTGCCGCTGCTGTCGATCCTTTTGGCCTTCCTCATTGGCGGTATTATCATGGCGGCGCTCGGCGCGGACCCATTCGTTGCGGTCAAGTTCCTCTTCCAGGGCGCGTTCGGCACGAAGGCCGGTATCGGCACGACACTTACAAAAGCAACGCCGCTGATGTTTACCGCGCTTTGTGCGTGCTTCGCGTATAAATGCGGCGTGTTCAACCTCGGCGGCGAGGGTCAGTTCCTGATGGGCTCGATGGCGGCGTTTTTAACCTGCTACTTTACGGGGCTCACAGGCTTTGCCGGGATTGTTCTGGCGCTTCTCGCGGGCGCGCTTGCAGGCGGTATCTGGGGCATGATCCCGGGCGTTTTAAAAATCACGCGCGGGCAGAACGAGATGATCATCTCCATCATGCTCAACTATGTCGCGACGCTTCTCATGGGCGTGATTTACACCAGCTGGATCCGCGACGCGTCCGTTCCGCAGACGCCTGCCATCGACGAGGCGGTGCATCTTCCCCGCATTGTCTCCGGCATGCGCTTTACGTGGGGCCTTGTGATCGCAATCGCGGTCGGTCTCATTCTCTACTATGTTCTTTTCTGGACAAACGCGGGCTTCCGGCTGCGCGCAGTCGGCTATAACATGACAGCCAGCCGCTTTAATGGCATTCCCGTCGGGCGGTACATGCTTGCAAGCTTTATTGTCTCCGGTACGATTGCGGGTCTCGGCGGCAGCGCGGAGCTTCTCGGGACGCAGTTCCGACTCATCAATGGCTTCGGCGCGGGCTACGGCTTTGACGGCGTTGCAATGGCGCTCATTGGGCAGCTGCATCCGATCGCGACGATGCTTGTGGCGCTGTTCTTCGCGGTTTTGCGTGTCGGCTCGACGACCATGCAGGCGGCAACCGGCGTTCCGACGAGCGTGTCGGATATCATTCAGGCGCTTGTGATCGTCTTCTCGGTCGCCGGTATGGCGCTGACGAAGCTTCCGGAATTTGAGGCGTGGAAAAACCGCGTCTTCGGCAAGAGAAAGGAGGGCGCGGCGTAATGGATTGGATTTCGAGCTTACTTCTGGCGACCGTCCGTCTGGCAATTCCGGTGCTGCTCATCTCGCTGGCAGAGCTTTATGGTCAGAGAGCCGGCATGGTGAACATCGGCCTCGAGGGCCTGGCGGCCATCGGTGCGCTGGTCGGCTTCCTCGTGTGCTACATCACGGGCTCTAATTGGCTGGGCCTTCTGTGCGGCGCGCTTGCCGGTATCGCGGTCAATATGATCTACGCGTTTTCGACCATCACGCTCTGCGCGAACCACACGGTCTACGGCATGGCCATCAACATCTTCGCGCCCGCGCTCGCGTCTTTTATCTACCGCGTGTATTTTGGCACGGGCTCCGACCTCAAGCAGATCGTTACCATGTCCTCGGTTGCCATTCCCGGCCTTAAGGACATTCCCATCATCGGAGGCCTCCTTTTTGACCAGAGCCCGATGGTCTATCTGACGCTGCTGTTTGTCGTCTTCACTGCCGTCTTCTTCGGCCGGACGCGCGCGGGCCTGAGCTATAAGTCCGTCGGCGAGCATCCGCAGGCGGCCGCGACGCTCGGCATCAACGTCATCGGGGTCAAGTACCTCGCGTGCGTGATTTGCGGGGCTCTGTCCGGGATCGGCGGCGCGTATTTGACCACCTGTTACTCGAGCACCTACACCGACGGCATTGTCGCCGGACGCGGCTTCATTGCGCTGGCAGCTGTCATCTTTGGCCGTTGGAGCGCGGGTGGGATTCTGCTTGCCTGCCTGTTCTTCGGCTTCTGCGACGCGCTGCAAATCAAGCTGCAAGTCTCCGGCATCGCCGTTCCGTATCAGTTCTTCCAGATGATCCCGTACCTCGCGACGGTGCTTGTGCTGAGCCTCATCGGCGCAAAGCAGGCAGGTCCGCGGGCAAACGGACAGCCCTACCGCCGCGAACAGCGGTAACACGGTAACAGCGCCACCTCTGGCGTCGTTATAAAAATTTTCTTACGGAGGGAAACACATGAAAAAGTTACTCGCCCTGCTCCTGGCAGCTGCCATGCTGCTGACGTTCGTTGCCTGCGCAAGCAAGCCCGCGGAAACGCAGACGCCCGCGGAGACGACGACCGAAGAGACCGCCGCTCCGGCTGCGGAGACCGAAACTAAGACTGAAGAAGCGCCTGCCGCTGAAACCACCGACGGCAAGACCTATAAGGTCGCCATGATCTGCGACTCCAGCATCAACGACGGCGGCTGGGGCGCGGCCTGCTACAACGCAATGATCGCCGCGGCCGAGCGCAAGGGCTGGCAGGCGGAGGTCACAGACTCCATCTCGCAGGACGCTTACTATGATTCCATCGTTGCCTACTGCATGCTGGGCTACGACATGATCTACGCCCCCGGCAACCAGTACACCGACGCTGTCCTGCAGGCGGCCGAGGAGTACCCCGACATCGCGTTCGCTCTTCTGAACGGCGCTGCCGACACGCCTGAGAAGGCTGTCAACAAGAACGTCTCCTCCCTTCTTCCGAACGCCCAGCAGATCGGCTGGATCGCAGGTGCACTGGCTGGTCTCATGACCGAATCCGGCAAGCTCGGCTTCATCGGCGGCATGGAGCTTGACACCACCAAGGGCAAGATCGCGGGCTTCGAAGAGGCTGCGAAGTATGTCGGCGAAAAGGAAGGCAAGGAAGTCTCGCTTTTGAACGTCCCGTACGCAAACTCCTTCTCCGACGCTCCGAAGGGCAAGGAATTTGCCACCGAGCTCATCGCCCAGGGCGCTGACGTGTTCTTCGGCGACGCTTCTGCCGTTGACTCCGGCGCGCGCGAGGCCATCGACGCTGCTAACGCTGCCGCGGGCGAAATCAAGATCTTTGACATCGGCCAGCCTGCCGACATCCTTGGCCAGAACGAGTGCATCATCTGCTCGCAGGTCACCGATAACTCCGCGATGGTCGCCGCTTCCATGGAAGCTGTTGAGGCCGGTACCTTCGGCGGCGAAGTGCTCTACGGCACGCTCCAGAACGGCACCCTGTCCGCTGGCGCTCTGAGCGACCTCGTTCCCGCCGACGTGCAGGAGAAGTACCTCTCCTACATCGAGGAAATGAAGAACGACACGTTCATGAAGTAATTTCACAATGAAAAAATGGGATGCGCTCCGGCGCATCCCATTTTTCTATCTCTTTCTGTAAAACTACGCTTGCGTACAGCTCGTTTATGCGGGGTTCTCCGATAATGGCAGGTCATTGAGCGCGTATGGCGTTTCGGGGAACTGATGGCGGCAGTTTTCCTGTACTGTCAGTGCCGCCTCCAGCCCCGCCTGATTTGCCGCGGCGGAAAGCTCCTGCGCCAGCGGCAGGCAGTCCTCGTCGTCCGCGCCGCAGAAGATCCGGAGTGCGATGTCCTTTTGCCGAAGCGCCTGCAAAATAGCCTCCTTGTGCTCCTGTAAGACCGGAAGCCACGGGCTTTGCAGAATCAGAAGATCGCAGCGCGCGGAGGTAAACGCAATAGCGCGCAGCAGCATATCGCACCCGGCCGAAAAGCCGCCGCACGCGATTTTATCGTAGCCCTCGCCCTGCATGGCATCCAAGGCGTTTGCGACCGGAAGGAAGGATGTGTCATCGTAGCTCCAGCGGAACGTTCCGTATCCGTCCGGCTCGGCGCTTTGGATGGTCTCCAGCTGCCAGTGGTCATCTCCTGCCAGAATCGGGGCCCAATCTGCACGCGCCGTTTGCGCATTCTGTGTATTGCCGTGGACGGCGAGGAACAGATAGTCGGCCGTTTTCCCGTTCCACGAAAAAACAGACTTCGCCGCCGAGACAGCCTCCTGATAGCGCGCATCAGAGCGTGCTTTCAGCGCGAGAAATTCCGGACTGCCCTCCAGCTGCGCAAGGTCGTCGTCCACCAGCACCTCCGGGCGGTACCACCAGCCGTTCTTCTCGATGGCCGTTCGGAGCCAGCCGAGCGCCGCATCCTGCATCCCGGCCCCACCCGCCAGACAGGCCAGAAAATAGAGTGTCTGCGGGCCAAAGTCTCCGGGCTTTTTTTCATAGGCGGCCAGCAGGAACCGGTATGCCTGCGCATAGTCCGTTTCCGCAATGGACAGAGTTTCTTCTAACAGATCGTTTTCTTTTCTTTCGTCCAAATATGGTTCTCCTTTTTCGTATAAATCTATAATGCTCGATCTATAATGAACGATGTATAACGATTATACTACAAAGAGAACCGGTTGTCAATACCGCTGCCTGGGAAAATCAGGCTTCCGTGATCCGATCGATTGTTGCCTGCTCTTCGTCGGAAAACGTGGTGTTCTCCAGCGCCTGGATGTTGTCCAGAATCTGAGACGGCTTGGACGCGCCGATCAGAACGCTCGTTACGATTCCGTCGCGCAAGATCCAGCTGAGCGCCATTTCGGCGAGCGTCTGTCCGCGCCCGGCGGCAACCTCGTGGAGGGCTTTGATCTGCTGCAGGCGTTTTTCTGTCAGGTCCGCCGCATGCAGGAAGCGGGGGTCTTTTTTGATGCGGCTGTCTTCCGGGATGCCGTGCAGGTATCGGTCGGTCAGCATGCCCTGCGCGAGAGGGCTGAAGGCGATAATGCCCTTTTGCAGCTTCGCGGCAGTTTCCTTCAGGCCGTTATGCTCGATCGTCCGGTCGAAGATGGAGTAGCGGTTCTGGTTGAGGATGAACGGGCAGTGCAGGTCGCTTAGAATTTTGCAGGCTTTTCCCAACGTCTGGCCGTCATAATTGGAAAGCCCGACGTAGAGCGCCTTGCCCGAGCGGACTGCCTGCGCCAAAGCGCCCATGGTCTCCTCGAGCGGCGTGTTGGGGTCCATGCGGTGGTGATAGAAGATATCGACGTAGGGAAGGCCCATGCGCTGTAAGCTCTGGTCGAGGCTCGCGAGAAGGTACTTTCTGCTGCCCCAGTTGCCGTAAGGCCCGTCCCACATTTCGTAGCCGGCCTTTGTGCTGATGATGAGCTCGTCGCGGTAGTGGCCAAGCTCTTCGCGGAGAATGCGGCCGAGGTTTCGCTCGGCGCTTCCGGGGTTCGGGCCATAGTTGTTTGCAAGGTCAAAGTGCGTGATCCCGTGGTTAAAGACCGTGAAGCAGAGCTGCTTCATGTTTTCAAAGGGCGACGTGTCCCCGAAGTTGTGCCAGAAGCCGAGCGAGACGGCGGGAAGCAGGAGCCCGCTGTTTCCGCAGCGCGAATAGCGCATGGACCCGTAGCGTGCGGTTTGTGCCTGATACATATTGGTTCCTCCTAATGCAATGATTTTCTTTACATATCCTAGCGCTTCAAGTATACTTGAAGTCAAGAGGAAAATCGAAAAATTCCGGGAGGAACGAGAAAATGAAGGAATATACGATCCGGGAGCTGTCGGAGATGTTCGGTCTCCCTGCGTCGACCATCCGGTACTATGAGGACGAGGGGATTCTTACTAACGTCGGAAGAACGCCGTCCGGTCAGCGCATTTTCACGGACGGCCATGTCAACCGCCTCCGGACCATCTGCTGTTTTAAAAACACAGGGATGACGATCGCCGAGCTCCGGCAGTTTTTTTCGTATGAAGCGGACGAGCCTGCGCATCTGGGTGACATTCTGATGCTTTTGCGGAAGCGGAAGACTTCCGTGACGGCGCAGCTTGCGCAGCTGCAGGAGGATTATGCCCACGTGCTGCGGAAGATCCATTATTACGAGGACATTCAGGAAAGCCTGCGCCGCAACCAGCCGCTGCCGCAGTGGAAGGATTACAAGCGGCGGACATATGATGAATAGAAGCGCGCTGGCAGAACGGAGCCGCGCCGGCCGGGAGCGCAAAAAGCCGCCCTTCTGAATGGCTAATTCAGAAGGGCGGCTTTGCTTGTTATGCTGAAGGGATTCCCTTGCCGCGCTGGATGGAAAGAAATTCACATCGATCCAGCAAAAAATTCAAGTAAAATGGGGAAACAAGCAGTAATACGAAGAAAATAGTTGCTAGTTACTCCTACTCAAGTCTTGGGCTTTGATTTAGGATTATAAAGTGCACTCTCGATACGCATTTTGTCCAAATAATACACGTATATCGGGCTGTACATAGGTTCCTTACGAATTTTGTAGCCGTTTTGTAGCCAGCTATTTTATACGTACTAACCGTTCGCAACGACTTGTTTTGAATGATTTGCAGCAGATTTCGATATGATTCCCGCTAATAATCACCCGGAAATTGACCGCCTGATTCACCTCAAAAAACATCTTGGAGGTATGACCATGAGCAAACTTATATCCTGTCAATTCAACATAGACACAGCCTGCGTGGAATTGGTTTTTGACGATGGAAGCCAGATTTCCATTGACTGCACCGCCGTTGAAAACGAAGTTGCCGACAATCGCTTCCAGCGGTCAGAGCTGGATTATCTGATCTACAATGACTCGCTTGCTTATGCCGATCTGATTCTGAACAGCAAGCTGAACGTCCTGTTTGAATAAACCGACATGAGCATAAACGACAGCGTCCCGGTTCATAATGATTGGGACGCTGCTTATTATATCATTGTATTTTGCGAACTCATTCCTCGAACAGATACAGAAGATATCCGTAGCCCTCTGCTTTCATCTTTGCGTAAGGCACAAAGCGCAGGGCCGCACTGTTGATGCAGTAGCGCACGCCATTGGGGGACTCCGGATCGCCGGTGAACACATGACCAAGGTGAGAATCTCCGGCGCGGCTTCTGACCTCCGTGCGGCGCATTCCGTGGCTCAGGTCCTCCAGTTCCACCACAGCAGGCTCTTCAATGGGCTTTGTGAAAGCCGGCCAGCCGCAGCCGCTCTCGTACTTATCCGTGGAGGAAAAGAGCGGCTCGCCGGTCACGACATCCACATAAATGCCCTTTTCAAACTTGTCCCAGAACTCGCCCGTGAAGGCGCGCTCCGTGCCGCTCTCCTGCGTGACGCGGTACTGCTCCGCCGTCAGCTTGTCCCGGATGGACTCCGCCGCGGGCTTCTGATAGTCGCCCGGGTCGATGCGCAGTTTGGAGAAGAGCTCCATCTCCGCGCGCGGGATGTGACAGTAGCCGTTCGGGTTCTTTTCGAGGTAGTTCTGGTGGTATTCCTCGGCGGAATAGAAGTTTTTGAGCGGGCCGATCTCCACGAAGAACTTCTCGCTGCGGCCGCGCTCGATCTCCGCGATGCGCTTCACCGTCTCTCTGGCGCTTTCGTTGGTGTAGTAAACGCCGGTCTGGTACTGGCTGCCGCGGTCGTTGCCCTGCCGGTTTTGCACCGTGGGGTCGATGACATAGAAGTAGGCCAGCAGCAGCGCGTCAAGGCTCACCTGCTCGGGGTCATACTCCACGCGCACTGTTTCCCGAAAGCCGGTCTCTCCCTTGCAGACGGTCTTGTAATCGGCATCCGCCTCACAGGTGCCGTTGGCATAGCCGCTCTCGGCGTCGATAACGCCGGGGATGGACTGCATCAGCTGTTCCATGCCCCAGAAGCAGCCGCCCGCCAGATAGATGACATTGTCTGTGGTATCCATATAGGTGATCTCCTCGTCGGACCGGTCAAAAGCCGCTCCGTCCATGTTTGTTTCCCGTCCGCTCTTTTCCTTCGGCACAGTCTGCTGCCCGACAGCGCAGCCGCTGAGCAGCAGCACCGAGGCGAAAAGCAGTGCCAATACGCTTCGATACATCGTGTTTCCTCCTTCAGTGGAATCAGGGCTCACTCCGCCCTGTCGCAGTCCTGTCTCTTGCCGCGACCGGGCCACAGGACGGTATACAGCAGCGACCCAAGGACGCAGCCGAAGCCGGTGGAGAGCCACGGGCTGGACGTAACGGCACAGGCGCCGGTGGTGCAGCCCACATAGCGGTAGTGCAGCCACCCTCCGGCACTTCCCACCAGGGGCAGGGCAATGGTGCACAGAATGCTCGTCAGCTTGCAGTTTTTTTATTATAATAAAGTGAATGGGTTAAAATCTTTGTTAAGAACGGGGGTTTAATGGAAATATATCTTAAATTCGCTGAGAATAAGGCGATTGGAGCAAAAAGACAGGGGTAGCAAGAAGAAAGCACCTGCGAAAAAGAACCAAACCCCAAAGCCGCGCAGCCGTTTGTAAGGTTATCTGCTTTTAGTTCAGTACCTGCATTTCCTGGTTTTTCTCCCCAAATTTTTCGCGCAGCGCGGCGCAGATCTCATTCCGGG